>Ga0070749_10003036_pt1 | contig 11272 bp, 14 predicted proteins | sample VirMetDEL_Nov_18_FD_75180 | JGI IMG/M metagenome (GOLD analysis project Ga0070749, IMG submission 75180) | Aqueous microbial communities from the Delaware River and Bay under freshwater to marine salinity gradient to study organic matter... | ecosystem: Environmental > Aquatic > Marine >...
ACGGAGATGAAAGTAATTTCTTGCTAGCATAGAGCCTGCCTTGTATGAGAATCCTTTACGTCTGGCTTTTAGCACAGACATATGCTTGTTTTCTTTTCTACAAGTATCTACTGCATGGAAGTAAGTGTAGTCCCCATCATAAAATGCTGGAAATGTTCTTTCTCTGCGCGCCTGTACTGTCCCGTCTGGGAGCACATCATCTACTGCGCGGTCAATTGGGCAATAGTTTAGGTAGAAGTAATGATACCCTGTAATTCTAACTCCGTTTACCTCAAACCCATATAAACACCTATCTCGTTCTCTATCCCAAAAGTCATAAAACTCTTTTGTCCCATCCAATGCGTCAGTATAGTACCCATGCTCTAGGTAGTGCGAAGCTGCCGGAGAGAATAAGTGCGTATCCTTAAACATTGGGGTATATGATTCCAAACTTTTTACCTTTGTCATCGAATATTGTAGTTTCTCCTGCTTTAAGTTCTGCCCACAGGCGGAGGAAAAGGGATACAGCAGATTCTCGCTGCAGGTCATCTACAATAATAATTTTACCTTGCATCTCTAACTCTTCTGTGTAATTTTGTATTACGCCTCTGTTAGATATCCTGCCTGGAGGTCCGTCAATTAGGAGTACATCGTAGTCTTTGGGAAGCTCCTCTACAATATCACGCTTGTACCACTTGTTTTCTAGTGGGGCATGGTAGTAAGTGATGTTATCGTACTTGTTCAACCACTTAGTATCGTGCTCGACACAGTGCATGTCGTAGTATTTCCCAAGCAAATGGCTCCCAATACCGCTACCCATCTCCAATATCTTAGATCCTTGCGGGACATTGTCCATAATCCAGGTGAATAGTTTCTCACCTATAGCCCATTCGCCAAGTTGTCTCATTATTGCGAGTACTTGTTTGTGACCACCCCACCACGGTTAGGATTGTCTTTCTGTTGCTGCTTTTTGACTAATTCTTCCAGGTCATCTAGGCCTTGTACTACCTTAGCCATGTTAGCAAGATTAGATATTAGGTCTTTTGCGTGGAATATGGGCTTCCCATTATCATCCATCATTGTGAGATCGACATCATTAAAGTATCTCTCTAGCTTTGTTACAGATGCACGTGCCGCCTTTAGGAGTTTTACTGCCGATGTCTCTGATAACTCCCCATATGCTTGTATTGCGGCCTTGATTTTTGGGGTCGCACTAACTTTTAGGACTTCTTTTATCTGTTCCCACCTATTCTCCTCGTCATATACGCTATATGGGGAGCGATGGTCTACAAAGAAGTATACTGCAGACAGCTCATCTACCTTCAGAGCTTTGAACTCTGGGATAGTGAGTGCATATGGAGACGGGATTACCTTATTTCCACTAACTGTTATCAGGTCTTTCATTTAAATGGTCTAATCTTCCTTTTCTTACATGAAACTTTCCTAAGTAGGGTAATCTAACTGACTCAAAGTTTCCTTGTCGTATGATTTCCGATACGTATTTAAATTGAAAGTATACCGCTTCCTCTACCTTCTGTATTGGGAGATTGTATTGACTTGCAAGCTTCTGTATGATTATTTTTTCTTCCATTTCTTATCCCATCTATTGTCTGGACAATCTGTAGTTGCCCACTTTGCCTTTTGCTCAACAATGCACCCACACAACCCACAGCGATATGACTCAAGATGTTCGCAAGAATTACATTTAAGCAGTCTTTGCTTATAAGTTTTTGGATCTACGTTTGGGGCTCCCTGCTTTGCATACTCTACTAACTCATCTTTAAAATTGCTCAGCATTCTTAAAATCGATAACTTAGCCATTGTAGTTAATTTGTAGGTTTACATTTTTCTGCGGCAATAAGATAGGGGATAATTTGTACCCATCTTTAGTCTTTTTAATTGCACCCTTGTCCTTAAGCTTTTTAACGTAGTTGTTTAAGGTATTTGGGTCCTTGATACCTAGGCTTTCTGCTACAACTTTTTTGTTTTCAGTTGAACATAGGTTAATTGTTTCAGACAAGTCAATGAACTTAGACAGGACCAACAGCTCTTTGTCTGTTAATTCAAGTATTCCATTAAATACCTGTAGATACTTAAGTGTTGAATCTACTTTTACTTTAAGAGTCTTCATTTATCTGTACTTTTGCTTTCCCGTCTACTATTTTAATAGTAGCCCTAGAAGATTGGTTGTTAAACTCGTCTACATATTCTTGAATATGCTCTCGAGTACACAAAAATGAGAGGAATACTTCTATCTCTTTGGCTGCTCTTTTTAGCTTATCCTTAAGCTCTAGAGCGTCTTTAGATGCCTCTCGTAACTTATCAAATTCTTCTAACGGGATGGTTACCGTTCCGTTCATTTGATAATACCAAGAAGCATAAACTCGTTTACCATAACGAACTCGCCCTCATCTAGATTAATAATTAATCCTTCAGAAGTTGGGTGAACCATTACAGTATCTCCTTCTTTTACACCTTTGCATTCTGGTCCCGCTGCAACTACTTTTAAGACATTAGATCTTAGGCTATTCTCAGCTCCTCCTGCTAACACAATGCCTGCGTCAGTCTGATCTTTACGTTGAAGTGGGAGTACAACCCAATCACGGGTTGGTTGAAATTTAATTTTACTCATTTTAGTCTGGTTTGACGCAAATATATAAAATAACTTTACATGTCAAAGTCTGTATAAGTTATTTCTACGCATTCCCCATTTTTAATTGCATTTGCAATTGGGGGATAGACTCTTTTGTAGGCATTAGTAGAGCCCCCAACAAACCCATCAGAGGTTATGTTGTTTGTTTGCGTGTCACCCAAGAGCAAACACCCAGAAGTATCATCGTCATCATTACCGCAATGGATAAGAATGTACTCAAAATTAGGAACATTACGAACCCAAAGCATCCCCTGATGAATGTTAGCAAACTTGTCACTATACCGACTATGAAATCCCCCAACAGTCCGAAGAGTAATTTCGTATGTCCCAGCAGGAATTCTAGTTTCATGCATAACTTTTTCTTCTCTGTACTCATCTTCTAATGTGTAGCATAAAAACTTTCGACCGTTTGTGATGTCAAATAGTGCTCCTATAGTGCTATCTTTTTGAGAACTATACCTAATTACTTCTAGTTTCATAGCTTTTCTAACAGTTTTAAAAATTCACGTACATTTTCAGGTTTTGGGGCTTTTTCTTGCGGACTATAATTTACTTCGTCATTGCAGATTGTCCCAAATCTAGAAAGTAAGAAATTTAAATCTTGGGTATTTACAATCCCATCATTACTAATATCCCCAATCAACGAATGCTCCCCAAAGTGTGCTACAATTTCAAGTAAATCAAGTACCCCAACTATCCCATCCCCATTAATATCCCCAAAACAAAACGGGTCTCCCCCAAATAGTCCAGCTCTCTCAAACTCTAATTTCATGTGCATACGTTCAATCTGCCCTTCGGTAAATACTTGTCTGCACGAGTCAGGGTAGTAATCCATGTGGTTGTTGTGTTCGTATTCAGCCCACGATCGAGCAGAGTTCCAGTTGGGTGGAGCATCAGGATAGTACCACCACTGACACGCATGATCGTCGCAGTACCATGAAGGCTTTATAGGGGGTGTATCAGGCACTAAATCCCCATATGTATACCCAGACTCCCCGTCATGCAAATCAGCGTCTTCTAGGCAGCTAGAAACGCCGTTAAACACATGGTGGAGTCCGCAGTAATGACCAAGCTCATGCACTAGGACCATGTTCTGGTTGTTTCTTTCTGGTAGCCAATCCCCAAAACCAAAAGCTTCGTGGCTAATCCACACACCATCTCTTGCGTTTTGAACGTAGTTTGTTACGTAGCTCCACCCAAGAACTGAGTAGCACATGTTTGGGATGATATATATGTTGCAGTAGTTGTCTTCCTCCCAGCTTATATCGTTAGCTAACAATGTATTCTGAGTCCCATAGTCAGGGAAACACAGACCATATTCAGTTAGCTCACCCCACCCATAATCAAGAATATTTGTGTAATCTATATCTTGTACATCAAACTGTATTAAAGCTTGTTCAAAGTAGTAGTTTACAGCAGCCATTGCAGTATCTACATATCCCTCAGAAAACCAGCTATTAGGGACGTTGTCGTTGTATACGATATGTACTACAGTTGGGATAGTCTTCCATTCAACTGTTCTATTAGCTGATCCAGTAAAGTTTACTTGATAGGGCTCTAGTGCAGTAGGATCATACTGAGTACCGCAGAAGTTTTCTATTTGAGATTGAGCTGTTATAAACAATACTATTGATATAAGACCCACTAAAAGTTTTTTCATAACTAGTTGTTTTTCAGTAAGTAAATATACTCCTGAATTTCAGCTAGTTCAACTTTTAATTGCAAGTCGATACCTGCCTGATAAATCTTGACTAAAACGTTATCTTTATAGATTAGTACTACAGGCACAGCAGATATTTGATCTCTTAGCTCTTTAGATTGAGACTCTAAATACCCAAAAGTATAGTTGCATTTAGAAAGCCTTGCTAAATCTCTTCGAGTACTAGCATCGTTCCATTCTGCGTTAATCTGAACTACATCAATCGTTTGCCCGTAGGATAATATTCCTGCTACTAATGCAGCTAATAGTACTATTACATTCTTCATCTTTTTTTGCCTTGAGTAGATATTTCGTAGATACGCTCCTCAATCACATCGAGCTTCTCCCCATTATCTTCTACCTTTTCCTGCGTGTTCATAATAGTCTCTCTAATTAACTTGTCTTTGAGATCGTACTCTGTTCTTGATACTGCAGGTTCTGGAAGTTCTTTGGCTTCTTCAATATCTTTTTGAAGTGCAAACCACATCCCTACTACAGTAACTATAAAGCTTATGACTATTGCTATTGTTTTAAGGTCTAAGGTTATTTGGGTACCCTCATCTATTTTCATTTTTTAGTTTTTTCTATGGTTCTACCAGCAAAATATGCTCCGAAAGACGTAAGCATTAATATTTGTAATAGGTCTACATAGCTATCTTTCACATTAAACGGCCAATTGTCTAAACTATCGAACACCATAGTTAAACAAAACATAGTCATCAATGCGATTAGTGTCAATGGACGTATGAGCTTTGCCAACTTTACGTCACTCCCCATATCAGCTTTCCAACGCTCTGTTACGTTGTTCTGATATGCTATCTCTGCATCAACTTGAGCTTTAGCTTCTTCTGGGGAAATTCCCGGCTCTTTATCAAGCAGATTCTTAACCAACCCTAGTGCGCCCTGGTCTGGGAGCAAATCCCCAACAGTATCTAGTACTGCTGGGGCTTTTTCCCTTAACCAAGAACCTAATTTTGTATCTTTTATTTTTTCGTTACTCATGATTCAGGTGCTATTGCAAACATTACCCCAAAAGTATCATCTCCTGCAACACTTGTCACAGTTACAGTTCCAGTTGCTCCTGCTGATTCAAATTCTTTAGATCCAATTATACCAGCAATTCCGTAAGATTGCGAGGTATTGGGTGCATCAATAGTTTGTTCTGCTGTCCAACCAGACTCTATAGACATTGTATTCCCATCAGAACCTTTGTGGGTAGCCACTGCTAATAATAAAGTGTTATTAACAGTAGTTGTAATTCCTGGAATATCTAAAGTAGTTGAGTTGTCGATATTATCAGTTGTCCCAACTATATTGATTGGGGCAGAAGTGTCTACCCCAGTAATTCGAGCAGCCCAAATGTTGTAGTACATAGTACCCGAAGTATTGTATACAGTAAAACTAGATGTGTACCCCTCTGTTCCATCTGCAATTTTGTAGAAGATACTTGTTCCTATAGCAAGTGATTGACTAAACCTCTCAATACTTGTAAATCCAGCAGGCGGTTCATACTCCATCGGTCCGTTTGACGAGTTACTCATAACAACTACTAAGAATAGGTCTCCAGAAGAGAGTCCGGATGGATTACTAATTGTCTCTGCCGCAGTTGTAGATGATGTAGCCCCTTCAGTTAATGTAGAAGATGCAATTTTTGGGGAACCAGCTATGGTAGTTGGGGTTTCAGAGCTAGCTGCAGGAGCAGTTACATTATACTCAGAGTAGAAACTAGCCATAATGTCTTGTCCTACAGATCTTTTACTAGCTTCAAACACTGTTAGATTAAAGAACTCCCCAGTAAATTGTGTAGTATCAGATGGTCCTGCTGCAAGTAATGTATCAAACGTAAATGTTTCTGCTGATGTAATTTCATGTTGGTAGATAGTACCTCTACTAAGTGCATCTCCTGTCTGTACATGCAATGTTGTCCCAGAACGATCGAATCTTGCAATAAAGAAATCTCCTGCAGATAATCGAGTCGGGGTTGAGTAAGAGGCCGCACTTGTAGTAAGTACAAATGAGCCTGAAGATATGGTTAAACTAGTTGTCCCATCCCCAAGAACTGCACAATTCCCAGTTGGGAAAATTCCAACTAAATAGAAGCAAGAGTTATCTGGGATAGATATACTAGAGCTCCTAGTAAATCTTTGAGAAGCTGCTGTAGGTTTAATTGAGACTTTAGTTGGGCTTAAAGCTCTTAGCATAGATTTTGTTGCCCCATCATAAAACTTAATTAAAGATGTCCCCGTATTCCCAACAAATGCTGGGTTTGTGTTTTCAAGTACTTGATCGTAAAGCTTGGATATCTGAGCATCACTAGTATCTGCAATTGCTTCTACATCCCAGTTGTAGACTTCTTTACTAATTAATCCTGGGGGTACATTAAATGTGTTACTCCCAGACTTAGCTTCTATGATAGAGAATACTAATCCAGTAACTCGCTGTGGTCCATATGCATGCACTACATCCCCATATAACCCAGCAATACTTGTATCAAAGTCTACTTCTGGGAATATATTGTCTTCAACATTAAAGAATGCATTGAGAGCACTAAATATCTCTGGGAACTGAGAGTACATGTTTTCTTCATACAGTATTATTGCTTGAATGTACCCGTACATCGCACCTATATAGTTAAAGCTATCGAAGGTATCGCTTAGGAGTACTATATTATACTCTTGACTCCCGTTTATAACTATTTTCCCGTCTTGACCTACACCTGAATAGCTAATCCCAACAATTTGTGTGTTTGTGTTTAATCCTTCTAAAGTTTGAACACCTCCGCTTGGTTCAAATAAATCAGACGAATACGCAAGAGTACCGTCAATACTAAATCCTGCAGTTCCTGGGTTCCCATCTATAATTGCAGGTTTTCTTGAGTAGTAACCTGGTCCTGTATTATTATACCCCCCAATTAAAGATTGTATTGCAGTTGTACCTGCGTTTGCATATACAAAAAACAGAGAACGTGGGCTGTATACCTGATCCCCGGTTTGTGTTAAATTAAACGAAGCCCTAAGTCCCCCACCGTAATCAAAGTTTAGCGCTTTAATTATAGATGGGTCCCCTACCGCAGGTTCAAATTTGTTACTGTCCCCATTGTAAAGAATTGGTTTAGTTACCCAGTACCTGGCTTGTCTTTCGTTTAAAGACTGATCGTACCACGTAACTGTATATGCCCAGGCTGTTTGACCAATATTGTCTACATCATCGTATCCTGTAGCATTTAAAAACTCCCCAAGAGTTGTGGCATTGGTTGATTTGTATGGTTGTGGGTTAGATATTGGGGATCCCAAAGATATTCTCCCAGATTTATCTGCAGAGACATCAATCTCCATTGACCACGAAGCATTGTCATAAAATATTGATGCAAATGCTCCACTCCCAGCAGTATGCCCGGAATCTCTTACAACTCTAAGCATCTTCTTTTCGGCATCATTGTTTAGACCTGACAGGGATGCAGTTGCAAAAATAGCCGCTGCCCCAAAGAAGTTGTTGTAAAAGGATTCTGGGGAAAATTTTACAAGTTGAGATGAAAGATTTGCTACGTTTTTACTCAAACTTAAATTTGTATCATGCCTTCTAGTAGCATTTCCTCTATCTTCATATATTACACAGGTATAGAATGTACCGCATCCCCCACCTAAAGTATATGTTTGCGTTGAATCATATGCAGCGTCTGTAATCGTAGCCTCAATTGTAACTATTTTTTCTGTAACACTTTCTAAGGCTGTGTAGGTTGTTCTATCTCTAAAATAATCTTCATCTATTAAAAGTAGAGTGTCAGATTCAACTCCAGTAAAAGTGGATACTGCCCCTGTTAGATCAGTATATGCGACATAAGTTAATATTTTAAAATTCCCAGCCCCATCTTCTATTAATTTATGTACTATAGTACCCGCGTTATAATTAGCCTCAGGTGTAAATGTTTGGTGAATAGAGAAGTCTTGATTTATCGCCGATATCTCCATATACTTACCAAGGCTATAGTAAGTAATAAGCTCCAACCCAAACTCAGTTTGAATGATATTCCCGTTTTTGGAGATTAAAAACTGAGTTGAAGTATCTGTGTTTACTGCATTGTTTTGGTTAGGGGATTGGTCATAGATAATTGATACCCCTGCAGTTACGTTTAAGGTTGAAGGAACTTTGTTATCCCTAGTATACCCAGGTTGACAAAGAAACTCCCCTAAGTTTACTGCAGATGAGCTTAGTGATCCAACTAGTATTTGAGAGTTAAGACTTACTTTTCCTTGAGAATCTGGGTATACTAATACTTCAACGTTATCGTAATGCCTTACTACTTTAATTAAGGCATCGTCGTAGTAAGAGTTAAGCAGCTCCATACCTCCCCCAAAAAGGGCCTGGTTCCCATAAGTATTTAAAATATAGTTGATCATGGACGGAAGGTGTATTTGTATATTAACGTTGTGTTTGATGTTATAGACCCACTTGTTGGGTAGTCTGCTCTATACCCCCCAGCAATAGTAACTTTACCTAAGTTAGTTGGGCTTGTATTGTAATCTACGTAAAATAATACTTTTAGTTTAGAGTTTGATGGGAGTGAGATGAGTGGTCTTCTGTCTGGGGAACCATCTTCTAACAAGATAGTGTACTCTTCGTCAGCATTTATTGCAACGTCTGTGATTGTGGCTGATGAAGTCTCTACATCATTAAGATCTGTAATTACGTACTTCATTTTAAACTGTATCTGTGAGGATGGTTGCCCTGCATAAGTATGACCGACAGTGATGTCTACCCCTAACCTATATGTGACAGTATTTGAGCTTAGGTTTATTGTTACATAATCTGGATCAATTGCCCCAGTTCTAGTATCAAATGTAATTGCGGCCCAAGTTTGATAGAATGGAACTATAGCTATAGTCTCTGTTGTTGGGGAACTATTGTATGTATTAAACTCGTAATCTATCGCTGCTGTATCCATATACTCTGTGTTTGGTTGAGTTATGTCGATGCTTGTATTAAATGATGTCGTAGTGTTAGCTGCATCGTATAAAAATGCAGACGCATCAAACCCAACGTTGAATAGTCCCCCTACCCAAGTTGGGACAGCACACAACCCAGTTTGTAGGTATTTAATCCTAGATGTTTTCCCTATTCTTTTGTTTGATTCAAACTTAATGTTTTGAAGTTCGAAAAGCATAAACTTGTATTTGCTTGCGCTCCCATCCCAAGCCAGATCTAATACAGTTTTTAGCTCATTGTTGTCATTGTATACTGGGATATCTGATACGTCAATTTTAAATGTAATCTTTGTAAAGTATGCGGTCTGACCACTAATTGTAGTCTGTAGCGCTACTCTACTATCTTCTGTTACATTGATTGAATTTAAAGTTTGGTCATACCCAGACAACGCTTGAAGTAGGGTAGCTACTGTCTTTTTTTCTCTAAAGCATAATATGTTTGCTTTCATAGTAAGTACTTCCCCGGTAGCTTTATCATACCACGGATCTTGTGGTTTTGTTGGGGAAATAGATGTAAGCTGAACTATGATTTGTCTGTTTTTAGACATAAAACTTACTGGTCTAGTAAGCTCAGCCCCTGGTACAGCAAACGCTATTTTATTATTTGAAAGATCTTGTTCTGTATATGTTAGGCATTGTTCTACACGACGGTACCTATCAATAATAGCGGATACAGTTTGAGATGTAGTTCCTCCGTATGTTGCTATGTACTGTGGGTTAAATGAATCCCCAAAATCTTCTGTTGAGAATGTATTTACTGCTAGCGGGGGATTAGATAGAGCTAAAATTGTTGGGGGAATCTCAATTATAAACTTGCGTATAACGATAAGTCTTATTTGGTATGAAGGTAGGCTCCCATGCGCCATAACATATTCTTGAGGAATAGTGGTTGTTGGGTCAAACGAAACTACGCTTATGCTTTTACTTCCCTCAGGCCCAATAGTAATTCCTTGTATTCCTACTTCCTCAGAGTTAATATTTGTTTCTCTGTACAAATAAGCTACACCTGCTGAGGTTAAGTACCTACTTTCTGCAAACCAACCAGTCTCTTTGTTTGATATCCCCGACCCAGAAGTAAACCCAAGTATAGCTTCTGCTGCGGTGTTTGTAATATCTGCTACATGAAATATTTCGCTATTACTGACATAAACCAAACCTTCTAATTCCCCAGCTGCGTAGTCAATACTGTTTAATGCTGGGGCATTGTCTATAGATTGAATTAGTGTTTCCCAAGTCGTGCTTGTGCTTGGGAGAATTGTAGAAAGAGGATCTACTATAGCAGTTGTTTCGTAGTAAATTTTTTGGTTCCCGTTAAGCTCCTCATAGAATATAATTCCACCACCAGGCCCAGTGTCACCTATCTCTGGGAGTGCAATAGCGTTATCAACTATGTCATTGATAACATTTGTAATATTACCTGTAGGAGAGGTAACGTTTAACCCTAATCTATTCATTACCGATACACTTTAATCGTGTAAAGGTAATTAAAATAAAATTGAACACAACTATCCCCCTTTGATTTTTGTTAAACAGCGCATTTCCACTCGTCGTATTGAGCCTAACGTTCTGGGGAATTACTTATTACCTTGGATCCAGAACCCGAGTTTTATAGCCGCTGCACTTTGTGTAACTATCGGGGACAACCTCACCGCTATGTTTACCTATTATCTCAAGGCTGCAGTTACTAACCCGACTTCTGACCCCCTACTTACTATCCCTCAGGGGTGATCAAATCTTATCGACTTGGTTACGGATGCGAATATAGACAACTTTTACTTACCTCCCTTGTCCTCGATATTCTTTTTTGTAATTTTTGCTGTTTTTATTCTTACTACTTTTAGTCTTAGCGTGAATCCCTGGACGAGATATATCCTGCTCCATCTTAACTACAATGGTTTGCTTTTTTGCCATAGAGTCAAAATTAGAAAAATTTTTTAGGGGGTGAAAAAAATTTTGAAA
>Ga0070749_10003038_pt1 | contig 11270 bp, 14 predicted proteins | sample VirMetDEL_Nov_18_FD_75180 | JGI IMG/M metagenome (GOLD analysis project Ga0070749, IMG submission 75180) | Aqueous microbial communities from the Delaware River and Bay under freshwater to marine salinity gradient to study organic matter... | ecosystem: Environmental > Aquatic > Marine >...
GGGGGAATCATGAATAGTGTCAAAATAGTGACTGCAATGTGTCTGGTTTATGGCACTACTTGGGCAGCGGATATTCCGATCACTGGCGAGGTGCAATCGCGTTGCACAATCGACACTGATACCTCAGGCGTGTATGGCAACCCTAACGCCTACACGCTAACCACAACACCCGCTGACGGTGGCGTATTGCCCATTACCCGTTTTGACGTAACCCTAGCGGATGCATATTACGCCAAGGTGACGCATCCTGATTCCTTTAGCACCGCACCAACCGCTAACGCTACGGTGACGTTTACTGGTGAAACTGAGGTAAGCGCAGTTGGTGACGCAGGCATGTCAGGCTATGAAGCGGCTAAAACAACCTTCGGTAACAGCACTCAGTACGATTTGACGGTCGCAGGCTCGCTATGGCTCAAGACTAGCTCGACTGCTACTAACGGCGGCGACAAGGCTTTTCCTAGCGGCACATATCGTTCTGTTGTAGTAGCGGAATGTATCGCCAAGTAATAGCTCTATGCACAATGTTGTGGTGCATTGGTGCGTCTGCACACGAGATGACACCTACCTATCCTAAGTGGGTGCCGTCACACATGGATGGTGTGTGGAAAACGACAATGGAGATGTTCAATAAGCGCAAGGATGTGGAGTGGTACGAGATTGGCGTTTTTGACGAAAAGTGGAATCCTGTCAATTTTGTGACAAGTTATCGGCTGTTTAACATGCCATACCTTAGTCACGTCAAGTTCGATGTGTACATTGCTACGCCAGACGTAGCAGTTGCTACATACATCTGCTCTAAGTCAAAGCTGCGCGAGATTAGAGAACAGAAAACAATGGTCGCTACACGCATCTGTTCGAGGTTCAAATGATTCGATATGTGATCATTTTTGCTTTGATGTGTGGGCAAGCCATTGCTGACAGCAGCTCACTAAATCTTGCTTTGCCGAACATGGGATCGACTTATGGATCGGACAAAATACGATCGGGCGATCTTGATTGCCAGAATAGTATCGGTGGTGCTACTAACTTTGAGCTTGGGGTTACTAGCATTATTGATAACGCTGTTAGCCCGTTCAGCTCTGAAGATCCAATGAATCCAACAACCAAGGATATCGGACTGTACGCAAGGATCACCATCCCATTGGACGCGCCAAAAGAGCGTATCAACTGCAACACGCTGTATCAGCTAGAATTGCAGCGTAGGCGTATCGAAGTGCAGAAGTTACAGCAGGAGTTAGACAACCTGCGCAGGCTACAAAAACAGGCGTTTGAGAATTAGCTAGTAAGGACATGACGGGCACTGCTAAAAACCGTCAAGTTGACTCCCCTACTAGCCAGAGGTAAGTGTATGCCAGATTTAGGAGAAAAACTTGACGACATTGAAGGCTTGGCTGACAAACGCCTCAGCGTGGGTGGGCTACGGTTTACTCCTACTCAGCTTGGCATGGCTGTGGCTGCCCTTGGCTCTCTACTTGGGACTCTCTACGGTGGCTTCGTCATGTACCAAAAAGTTGAAGAGTTGGCGAGCCTCGACATAGGTGGCTATCAGGCTCAGATGGAGCAGACATCCGCTAAGATCGACACTCAGGGCGCGCTACTAACCTCGATCGAGCAAAACCTACGCGATACCAAGCAGTTAACGTACGATATTGAGAAACGGGTAAACGATAAAGTCGTATACTTTGAGGGCAAGATGGACAAGTTCGAGGCCAAGGTTGATCAGACCAAGGTAGAGCTTGAAGATCGGATACAGAAGGCACTAGATAACCCACTGGCGAATTGATGAGCAACGAGTTAAAGATTTTTCTGACAGAGCAGGTGATTGCGCTGTACGACAAGGCAAAAGAGACGGGCGAGCCGGCATACCGTGACATGGCTGCTGAGCTTAACGAGATGTTGAACGGCGTGTTAGAGATTAGAGGCACAGTGTCATGACTGAGTTTGAGAAAGCTGACCTCGATGGCGATGGTGTCATCTCACAAGAAGAGATGGAGATTTATCTCGAAGACAAGCGTAGGCGCATGCTCGACGACGATGCCCAAAGAGACGCTATAAGAAAGATGGCGTGGTTTTCGTTAATAGGCTTACTTGTATATCCGATCGGTATAGCCATCACATCAGCATTAGGCATGGATAATGCGTCTAAACTAATAGCTGATATCGCCCCAACTTACTTTGCTAGTATCGCAGTTTTGGTCTCGGCGTTCTTTGGTGCTGACGCACTTAAAGGCAAACCTAAAAAAGGAGAGGATAAATGATCCCTATTGAAGTTTTAACTATGGCCGGTGGTGCGGCTATGGGCGGCTTGTTCAAGTTCATGGATAAGGCTCAAGAAAACAAAGCCAAGCAGCAAGAGCTCATGATGAACATGATGAAGGCTAAGACCGAAGAGAAAGACGCCGACGCTGCGCGAGCCACAGCATCCGCTGACGCTGCTGCAAATCGTGTTGGTAATGATCCTTTTGCAAAGATGACCCGTCGAATCTTTGTGCTTTCGATGGTCGGTCTCGGCGCATGGGCAATGTTCGCAGGCTTGTTCGGACTAGACATCATAGTACCAACGCAAGTTGAGACGGGCTTTAACTTTCTTGGCTTGATCGATACGACTGGAACCAAGACAGAGTTTGTGCGACTAGAGAATGCGGTGGTTGAATTTGAGTGGCTTAAACAGGCCATACTTGCATCTGGTGCATTCTACCTCGGCAAATCATAGTGCGTTTAGCCACTCTAGTAGCAGCATGCATATTCCTGCAAGGATGCTCAATGCTATCGGGTGTGCAAGGTCGCATCGACGAGAACGAGTGCTCATTAAATTCTAATCCTATCTGTATTCCTATCGGGGGGAAGTATGCCAGTACATAAATGCAAAGGCGGCTATCGTTGGGGTAAGTCGGGTAAAGTTTACAAGACTAAAGCTGCAGCTGAAAAGCAAGGCAGAGCGATCTACGCATCTGGGTACAAGCCTAAAAAGAAGTGATACTATCTCCACGCCGGAAGTGACCTCTTCGGCTATACGAGCCCCTCTCAGGATTTCCTCATCTTTTCCTGTTAGGGGCTTTTTTAATGCCTGACTGTTGACAACTAGTAAACGGTCAACTATAGTCAGCATTCAACTATCTGAGGTCAAAAAGATGAAACTACACCAACGCATTTGGAGCGAATTATCCAAGGTAGACGTATCTAAGCACGTCGAACGCAAAGGCAACCTAGACTATCTATCGTGGTCATTTGCTTACTCTACGCTTTGCGCGTACTACCCAAACAACGCCTACTCATTCACCGAGACTGAGTACAAAGACGGCACCATGATGATCGAGTGCATGCTCACCATTACCGAAGGTGATGAGACTGCAATGCGCTCTATGTGGTTGCCTGTGATGGACTACCGCAACAAGCCGATCGCCAACCCTGATGCATTTGCCATCAACACTACTCGCATGCGCTGCCTAGTAAAGTGCCTTGCGATGTGGGGCTTGGGCATCTCGCTCTACGGTGGCACTGTTGAGTTGACTGGTGAGAACGAGTCAGAAGCTACTCCGGCTAAGAAACCATTACGCGGTCAGCAGAAGGTCATGCTGCAGCGTTACATCATCGATACCTACGCTGCGCTTGAAGAGCAAGACGGTCAGGCTTTGTTTGAGCTAGATCGTGAGCTACAGCAGGACGAGAAGGATCTACCAATTTACGAGGCGTTAGAGCGTCTCTTAACGTCAGAGCAAAAGAAGAATCGCGCTGACTTTATCGAGTCGGCTCGCAAGGCCGGTACACTAAACCTAGATGAGGAAATCTAAGATGGAATTCGCAGACTTTTACAATTTGTATTTAAAGGATCAATCCGATCGCATTATTACTGGTCGGATAACCGCACTGATTGTTCTTCAGCACCCTGAGCGAGGTGCTGCATGGATATCCAGACGGTACAAGCAAACAAATGAAGCAACCGTGATCAATTACCGCAGCATGCTTCTTAATAATGCGCGAAGCTTAAAGATTCCAGACCATCTTGATGCTGTTATGCCTGAGTTTGCTGAGCATGCTCAAGATATGAATATCGTGCCACCTAAGATGATTGATTGGGTGATGAAAGGTGTGCATAAGATTGAACGTGCTGATAGAGGCCGTAAAAAAGCTGAAAAGCAACCAGAGTTTCAACCATCTGATTACGTCATCGAGAAGCTTGAAGAGCAGGCCAACACACCTGTACCGAATGAAGCTCAACTTGAATCAAACCGCCTAATGTTTTTAGCCGGCACCTTGTTTGGCGTCGTGTTAACCATGGGCTTTTACTTACTAAACTCAGCAGGAGTATGAAATGAATTATGACGAAACAAACCGTGGCGCAATCTGGAAAAACGACAACAAAGAGAAAGAGACCCATCCCGATTTCAAAGGCAGTGTCAATGTTGATGGACGTGAGTATTGGGTTGCTGCTTGGCGTCGCGCTGATGGGGCTAATCCTAAATCTCCTGCTCTCAAATTCAGCTTAACACCAAAGGATGAAATGCCTGCAGCTCCTAAAGCGGTTCCGGCCAAAGAAGAGGATGTGCCTTTCTGATGAACCTGTCGAATATCAAAAACCACGATGAGCTGAAGCTAGAGCGCAACGTTGGGCAGTCGCTAACCATGGCGATGGAGATGTTCAACACCGACGCCAAAGCCATGGCCGAAAGCTTAGGTATGTCACGTGCGTACCTGTACAAGATCAAAGAACAAAAGACGGTTAACGCTACACGCCTGAAAGATATCGCGGCGTACTACAACCTAACGTCTGAGCAGTTTCTTGATCTACCGCTCAAGCCATTGGTGACTGCGTACATCTCTACGTCTAGCCAAATTTTAAATCACATTAAACAAACCAAACCAAAGCTAGGCCGCTACACCGTTAACGCGGAGAAGTTGTCAGGTGAGGTGGCTCAAATCATTTCTATGTTGGAGAAGTCATAATGCAGAAAGGTCAGCACATTTGCGCAAGCCGTGAGTACCTGACCTCAATCTTCAAAGAGTGCTCTGCTGCTATTGCTGATCACGGGTTTATCAAGCTCGAATGGTCAGCAGGCAGTAACCGCTCGATCAGTCAGAACGGTCTGTATTGGATGTGGATGGGGCAGCTTGCTGAGTCATTCAATGCACGATCAAAAGACGGTCAATGGTCAAAAGATGATATGCACGATCTAATGCGCCACAAGTTTCTTGGGTACGAGAGCAAGACGATCGGCAAGACCGAATTGAAAGATATTTTGAGGTCAACTACCAAACTACTAAAAGGTGAGATGCACCAGTACATGACGCAGATCGATGCGTGGGCTGTGGACGTTGGGGTATTCCTGACGCACCCAGAAGACAGCGAGTACATGAAATTACAAGAAAGGCAAAACAGATGAGTGAAGATTTTAAAATAGCAACATGGGATAACGAGCCAGTTATTGACTACATCCCTGCGAATGATGAGCTTGAAGATGGCTTATCTAAAATAATGATTCAAGCAGCAAACAATGGATTGAAATGGGCGTTAGAAGATTCTTTTCCGTTATTCGATATTAAAGACGGCAAGCTGAATGTAGGGATTTGGAATAATGTTGGTAAGCCAATATTTGAAGCTAATCTTGGTAGCGAATTTGATCTATGTGCGATTTCCGGAAATCGCACATAGATCAAATTCGCTACCAAGATTAGCTTCAAATATTGGCTTACCAACATTATTCCAAATCCCTACATTCAGCTTGCCGTCTTTAATATCGAATAACGGAAAAGAATCTTCTAACGCCCATTTCAATCCATTGTTTGCTGCTTGAATCATTATTTTAGATAAGCCATCTTCAAGCTCATCATTCGCAGGGATGTAGTCAATAACTGGCTCGTTATCCCATGTTGCTATTTTAAAATCTTCACTCATCTGTTTTGCCTTTCTTGTAATTTCATGTACTCGCTGTCTTCTGGGTGCGTCAGGAATACCCCAACGTCCACAGCCCACGCATCGATCTGCGTCATGTACTGGTGCATCTCACCTTTTAGTAGTTTGGTAGTTGACCTCAAAATATCTTTCAATTCGGTCTTGCCGATCGTCTTGCTCTCGTACCCAAGAAACTTGTGGCGCATTAGATCGTGCATATCATCTTTTGACCATTGACCGTCTTTTGATCGTGCATTGAATGACTCAGCAAGCTGCCCCATCCACATCCAATACAGACCGTTCTGACTGATCGAGCGGTTACTGCCTGCTGACCATTCGAGCTTGATAAACCCGTGATCAGCAATAGCAGCAGAGCACTCTTTGAAGATTGAGGTCAGGTACTCACGGCTTGCGCAAATGTGCTGACCTTTCTGCATTATGACTTCTCCAACATAGAAATGATTTGAGCCACCTCACCTGACAACTTCTCCGCGTTAACGGTGTAGCGGCCTAGCTTTGGTTTGGTTTGTTTAATGTGATTTAAAATTTGGCTAGACGTAGAGATGTACGCAGTCACCAATGGCTTGAGCGGTAGATCAAGAAACTGCTCAGACGTTAGGTTGTAGTACGCCGCGATATCTTTCAGGCGTGTAGCGTTAACCGTCTTTTGTTCTTTGATCTTGTACAGGTACGCACGTGACATACCTAAGCTTTCGGCCATGGCTTTGGCGTCGGTGTTGAACATCTCCATCGCCATGGTTAGCGACTGCCCAACGTTGCGCTCTAGCTTCAGCTCATCGTGGTTTTTGATATTCGACAGGTTCATCAGAAAGGCACATCCTCTTCTTTGGCCGGAACCGCTTTAGGAGCTGCAGGCATTTCATCCTTTGGTGTTAAGCTGAATTTGAGAGCAGGAGATTTAGGATTAGCCCCATCAGCGCGACGCCAAGCAGCAACCCAATACTCACGTCCATCAACATTGACACTGCCTTTGAAATCGGGATGGGTCTCTTTCTCTTTGTTGTCGTTTTTCCAGATTGCGCCACGGTTTGTTTCGTCATAATTCATTTCATACTCCTGCTGAGTTTAGTAAGTAAAAGCCCATGGTTAACACGACGCCAAACAAGGTGCCGGCTAAAAACATTAGGCGGTTTGATTCAAGTTGAGCTTCATTCGGTACAGGTGTGTTGGCCTGCTCTTCAAGCTTCTCGATGACGTAATCAGATGGTTGAAACTCTGGTTGCTTTTCAGCTTTTTTACGGCCTCTATCAGCACGTTCAATCTTATGCACACCTTTCATCACCCAATCAATCATCTTAGGTGGCACGATATTCATATCTTGAGCATGCTCAGCAAACTCAGGCATAACAGCATCAAGATGGTCTGGAATCTTTAAGCTTCGCGCATTATTAAGAAGCATGCTGCGGTAATTGATCACGGTTGCTTCATTTGTTTGCTTGTACCGTCTGGATATCCATGCAGCACCTCGCTCAGGGTGCTGAAGAACAATCAGTGCGGTTATCCGACCAGTAATAATGCGATCGGATTGATCCTTTAAATACAAATTGTAAAAGTCTGCGAATTCCATCTTAGATTTCCTCATCTAGGTTTAGTGTACCGGCCTTGCGAGCCGACTCGATAAAGTCAGCGCGATTCTTCTTTTGCTCTGACGTTAAGAGACGCTCTAACGCCTCGTAAATTGGTAGATCCTTCTCGTCCTGCTGTAGCTCACGATCTAGCTCAAACAAAGCCTGACCGTCTTGCTCTTCAAGCGCAGCGTAGGTATCGATGATGTAACGCTGCAGCATGACCTTCTGCTGACCGCGTAATGGTTTCTTAGCCGGAGTAGCTTCTGACTCGTTCTCACCAGTCAACTCAACAGTGCCACCGTAGAGCGAGATGCCCAAGCCCCACATCGCAAGGCACTTTACTAGGCAGCGCATGCGAGTAGTGTTGATGGCAAATGCATCAGGGTTGGCGATCGGCTTGTTGCGGTAGTCCATCACAGGCAACCACATAGAGCGCATTGCAGTCTCATCACCTTCGGTAATGGTGAGCATGCACTCGATCATCATGGTGCCGTCTTTGTACTCAGTCTCGGTGAATGAGTAGGCGTTGTTTGGGTAGTACGCGCAAAGCGTAGAGTAAGCAAATGACCACGATAGATAGTCTAGGTTGCCTTTGCGTTCGACGTGCTTAGATACGTCTACCTTGGATAATTCGCTCCAAATGCGTTGGTGTAGTTTCATCTTTTTGACCTCAGATAGTTGAATGCTGACTATAGTTGACCGTTTACTAGTTGTCAACAGTCAGGCATTAAAAAAGCCCCTAACAGGAAAAGATGAGGAAATCCTGAGAGGGGCTCGTATAGCCGAAGAGGTCACTTCCGGCGTGGAGATAGTATCACTTCTTTTTAGGCTTGTACCCAGATGCGTAGATCGCTCTGCCTTGCTTTTCAGCTGCAGCTTTAGTCTTGTAAACTTTACCCGACTTACCCCAACGATAGCCGCCTTTGCATTTATGTACTGGCATACTTCCCCCCGATAGGAATACAGATAGGATTAGAATTTAATGAGCACTCGTTCTCGTCGATGCGACCTTGCACACCCGATAGCATTGAGCATCCTTGCAGGAATATGCATGCTGCTACTAGAGTGGCTAAACGCACTATGATTTGCCGAGGTAGAATGCACCAGATGCAAGTATGGCCTGTTTAAGCCACTCAAATTCAACCACCGCATTCTCTAGTCGCACAAACTCTGTCTTGGTTCCAGTCGTATCGATCAAGCCAAGAAAGTTAAAGCCCGTCTCAACTTGCGTTGGTACTATGATGTCTAGTCCGAACAAGCCTGCGAACATTGCCCATGCGCCGAGACCGACCATCGAAAGCACAAAGATTCGACGGGTCATCTTTGCAAAAGGATCATTACCAACACGATTTGCAGCAGCGTCAGCGGATGCTGTGGCTCGCGCAGCGTCGGCGTCTTTCTCTTCGGTCTTAGCCTTCATCATGTTCATCATGAGCTCTTGCTGCTTGGCTTTGTTTTCTTGAGCCTTATCCATGAACTTGAACAAGCCGCCCATAGCCGCACCACCGGCCATAGTTAAAACTTCAATAGGGATCATTTATCCTCTCCTTTTTTAGGTTTGCCTTTAAGTGCGTCAGCACCAAAGAACGCCGAGACCAAAACTGCGATACTAGCAAAGTAAGTTGGGGCGATATCAGCTATTAGTTTAGACGCATTATCCATGCCTAATGCTGATGTGATGGCTATACCGATCGGATATACAAGTAAGCCTATTAACGAAAACCACGCCATCTTTCTTATAGCGTCTCTTTGGGCATCGTCGTCGAGCATGCGCCTACGCTTGTCTTCGAGATAAATCTCCATCTCTTCTTGTGAGATGACACCATCGCCATCGAGGTCAGCTTTCTCAAACTCAGTCATGACACTGTGCCTCTAATCTCTAACACGCCGTTCAACATCTCGTTAAGCTCAGCAGCCATGTCACGGTATGCCGGCTCGCCCGTCTCTTTTGCCTTGTCGTACAGCGCAATCACCTGCTCTGTCAGAAAAATCTTTAACTCGTTGCTCATCAATTCGCCAGTGGGTTATCTAGTGCCTTCTGTATCCGATCTTCAAGCTCTACCTTGGTCTGATCAACCTTGGCCTCGAACTTGTCCATCTTGCCCTCAAAGTATACGACTTTATCGTTTACCCGTTTCTCAATATCGTACGTTAACTGCTTGGTATCGCGTAGGTTTTGCTCGATCGAGGTTAGTAGCGCGCCCTGAGTGTCGATCTTAGCGGATGTCTGCTCCATCTGAGCCTGATAGCCACCTATGTCGAGGCTCGCCAACTCTTCAACTTTTTGGTACATGACGAAGCCACCGTAGAGAGTCCCAAGTAGAGAGCCAAGGGCAGCCACAGCCATGCCAAGCTGAGTAGGAGTAAACCGTAGCCCACCCACGCTGAGGCGTTTGTCAGCCAAGCCTTCAATGTCGTCAAGTTTTTCTCCTAAATCTGGCATACACTTACCTCTGGCTAGTAGGGGAGTCAACTTGACGGTTTTTAGCAGTGCCCGTCATGTCCTTACTAGCTAATTCTCAAACGCCTGTTTTTGTAGCCTGCGCAGGTTGTCTAACTCCTGCTGTAACTTCTGCACTTCGATACGCCTACGCTGCAATTCTAGCTGATACAGCGTGTTGCAGTTGATACGCTCTTTTGGCGCGTCCAATGGGATGGTGATCCTTGCGTACAGTCCGATATCCTTGGTTGTTGGATTCATTGGATCTTCAGAGCTGAACGGGCTAACAGCGTTATCAATAATGCTAGTAACCCCAAGCTCAAAGTTAGTAGCACCACCGATACTATTCTGGCAATCAAGATCGCCCGATCGTATTTTGTCCGATCCATAAGTCGATCCCATGTTCGGCAAAGCAAGATTTAGTGAGCTGCTGTCAGCAATGGCTTGCCCACACATCAAAGCAAAAATGATCACATATCGAATCATTTGAACCTCGAACAGATGCGTGTAGCGACCATTGTTTTCTGTTCTCTAATCTCGCGCAGCTTTGACTTAGAGCAGATGTATGTAGCAACTGCTACGTCTGGCGTAGCAATGTACACATCGAACTTGACGTGACTAAGGTATGGCATGTTAAACAGCCGATAACTTGTCACAAAATTGACAGGATTCCACTTTTCGTCAAAAACGCCAATCTCGTACCACTCCACATCCTTGCGCTTATTGAACATCTCCATTGTCGTTTTCCACACACCATCCATGTGTGACGGCACCCACTTAGGATAGGTAGGTGTCATCTCGTGTGCAGACGCACCAATGCACCACAACATTGTGCATAGAGCTATTACTTGGCGATACATTCCGCTACTACAACAGAACGATATGTGCCGCTAGGAAAAGCCTTGTCGCCGCCGTTAGTAGCAGTCGAGCTAGTCTTGAGCCATAGCGAGCCTGCGACCGTCAAATCGTACTGAGTGCTGTTACCGAAGGTTGTTTTAGCCGCTTCATAGCCTGACATGCCTGCGTCACCAACTGCGCTTACCTCAGTTTCACCAGTAAACGTCACCGTAGCGTTAGCGGTTGGTGCGGTGCTAAAGGAATCAGGATGCGTCACCTTGGCGTAATATGCATCCGCTAGGGTTACGTCAAAACGGGTAATGGGCAATACGCCACCGTCAGCGGGTGTTGTGGTTAGCGTGTAGGCGTTAGGGTTGCCATACACGCCTGAGGTATCAGTGTCGATTGTGCAACGCGATTGCACCTCGCCAGTGATCGGAATATCCGCTGCCCAAGTAGTGCCATAAACCAGACACATTGCAGTCACTATTTTGACACTATTCATGATTCCCCC
>Ga0070749_10003042_pt1 | contig 11264 bp, 4 predicted proteins | sample VirMetDEL_Nov_18_FD_75180 | JGI IMG/M metagenome (GOLD analysis project Ga0070749, IMG submission 75180) | Aqueous microbial communities from the Delaware River and Bay under freshwater to marine salinity gradient to study organic matter... | ecosystem: Environmental > Aquatic > Marine > Coastal...
AGAAGGTATTCCAGATGTTGAAGTCACTATGGAAAAAGTTATTGATGGATACCCACTTCTTTATCATATGGCGACCACAGGTGTTGGCGGGGAAACTATTGCCGCTGACGCTACAGGGGTTTTTCTTTCTAGATCAAAAAAGCGCTGTGACGTTAGGCTTGGCATTTACGAAGAAGAAAAAGGTAACAACGTTGGTAATTCAGCGCCTTCTGGTCAGTTTACTAGCTCTGCCGAAAAGCAGTCTACAGAAGTTTATCTTTCTGGAATGTTTTTGAATTCCATTAGCTATAGCGTTCCTGTTGATGGACCGGCTACAGAAAGCATTACTCTTGTTGGTAATAACAAGCAATGGCTTCATTCTTCTCTTGCGACGGCCACTAGTGGTATTTTACCATTTAGTCAAATGGCATTGCTAGATTCAGGTAATCAACCGCTTGCTGCATTTGACGGCCTTGACGAACCACTTGCTAGAACTTCTGGAAATATTGCTGGAACAGTTGTTGCTAGCGGTGGTGTTCAAAGACGCGAAGATGTTTTGCTTAATTTATCTATTCTTCCTGCTTCTATCCGTGGTGTTAATGGTTCTGATGCCGGAAATGCGGTTGACGGCGCTACCCCTCGCGTTCACATTCAAAGTTTCTCTGCTAGTACTGACCTTGGTCGTGAAGATGTTCTTGAACTTGGCAGGAAGAACCCATACGCTAGAACAGCTAACTTCCCGGTTGAAGTTACTTGTGACATTGAAGCTATCACAGCAGAAGGTGACTTTGTTAATGCTCTAGAAGACGGCGATGCAAGTTTGAATTTCACTAAGAACTCTGGCGAAAACACTCCTGATGAAACCATTAAATTGGTTCTTCGTGGAGGTCAGGTGTTCGACCTTGGGTCAAGAAATAGACTGTCAAGCGTTAGTTATGGTGGAGGTGATGCCGGTGGAGGAAACGCATCGTGTACCTACAGCTACACCAACTTTAACGTGTTTGAAATTAGACATCATGCGTCATTGTTAGCAGGTGCTAACACCTATAAAGCCACTAACCTTATCTAAGATTTAATTTAGGATCATAAAAGGAAATTAATATGAACAACGAAAACTCCCGCGATGAGGTTCTGCATGGACTTATCTGAACGGGAGTTTTTAGTTTTTAGAATACGGTCTGGAGTTTACAAGGTTGCTTACAATGGATTTACGGTAAAAGTATTAACTCCGACGATAGAAAATGAACTTGAATCTTGTGAGGTTTATGACCGCTCTTATTACGAAGCTATAAATGATGACATAATGACACAAGAAGAGTGTTCCGAGTGGATGATAGAAAACTATTTGTGGACATATGAAGAAGAATTAAAGATAAAAGAACTTAACAACGAGATAGAGAACTTAAAAATAAATGTATATAAAAAATATAATAATACAAGACTTAGAGAGTCTGCTAGGATTTATTTAAGAGCGGCAGAAGAAGGGTTAAAAGATCTAGAAAATAAAAAGAATGCTTATTATGCAAATACATGTGAGGGAATTGCGCAACTAGACAAAAGCATGTTTTTGCTTGAAGCTTGTAGTTATGTTGGCGGCGAAAAGCTAGACTCAGAATCCATAGAGCTAAACAATCTTTTAAATAAATACTATTCATTAATATTAAAAGAGTCAGATTCTAGAGAAATTGCAAGATCAGAACCTTGGCGCTCAATGTGGTCATTAAGAGAAACCAACACCTTTAAGTTATTTAACAATAAAGACAGAGAATTATCTATAGATCAAAAGAATTTATTGGTTTGGTCTAGAATGTATGATAATATCCAAGAGTCAATGGACTGCCCGTCTGATAAAGTAATAGAAGATGACGATGCTCTAGATGGGTGGTTTATTGAACAGCGAAGAAAAAATGAAAGAGATAAAGCGGTTGGTGTTATTGAAGATTCTATGAATAATGAAAAAATTAAAAATTCTCAAGAAATTATAGTTTTTGCAGATAATAAAACAGACGCTGAAACTATCCATGAAATGAATTCGCCAAATGCTAAAGCTGTTAAACATCAGAGAAAACAAGTACTTGAAGAAAAAGGGTCGGCTGTTGATTTAGATTTTGCTGATCAAAAAATGAGATTAGGAAATATGGCTCATGAACAATTTAAGAATAAGTTTAGGAGATAGTTATGGAAAATTTTGACGATTTGATTAAAAATCAAGTCGAGTACAAAAACGTTAGGGAGCAAAAATATAAATCGGATTCAAAGGAGAGATTAACTAAGATACTAAAGAAAAAAGTTCAAACAACTATGATTGGCGCTCTTAGTTCTGTAGAGGAACATTTTGGATTTCTTTGGGATTCTGACAGCGAAATGTCAGAACAGCAAAGATTAATGTATGATCTTTATCAAAAGTTAAGGTCGGAAATTCTTGATAAAGGCAATACTCAAGCTAGAAATATAGATGCTGAGTTAAGCCAGTATGATATTAAATGGTTAAGATATTCTGTTAACATTCCAGTTAAGGAAAATAAATCGGAGGAATAAGATGAAAAAATTAGATAGAGAAATAATTAAAGAAGACGGAAGTAAAGTTGAAATTTATATTAGGAAACCTACTAACGGCGAACTAACTAAAGCAGAAAAAGTTAGAGTTAAACAGTGGAGTAAATTTAAGTCTGACCCAGATATTATGTCTAAAATACAATTAAATAGATATTTAGAAGAACGTGGTATTTGGGATAAATCTAAAGAGAACGATAAAAAAAAGCTAGAAAAAGAGATTTCAGAACTTCAAGAGAGGTTAAGCAAACCGGGGAAAAAGAAAGTCAAACTCTCTGAAGCTAGAAATACTGCAATTGAATTACGTAAAAAGAGAATAGAATATAGAGAACTTATCTCTGAAAAAATAGAATTAGAGTCTAATACAACTGAATCTCTCGCAGATAACGCCCGTTTTGATTTTCTTGTTACTTGTTGTACATTTTATAAAGACGGCGATGAAAAGGTGTATAATACCATAGGAGATTATGAGAACGATTCTACGGATACCGCATTTACCGCAGCAGCAGCTTTAGGTCAATTGTTGTATAATTTAACAGACTCTTTTGAGGCAACCTTGCCAGAAAATGAGTTTTTAATTAAACAAAAGTTAGCTGATGAAAATAATTTGGCTTTAACTGATTTTGACGGTAATTATGTAGATGAAGACTTTAATGTTATTCTTAAAAAAGAAGAACTTAATGCTAAGGCTCCAGAAATTGAATATGAAAATGATTTGAGACCAGCGGCTAAAAAATCTCCTGCGAGAAAGACTACTAGAACCAAAAGCACCTCGGATAGTTAAATTGGATAGTGTAGTCATTATTAACCAAGGGAAATCATGGCTTCACGATTCGTTTTAACCGCGCAAGTACAATTACAAGCGCCCACTAATACTCGTCAAGTTGTAAATCAAATACAACAACAGTTAAGAGGCGTTAATGTACAAGTTAATCTACAGGGAGGTCAACAAGCCTCCCGTCAGGTTAATAATTTAAATAAAGCCACCAAGCAAGCTACGACTCAAGCCACTAAAATGGGTAAGGCTTTCGGTGCGTCTATACGTAGGTTTGGTGCTTTTACCATCGCTACTAGGGCGGTCAGTCTTTTTACAAATAGCTTGGCTAATGCTACAAAAGAAGCTATTGACTTTGAAAGAGAAATGGTTAAAATTTCTCAGGTAACTGGGAAAACTATGGCCCAACTCAAGGGGCTTGAAAATACTATTACTGGCCTTGCCACCTCTCTTGGTGTTTCTAGCAAGTCTATTTTATCTGTTGGTAGAATTTTATCTCAAGCTGGGATTCAAGCTAAAGATTTAGAAGTTGCTCTTAGAACTCTTGCTAAAACAGAGTTAGCGCCTACTTTTGATGATATTACACAAACTGCTGAAGGTGCTGTTGCTGTTCTTGCACAATTTGGAGAGGGTGTTGGAGCGTTAGAAAGACAGCTTGGTGCTATCAATAGAGTTGCTGGTCAGTTTGCTGTTGAGGCGAGCGACTTAATTAGCGTCATTCGTCGTACTGGTGGTGTGTTTAAAGCTGCTGGCGGCGATCTAGAAGAACTTATAGCGCTATTCACAAGTGTACGTGCCACAACCCGTGAAAGCGCAGAAAGTATTGCTACTGGTCTTAGAACCATCTTTACACGTATTCAAAGACCTAAAACTATAGAATTCCTTAAACAGTTTGGGGTTGAACTTACTGATTTAAATGGTAAATTTGTTGGTCCGTTTGAGGCAATTCGTCAATTAAGTCAGGCGCTCTCTGGACTAGAACAGGGTGATATTCAGTTTGTTAGAATCGCTGAAGAGCTTGGTGGTTTCCGTCAGATTGGTAAAGTTATTCCTCTTTTACAGCAGTTTGAAACCGCTGAAAGGGCTAGACAAGCCGCGCTGGAGGGTGGAGATAGTTTAACTAAAGATGCCGCTAAAGCACAACAAGCACTCGCTGTTCAAATAGCAAAAGTCAAAGAAGAGTTTCTTGCTCTGATTAGAAGTATAACCCAAACTGGAAGTTTCCAGATATTTGTCAAGACATCTCTTGAGCTTGCTAGTGCGCTCATCAAAGTGGCAGATGCTTTAAAGCCACTTATTCCTTTGTTGGCAACATTTGGTGCGATTAAGTTTGCTAGAGGTGCTGCTGGTTTTGCCAGAGGTATTGGCGCTGGCCTGAAAGGCGCAACTGGGTTTGCTAGAGGTGGTATGGTTCCGGGGACTGGAAATCGCGATACTGTTCCTGCTATGCTTACTCCGGGTGAATTTGTTATTCGTAAGAGTAGTGTTAGTAAATTAGGTGCTGGCACGCTTGCGGCTATGAATGAGAATAGATTTAAAGTTGGAGGTAAGGCCCTAGCGTCAAAATTTGCTGAAAAAAGAGCTAAACTTTCTAACAAGGAGCTACAATCTGAATTCGGCACTATTAAAAGACTTTCCGACGAAGCTGGAGAGACTTTAGACGCAACCGCTGGAACATATGGTGGCGCATTTTTAAGACCTGTCGCCAGAGATGAAACGCTTCAAGGGTTTGTAGATAAATCTAAAATTATTTCTGGCGTAAAGAATGACCCAGACTTTAAAGCCATACTGAGTACAGCTAAGTCAATTTCACCAAAAGCATTAGGCTCTGATTATATTAATCGTTTACAGGAAGAGTTAAATCAAATAGGAGACGAGTCTCAACAAAGTTCTGCTGGTTTTGTTGTTAGGGCGGGTTCTTTAGCAAAAGATAAGGCTCTTAACTTAGAAGCTACATTATTAGACGGTATCGAAGATACTGTTTTTAGAGGTACTAAAGTTATATCTGAAACATTAACCAATAGAATTGCGACTACAAATGTTTCAGAAGTCGCAGGTATACTAAAAAGCGCAAATATTGACAACGTTGTGGGGAACTTGTTTGAGGCAACTTTAACAAGTTTAGCTAAAAAAAATCCAGCTGGAGATAGAGACGGCAGCGCCGACTGGGATTATCTCACTGGTCTCGGCACATCTTTATCCCAATACTTTGGACTTAGCGATATTTCGTCAAAACCTACTGATGCTAAATCTACTTTTAATAGTGGTAATGTTAAATCTTTAATCAAAAAGGTTAAAAATCTTCAAACTAAAGATTCAATAGTAGCTATTTCTAAATCCCTTGATGATAATTTTAAATCCATTGTATCTCAAATACAAAGTGGGTCTATATCTCAACAAAACGAGCTAGTCGCTGGTCGCCCCGGAGGAGGTGTTTCTAAATTTGCAAGAGGTTCAGCAGCAGACAAGTTTCTTTCTTCAATGGGTAATATCAGTAGGAAAAAATTAGCTTCTGGTGGTGGTATTTCTGGTTCCGATACCGTTCCAGCAATGTTAACTCCGGGTGAGTTTGTGTTTAACAAGAAAGCCGCACAAAGTATTGGCTATTCTAATCTTAACCGTATGAACAAGCAGGGCGTTCAAGGGTTTAATAAAGGCGGTCCTGTTGGGGTCCAAAATTTCCTCTTTGGCGGTAAAGCTGCGAAACAAAACGTAGCTGACAGTTTTTCTAGAGAAGGAACCGCTTTAGTTACCACGATGTCTAAAGTTGATGATATAATGAATCAATTTGTCAACAGCTTAACAACATTACCAGAAGGAATTAGAGAATCTGTTCTTGAAATGACAAAACCTTTTGAGTTAACAAGTCAACAGCAATTCAAGACAAATGCAGGAGATCGTAGTGGAGATCAACTCAGAGGTGTAGCAACAGCAACAGGTGTTGGGATAAATCTTAAAAAAGCTGGAGAACATACAGTAAGGCATGAAGGAGCGCACCAAGTAGACAGAGCCTTGGGTGGCGGCAAGGAACTTGCTTCTCGTCAAGAGGGAACTTTTCAAAATAAAATAGCTAAAGAGCTAATGAAGACTATGGAGAAGGAGCTAGGAGCTAGTGAGTATAGGCTTGATGAGGCTGAGTTATTTGCTGATGCTCTGGCAAAAGCTCCACCGGAAGTTCAAAGAATTTTAGCTTCTACTACAGATGCGGCAGAAGGGTCAAAGAAACTTGCTGAATATTTTGAAAAAGCTAACGCTCCTGTAGCTGGACTTGCAGATTTATCTGCTGATGAGTTTGGAGGAATACAAGATGTAGGAAAAAGAAAAAAAGCCGCTAAAACCTCTTTAAAAGAAAACGTTAAAATAAGAGATAGTGCAAAAAAAAGACTTGGAGCCGTAGAAAGTCGCTTAAAAACAGAGACTGATAAAAAATCTGCATTTGAAGCCAGAAGAGATGCTTTACTCAAAGCTAAATCTTCTGCTGCATCCAAAATGGGTCAAAAGGTTGGTCAAACTAAACTTGGTCAAGGTAAAGGTCAAGAGCCGCTAACAAAAGCTCAACTCAAAGCTAAAGAAGAGTATGAAAATATTACAAAAGAACTAAGAGAGCAAACAAAACTTATAAATGAATCTGAGGACTCTATAAAAATCCTTAATAAGTCTAGAAATAAATATAAGTCAGCGATTGATACCGCTCAAGGTAAAATAGTTTCATCTTCTGAACAATTAAAAGAGCTAGAAGGCAGAAAAGCTGCAAAACCTGTTGACATGGCTAAACCAAGCGGTAAAGTTAGAGACTTAACACCTGAAGTGTTTAAGTTGAATCCGCCTTCTAAGAAGCCGTCTAAACCATCACCTGAAGTGTTTCAGATAACGCCTAAGCCCACAAAAAGAGAAGAAGAGAAAGAGAAAAGGCAAGAACAACGTGATCAGCGTAATATTGATGCAAGTCAACTTACAAACTTTTTACTTGGGGCTACAGCCATGTCTGCCCTTATTCCCCAAGTAGAAGGCGCAACTGAGGGGTTCAGTGCAGTTCAAAATGAATTACCCGCACTTATTGGTGGTTTATCAGCGATTACTGGAATTGTGTCTTCAATTAACACGGAAGGTAAAGGAGTTGGTGTAGGATTTAAAAAAGTGGCTAAAGCTGCGATTATTAATGCTGGAGCAACAATAGCTATCAACAAGGTCTTAGACGCTTACAATGGAACCCATCTTAAAGCAGAAGAAGCGATTAAAACTGCCAGTGAAGCAAATGATGAAGCGAGTTTAGCTGCTGCTGAAAAAGCTGCGGTTGAATCTGCTAACGCTAAGAATTTAAATAAAGTTGCCGCAGGGGTCAGTGGGGCATTTGGAGCAGCCGCTTCAGCAGCAGAGATGATTCCCGGACCTTGGGGTAAAGCAGCGGGGGTTGCTCTTAGATTAGGTGGCGTTATAGCTGGTGTTGCTATAAAGATGGGAGCGCTAGAGGCAATTGGAATTGATGGGGATGGTATAACTAATTTCTTTGCTATTCTTGGTCAAGGTCCAAGTGTCAATCAAATAAAAGCTCAAACGAAAGCCACGATACAAAATGCAAGATCTCAGAAAATATTAGCAGAAGCTTCTAAAGATGCTGCTGAAGAATTGAAAAAAATAGAATCAGGCGACTTAACTGCAACGGAATCTTTAGGTGCTGGTGGCGCAGCTGCAAAATCTGCTCAAGCTATCGCCGCGCAGAATGAAGCTTCTAGAGGTATTATACAAGCTAACAATCAAATAAATTCTCAAATGGATAGAGTTTCAAATGCATTAGCGAGTCAAGGTGGGGTTACTGGGGCGGTATCAAGTGGTATTTTTGATTTCTTTACTGGAGAATCAAGAGCAGCAAATAAGCAACAGTCAGAAGCGGAAAAGAAATCAATAACTGACAGAAACACCAAATTGATAAATGATCTTCAGCCTAGACTTGGAGCAGCGACCCGTGAGCAAGTTACAGCTGCTAGCGCTGCCGGTGGCGCTGTTTCGTTTGAAGATTTCAAGAAAACTTTAGATCCTAACATTATAGCTCTTGCAGAGAACACCGATAGGATGAATGGTAACACTGCGGAGATGGACAAGCTTAAACAGAATTTTCAAAATGTAAAAAAAGCCACCATTGATAATATTAAATTTATTAAAGCTATGAACTTTGGTTTAAGTGATGTTACATCTGGCATAGCTGCTTACGGAGCATCTTTAAATAATTTAACCGCTTCTCAAGAAACTGGATTTAGCACTGCTGCTGTTGCTGCTACAACCCTGAGTACCGCCATAACTAGTGCTGGTAAAAACATTAGTAGCAATGAACTTAACACATCGTTAGATTTACTTGCAGATAATTTACAAAGATTTGGCGCAAATGCAAAACAGATTTCTGGTGCTAAAGAATTAATTACTGGCTTGAATGATGTTCAAAAAGGCGCTGCCGATGCTCTTGCGGCAGTTAAATCTGGCTTTGCCGGGGGTGGTACTGATCCTACAGCGATTAAAAATCAACTTAAAGATGCCATACTGGGGTCTATACCTGACAGCAGTCCAATTAAGCAAAAATTAATTGATAGTTTTGGTAATTTAAAATTACCGCCTGAAGCTATTGAAAACTTCTTGAACACCGGAGATGTTAGTGGTATATTAGATGCTGCTTTTGGTCCAATAAGTGAACAAGTTCAAAAACAATTAATTGGACCTCTAAATGAATTAGCAGAGCAAGAAAAAGTATTAATTGGTTTAGCTCAACAAAGAAGAGAAGCTGAACAAAAATTAATAGCTGTTCAAAAACAAGCGATTGACACACAGATAGAAGCAGCCAAATCTTTTGAATTCTTTGGTGGCGCTTCGTTTACTCTAGAGAAGGAATTAGACGCAAGAAGACAGCAGGCGAACCTTGTACTTAGAGACGCTGGTGTAGGAGGTCTTGCCGGTGGCTCTGTCGCAGATATCAGAGGGGCAAGCGATCAAATATTCAATAGATTCTCCGCTCAGCAGCAATTACAAAATGCAGCTGCCGCTGGTGGCGGTGGAGCTTTTGGCGGGGTTGAAGGAGTAGATAAAGATAGAAGAGAAGAACTTAAAGCGTCTAACGAAGCTCTTATAACGTTTACAAAGCAAAGCATTGAAGCTAGGAAGGAAGAGTTACAATTAATAAATAAAAAGAATGAGGCTGAAAAGCAAGCTCTTCAATCATTACTTAGTGGCGACATAGAAAGTTTCTTCGATCAAGCTATTGGTGCCGCTGCTGGATCTGCCCTTAGAAGCGGCAACGCTCAGGTTGCTGGACTATTTGGTGCTGGAGCTTTGGGTAAAGGCTTGCAAAACATTCAAGGTACTGTTAGCGATGCTGAAAATAAAAGGGCTGCATCAATCGCCTTTGGCGCATTTGGTCTTGGTGACAATGCTGCTAGAGTGTTTACTGGAAATACGCGAGAGCAAGAAAGAATAAAATCAGAAGGAAGAGAATTAGCACTAATGCAAAGTGAGCTAGCCGGTCAGTCAGCAGATATGGAGCAAATGACTGTTGACGCGAAAGAAGTTGTTATTAGTGCCGCAAATGTTAGGCTCACTGAGATTAGCAATCAGGTATCTTCTGCTCAATCTGCCCTTAACTTCAGTAAAGGTGGTACAGTTTATGCTAGCAGAGGAATGTTTATTCCTAGAGGTACTGATACTGTTCCGGCTATGTTAACCCCCGGAGAGTTTGTTGTAAATCGTGCCGCTGTACAAAGAGGTAATAATCTACAAATACTTAGATCTATGAATTCTAATTCAGCGCCAATACAAGCTACTCAAGCTCTTTCGTCCGGTGGGCCTGTTAGATATAGAGCAAATGGCTCAACTGGCCCAGAAGGTCCGGGTGGTATAGACTTCTCTAAATTTGAAGAAATGGTCAATAAATTCCAAGAAGTTACAGATAAACTTGGTAATGTAAATATTAAACACATGTTTGAAAAACTTGGCACACTTGATATTAATCATATGTTCAATGGTAATATGCAACAGGCATTTAAAGATGAAATCTTGGCAGAGGCTGGAAACATGATGTCCAGATCAAAGTTCAACAGCGATGGTAGTATTACAACTTCAGATCGTAGTGTGTTAGGATAAAATAAAGTATGTCACTTCCTTATGAACTAGAATGTCATTGTCACATAGGTTTTTCTGACAGCTTAGAATCTGTTGGCGGCATTGACGCTTTATTGACAAATGAAGAAGCTGCTCTTTTTGCGGAAATAGAGGCGGTTTCTGCATTATCTTCATCTTGTAGATCGAAAACCCCTGTAACATCTGATGTAATTTTTGTTATTGGGTCTTCTGGTCCAGATAGATATCCTCCAGTATACAATGTTCATGTAGACTTTGAGGTAGAACTTGGAGATACAATAACAGTAGATGACGATATATATGAAGTAGTAGATTTACTTGAGAGTATAGACGGTAAAATATCTATTCGCCTTGATGGTGGACCCACTTTTTCTTGCGGTCAAACGGTATCTGGAGTTTTAACAAGATATTTCTGTATTGATACACCTCCTTACATAAATACAGATTTTCATCCTGATGTTACGCTAGAGACATCTTCTGCTATAGAAGACGATGATATTTTTCTATATGTGCTAATAGAATCTTTTAGCGAAATAGAAGATGGCGCTACAGTAGACCATAGCATTAGTCAGGGTTTAGAAGCTGTTGCTGAAATAGAATCAGACTTCTTAGATAAATTCCACGGTGACTTCCCAGAGTACTTTGATTTATCTAATTATGCAAATAGTCAAAAATTATATCCTAGTGGAGATGTAATACCAGATAACTATTACGATGGAATTGTAGAGTCTGGTGATTTTATTGGTAGATATGGTGCTTCCGGTGTAGACACGGTTGCAAAATGCGGACTTATAGAGAACGTCCCGGCGGTAGTTCGTCCTTTGTCTGACTACATAGA
>Ga0070749_10003043_pt1 | contig 11263 bp, 2 predicted proteins | sample VirMetDEL_Nov_18_FD_75180 | JGI IMG/M metagenome (GOLD analysis project Ga0070749, IMG submission 75180) | Aqueous microbial communities from the Delaware River and Bay under freshwater to marine salinity gradient to study organic matter... | ecosystem: Environmental > Aquatic > Marine > Coastal...
CGATTTTAACAAAGCAAGAATTAAAGCAAACATTGTAGCAAATCGTGCGGCTTTGGATGTATTAAATAAGGGTTAAATACTAGTATGGCAGTAGCAACTTACAAAGGATTCAGTACAATAAACGCCAACTTTGGTGGTTCAAAGTTGACTGATACTGATTTAATTAAGAGAGATTTACTAAACCATTTTGCTATTCGCAAAGGCGAAAAACTTATGAATGGCGATTTTGGCACTAGTGTGCGTGATTTGATTATGGATCCACTTACTGATGACACAAAAGCACTGCTTATTCAGGAAGTAAATGCTGTAATTGAAAACGATCCCAGAGTACGCAGTGAAGGCATTACCCTTGACGAGTATGAAAACGGACTACAAGTTGAGATGATTCTACGCTATGTTACAGATAATCAAGTTGAAAATTTAATAGTACGTTTCGACAGGCCCGATCGCGAAGCACAATAATATACATACATTATTCAGTGAATAAATACTGCAGTAACTAATATAGGAAACTATTACAATGGCTGCAAGTACAAGACAATCAAACCTTTTTGCTGCGGAAGACTGGAAAAAAGTATACGAAACTTTCCGTGAAGCAGATTTTCAGAGTTACGATTACGAAACTATTCGTAAGAGTATGGTGGACTATCTCCGCACATACTATCCGGAAGACTTCAACGATTTTATTGAATCAAGCGAGTACATTGCGCTAATTGACCTAATTGCATTCCTAGGTCAGAGCCTTAGTTTCCGTGCAGATTTAAATGCCCGTGAAAACTTCCTAGAAACAGCAGAACGCAGAGACAGTATTCTACGTTTAGCTCGTATGCTAAATTACTACCCAAAACGCCAGCAAATTGCTCGTGGTTTACTTAAAGTCACTAGTGTAGAAACAACTGAAGAAATAACTGATCCAAACGGAAATAATTTGCGTGATACAGAAATTGTCTGGGGCGATCCTACTAACAGTGATTTCCTAGAACAGTTTACTACAGTGCTAAACGCTGCAATGGTTAGCACACAACAATTTGGAAATCCTGCTCTTAAAACAACTGTCGGTGGTATAAACATTGAAGAATATCAGATTAAAATTAACAATGGTACTGTACCAATTTATGATTTTAGAACTGATGTGGGCGCACAAAACCTAGATTTTGAAATTGTTAAAGGTACATACACTGGCACAGATTACCTCTATGAAGTAGCACCACAGCCCACAAGCACAACAAATATTCTTTATCGTAACGATAACAGAGGCTTTAACAGTGCAAACACAGGATTCTTTTTCTACTTCAAACAGGGTAACCTACAAACAGCAGACTTTAGTATTGATGAAAAACTGCCCAATAGAACAGTAGAATTGGATATCAATAACATTGACAACAATGACGTTTGGCTATACCAACTAGATGATCAAGGCAACGAAACTACACGCTGGGAAAAAGTACCCGCAATTAGTGGCAACAACATTATCTACAACAGTTTAAGTGTAAACAATAAAAACCTGTTTACAGTGCGCAGTCGTGCAGATGATCAAGTTAGTCTAGTGTTTGGTGATGACGTTTTCAGTAACATTCCTACTGGAAACTTTCGTGTTTACTTCCGTACTGGTGCAGGTACAACTTACAAAATTTCACCTGATGATATGCAGAACTTACAGATTGTAGTTCCATATATCAGTCATGCAAATCAAATTGAAAATTTAACTATTAGTTTAAGTTTACAAAGTACAGTAGCAAATGCAACTGGCAGAGAAAATTTGCGTGATATTAAAGTAAAAGCACAGCAACAGTACTACACACAGGATCGTATGATTACTGGCGAAGACTATCAAATTTTACCTTACACGAAGTTTAGTAACATTGTAAAATCCAAAGCAATTAACCGTACTGCTAGTGGCATTAGCCGTTACTTGGATGTACGGGATACTACAGGAAAGTATAGTTCAACAAATATTGTTGCTGAAGATGGAATCATTTATCGCACTGAGGATTTACAACAGTTCCAGTTTACATTTGTTACAGACAGTGATATCAGTAATACAATTAGTAGACAAGTTGAGGCAAATATTCTTAAGAACGATAGCCTGCACTTCTACTTAAAAAACTACGGTGGTATTGATGTTACTAATCTAACAGCAAGTTGGAATTTAACAACCACAACTAGCGGTACCTGTACAGGTTATTTTAAGAATGATGTTGATGCACCACTTAAAATTGGAAGTTTTGCTACAAGTAATCTAAAATATGCAAAAACAGGTGCATTAATTAAATTTACAGCACCCAGTGGTAAAGTGTTTGATATTAACAATAATCTAATTGATGGCGCAAGCGGAACTATTAATACTCGAGACTTTATATGGGCTAGTATAAGTGCAGTGGTAACAGATGGAACCAATCAGGGTGTGGGCAATTTGGATACAGGTGTAGGTCCTGTAACACTTAGTGAAGTAATTCCACAGGATGCAGTGCTGAATCAAGTAATTGCACCCTGGAATACAACAATTACAAGTAGTGTAAGAAATGCTGTAATTCAAGCAATTGGTGATTTTAAAACTTTTGGTCTACGCTATGATAGAGATACACAGGCCTGGGCTATAATTGAAGCACTAGATTTGGATCAAAGCAATACATTTAGTCTAATATATGCAGGAAACACAAGCAACGTTAACCTAGATAACAGTTGGTTCTTTAAGTTTACAAATGATGGCTCCACATATACTGTAAACTTCCGCAGTACAAGTTACATATTTGAAAGTAAACTGGAAACACGTTTTTACTTCGATAATGATTTAAAAATATTTGATCCACGCACAGGTAAAACAATCAAGGACAAAGTTAATATTCTAAAGGTCAATAGCCTACCTGACAGTAATAGCAGTCTAGCAGTTGACTATGCAATGCAAGTGGATGATGTTATTACAGAAACAGATGGATATACGCTAACAAACAGAATTAAAGTTACATTTCCTGATATTGATAGTGACGGCGTTGTAGATAATCCAGAAGTTTTTGATATTGTAGTAGGCCCGAGTGTTAATGCAAGTACAAAAGTTGTGTTTTATCAAACTTCAACTAGCGCCGGCGGTTACTTAACTTACACACCTGTTGATAGTACTGATATTGAACAGCGTTACACAACACGAGCTGCAATTACAGAAGTACTTGCACAGTTTAGCAGTGGACAAATATTCTATGCTAGTGCAGATGACAAGTTCTATATTCTAAGCATAAGTGGTGCTAATGTAAAGAGTATAGCAGAAACTACAGATTATGTCAAGCGTGTTGGACGTAGTGGTTTATTATTCCAGTATACACACAACTCGCCTAATAATAGACGTATTGATCCAAGTCCAAGTAATATTGTTGACCTATTCCTATTAACTAGTCAGTATAACACAGACTATAGAAATTATATTACAGATATTACAGGTAATGTTGCTAGACCAGTTAAACCTAGCACAAATGATTTGCGTGATCAGTTTGGCAGTTTAGAACAATTTAAGAGTGTAAGTGATACAATTATTTTTAATAGCATAACTTACAGACCATTATTTGGCGACAAGGCAGATGAAGAATTGCAAGCAACATTTAAAGTAGTAAAAAATAATTCAACACTAGTAAGTGATAGTGAAATTAAAGAACGTGTAGTAGCAGCAATTAATGATTACTTTGCTATTGAAAACTGGGACTTCGGAGATAGTTTTTACTTTAGTGAACTTGCAGCATATCTATATACTACTCTAAGTCCGGATGTGCTTAGTGTTGTAATTGTTCCCAAACTAGCAACTAGTAATTTTGGTAGTTTATTCCAAATTCAAAGTCAACGTGATGAAATACTAATAAGTGCTGCAACAGTAAACGATGTAGAAGTTATTGATGTTATAACAGCAAATAGCCTACAAGCAAGTGGAAATGTTGTAAACACTACTACAACAAATCTAGCAGCAGAAAGTGCAAGTGCAAACAGTTCAAGCACCGCAGTTGCAACAGCAAGTAATAGTGTAACAACCACTACTACAAGCACTAGCGGTTCTAGCAGTGGGGGGTATAGTTACTAATGGCACTTCGTAAAAGTCAAGTATTACTACCTAACGTTTTTCAAACAACCAAAAACAACAAGTTTTTAAATGCAACTGTTGATCAACTAGTAAGTGAACCTAATTTACAGAGAGTCAATAGTTTTATTGGACGTAAGTTTGCTCCTAACTTTACAGTGGGTGACAGTTATGTAAGTGAAATTGATAGTGATAGACAAAACTATCAACTTGAACCTGCAGTAGTATATCGTGCTCCGAATAAACAAATTGAAAATTTGACAGGTTATGTTGATTTTGTAAATCAACTAGATTTTAACAATGTTAGTACAACCACTCACAGTGATTTGTTTGATCAAGAATACTATAACTACAGTGGTTTTACAAATCTTGATAAACTAGTCAACTATGGCGAATACTTCTGGTTACCTAGTGGGCCAGACAGTGTACAAGTGTTTAACAGTGCAGTTGATACAGAACGAGATTTTACAATTACAAGACGTACAGTTGCAGGCGTTACTGAATATAGTGTTGATAATAGTGATAATGCTAATCCCACTATCACACTTGCTCGCGGCGGCAGTTATACATTTACAGTGCAGCAGACTGGTACTCCTTTTTGGATCCAAACAGAAACAGGCACTAGTGGACTCACAAGTTATGGTAGTAATGTAAGTACCAGAGAAATTCTCGGTGTAGAAAACAATGGTGAAGACAACGGTACTATTACATTTAATGTACCCGAAAAAGATGCACAAAACGATAAAATCACTGCAACACAAGCAGCAAATCCAGATTTTGCAACAGAGCTTACATACAAACAGATTCATAACGTTCCTTATCAAGCACTAATTGATGCACATGGTGGTATTGATGTACAGACTGAAATTGATGGTAAAACACTGGTATTTGTAAACACAACTACAGATGAAAATGCTTGGGATCAAGGTGCACTATTTGATGCATATGGGTTTGATGATCCAGATAATCCCTGGGACGAGACTACCACACTGCCTATTGACACACGCTATGATGTGTATGAAATTGCTGTTAACACAATCAGTGGTGTACCAACTGTACAACTTACTCGCAGTGCAGATTGGCCAGTGGGACAAAAAGTTAAAATCAAACAGGGTAATGCATATGGTAACAGAGAGTTCTATAAGGATGCCAGTGGACTGCCTGAACTAATCCAACCCTACACTGCAGGTGTAGATACACTTTACTATCAGGACGGCACTAATGCTAACCAATTTGGTAAAATACAATTGGTTGAAGTTGATGCTGTTCCTAGTATTAACATTCCTGAAGATATATTAGGCAAGTCAAACTATACAAGCGCAAACGGCGTAACATTTACAAATGGACTTAAAGTAGAGTTTAACAGTGATGTTACTCCTAGTACATATGCAGATAGAGAATATTATGTTGAAGGCGTAGGACAGCCCAGAGGTATTACACTAACACCTGTTGATGAATTGCTTACACCTGAAACATACACCGTAAGTAGCAGTGATGGTTTTGATACACTGGCATATGACACTGGTGGTTGGGACGGAACACTTAATGCACCCACACAACAGGATTACATTACGATTAATCGTGCAAGTCCTGACAGAAATGCCTGGAGTCGTGGCAACCGTTGGTTCCACAGAGAAGTAATTGAAGCAACTGCTACATACAACAACTACACAGCAGACATAGACGATAATGCAAGAGCAAAACGTCCTATTATTGAATTCTATTATGGATTAGAATTGTTTAACATGGGTACAAGCAGTGTTGCTCCTGTTACAGTTGTGGATACACTACAAACTGATGCACTTAGTAATGTAAACGGTACGGCAGGTTATTTTGCGGATGGTATTGATTTACAGCAGGACAACACAATAATTTTTAGTGCAGATACAGATGCTGATGTACGCAATAAAATTTATCGTGTAGACTATATTGATCAGGACAGTGATACAAGCACAAATGAAATAATTAATCTAGTTGAGATAGGTACTGTGGTTGATGGTAACTGTGTATTAAGTACCCTGGGTGCAAATAACCAGGGCAAACAGTACTGGTTAGATGGAACGACTTGGAAATCTGCACAACAAAAAACAGCAATAAATCAAGAGCCATTGTTTGATGTATTCGATCCTGATCATACAAGTTTCAGTGATCAAACAAAATATCCTAGTAGTAACTTTACTGGAACAAAACTGTTTAGTTATAAACGTAACAATAATGCAAGTCCAGATAGTATTCTAAATTTTGGATTAACCTATCAAAACTTTAGTACAATTGGTGACATTGTATTTGAAAACAACTTTGACAGTGATAGATTCCAGTATACAAAAAGTTCAGGCAATACAAATGTTATTGTAAGAAGCGGCCACGCACATCAATTTGATGAAGATGGTGTAAGAGTACTATATAACGGCTGGACAAAAATTCTTGAACCTAGTGTACAGTATCAAGTAGTAAGTTACACTGTAACAACTAGTGAACTATACAGTTTTGAAATTGGTGCACCTGTTAATACTGATAAAATTAGACAACCACTGCAGGTATTTGTAAATGGTAAGTTTTCTTATCCTAGTGAATATACACATCTTATCCAAGGAACTAGAGAATATGTTGTGTTCACTACAGCAAGAAGTGTAGATGATGTAATTACTATAAAGTTTGATAGTGCTACAAAAGCAACAAATAGTTTTTATGAAGTTCCTGATAACCTAGAACGTAATGCAGGCAATGCAACATTTAGTACACTTACACTGGGCCAGATGCGAAATCACACAGTTGAATTAAGTCGTCAGATTAAAACACTTGCAGGCGTAAGTCCTGGCAAAAGTAACATTCGCGATCTAAATTATCGTGCATACCCTGGTAATATTCTTCAGCACAGTGCTGGACTTATTGTGCCTATGTATTTGATGACAAACGAACAAGCAAATACAGTTGAAAGTATAAACTATGTTAAGAACGAATACACAAAATTCAAAAATAGATTTTTAGATAATATTGACAAACTTGACTTGGATTTAACAGATCCTGAACGTTGTGTGGATGATATTCTTACACATATGGCAGGCAAAAAGACTAGCAGTTTCCCATTTTACTACAGTGATATGCTGCCCTGGGGTACACAAAAATCAAGTTTGAGTTATACAATTGACGATGCTACTGAAACTGAATTTGAGTTTACAACACAATTTGATTTAACGGCAATTAGTAGCAGAGGCGTACTTGTATATCATACTGTAAACAGTACAGGTGCAAAGACACTATTAGTTGAAGGCCAGGATTACACATTTGATACAGTAGAAGCAAAAATTGTTTTGACAACAAACAATATCGGCATCGCAACAATTGGATTAAGTGTAGATGATACAATTACTATTGTAGAATATACAGATACAAATGGTAGTTTTGTTCCACCTACTCCTAGTAAACTTGGCCTGTTTAAAACATATATTCCTAGAAAGTACAGTGATAACACTTACAACACAACTAAAACAGTTGTTGTGGGACATGATGGAAGTATCTGGGTAGGCTGGGATGATATCAGAGATGACATTGTTCTAGAATTTGAAAAGCGTGTGTATAACAATATTAAGACACAGTACAACAGAGAACTGTTTGATTTTAGTGATGTTATTCCTGGTTATTTCCGTAGCACACTAACAGACTTTAGCGAAGCAAACAACATTATACGCAGTTACTTCGGTGAATGGGCACTGCGTAACAAAGTGCGTGTACAGCCAAACACTGGCGTAGATGGTGATAATCCGTTTACTTGGAACTATCGTAACAGTGTATACAAAAATGACGGCAGTAGAATTCCAGGCGGCTGGCGTGGAATATATCGTTGGTTCTACGATACTGATACTCCGCACACAACGCCCTGGGAAATGCTGGGACTAGGCACAAAGCCAACTTGGTGGGATGCACGTTATGGTGAAGCACCCTACACATTTGGTAACACTGTGCTCTGGGAAGATCTGCGTGATGGCAAACTTTATAGTGATGCAACAGGTATTGCATTTACAGTGCAAACAAATCGTAAACGTCCTGACCTAATGAGTATTATTCCTGTAGACGAACAGGGTAATTTGAAAGCACCCAATGACTTCTTGGTCCAGGATGCATATGAAACAAATGTTAGTGGTGATTGGGCATTTAGTGATGGCTCTCCTGCAGAAACTGCTTGGGTACGCAGTAGTGAATATCCTTTTGTATTACAAATTCTTGCAGCTAATATAAAACCTGCAAAGTATGGCACACTATTATTTGATACAAATCTATTTGATAAAGATAGTCAGTATGATCAAATTCTACAAAAGACAAAGAGCTATCGCCCTGGTATTGTAGATTACAAGATGCATGGTCAAACCAATGGGGATACAATTAACCGTGTGGAAGGCTATAACCAATTTATTAGTGAATATTTGAGATTTAACGGTTACAGTATTGATGATAATATTACAAAGATAAACAATCTTGAACTTAATCTATGTTACGGTATGGCAGGCTTTACTGACAAGCAGTATCTAAAAGTAATTGCAGAAAGTGTTACACCTAGCAGTCAGAGTGAAAACATCTTTATTCCGGACGAAGATTTAAGTGTGTATCTTAAGAAAAGTTTACCCTTAGAACGTGTCGTGTATAGTGGTGTACAGATTATTAAACGTGCTGACGGTTATGAAATACAGGGGTATGACATTGAAAATCCATTCTTTAAGATTGTACCTAGTAGAACAGGCACAGAACCTAACCAAGTCGTCGTAGGCGAGAATGTTTATTTTGAATACCGGGATTTTGAAAATAGAATAATTAATATTCCATACGGAACAGTAATCCGTAGTAGACAGCAGGTGTTTGATTTCCTAGTAGGATATCAGAGGTACTTGCAGAGTAGAGGATTTATTTTTGATGGTACAACCGGTACTGGTGAAAAGAATGACTTTGTAAGTGCAGGTAAAGAATTTGCATTTTGGACAGATCAAGGCTGGGGTGTTAATAGTGTAATTGTATTAAGTCCTTTTCATGAAACACTAGTAATTGATAGAGCATTTGCTACAGTTGATGATCTAACACTAAAAGGCGCACTCAAAGACGCAAATGGAAGTGTAATTAATCCTAAATTCTATGATGTAAGTCGTATTGACAATCGTGTAGAAATTCGTATTGATACACAAAATACACAGTTGTACAGTGCAAGACTAAATCCAATACAGTATGAACATGCACTTGTATTTAATAATACTACAATTTTTAATGATATTATTTTCCAACCAGAACTGGGTAATAGACATAGTAGGCTTAAACTAGTTGCTGCTAAGAGCGGTGATTGGAACGGCACCCTACATGCACCTGGCTTCTTTATTAACGAAGACAAGATTAATATTTGGCAACAGTACGAAGACTACAAAAAAGGTGACATAGTAAGTTATCAGGATAAAACATATGTTGCAAAATACAGTATAGATGGAAGCAGTATATTTGACTATAATAATTGGACACTTGCTGATCGTATGCAAACAGGTATGATTAAAAACCTTGCTACAAAAGCAGGACAGTTTAAGAATTTCTTTGAAATAGATAATCTTAACCTTGAAGATGGTGTAGACAAACTGGGTAAAGGTATTATTGGTTTCAATAACAAAGACTATTTGCAAGGATTGGGTCTTGATGATGTTAGTCAGGTTAAGTTCTATCAAGGCTTAATTAAACAAAAAGGAACTGGCAGTGCAATCAATAAACTTATTGATGCTGAACTTACTAACCTAGATCAAGAAATTGATTATTTTGAGGAATGGGCTTTTCGTGTTGGTGAATTTGGAAGTATTGACAGTAATCAGGTAATTGAAACAATCATACCTGAAGAACAGGCAACTAATAATCCATTCCTATTGCATTTTCATGCAGATGGGGAAATTCCTAGTGGTACACACCTAGGACATTACCATGTACAAGCAAAAGATCTATACAAAGAACCAAACAACTATACAGGCGATGTATTTGCAGTTAGAGATAGCAATAGTTTAACGCTTAATGATTTAGATAGTGCAGGATATGCACGCCTAGACGATGTTGACTTTACTGTGTTCAATGGTGATGAACTAGAAGCACTCAGCAGTCGTATTAGTGAATTGGGCAAAGGCAAAAAGATTTGGATTGCTACAGATGATACCAATACCTGGGGTATGCGACGTATTGATGAAACATTAAGCACAGTAACTAGTGTAGAAAGCACAGGAAATGGATACTTAATCTATACAACTGATCGCAATCATGGACTTATAGAAGATGATTATGTAATTGTCCGTGCGGCACAGCCAATTGGCAAAGTTGCAAAAATTTATGAAGTTAGTAGTCCTAACAAGTTTACCATAAGAGATGCAACTACAGAAGCAGATATACAAAATGTGCGCATCCCTATGTACAAACTCAGCAGTGTGCGTTTTGGTCAGCCAAGCGATATGGCATCATTTACTCCTGTAAGTGGATGGGATAACAAAGAACTTGTTTGGGTAGATAGAAATACTAGTGGTACTTGGAGTGTACTACAAAATGCTCGCCCATGGAGTACAACTGGCATTAAAACAGCGGCAGCAATTACAGCAAATGACAAGCATGGTACAAGTGTTGCAATTAATGCAGCAGGCACACTAGCAGTTGTTGGTGCACCTGAACAGAGCGCAGGAATTATTACACCATATGTGCGCAGTGAAGGTGGTACACTTCTTGAAAGTACAGCAGTCAGTGTTCAAACAATTGGAGACAGTGTTGATAGTTATGGTGCAAGTGTAACAGCAGGCGTTGATTATGTAGCAGTTGGCGCACCAGACACACAGAGCAGTACTGGTGCAGTGTTTGTTTATTACATTGATAGTACAGGCACATTCAACAGACGTCCTGCCCTAAGACCTGCAGATTTAAGTAGTGGTGATAAATTTGGATTTGACGTATGTGCTAGTGGCAACGGCAGGCACCTATTTGTAAGTGCCAGTGGCGGTGATGCGGTCTATGTGTACACACTTGTGGATATTGCTACAACGAGTGAACGTAGTTATACAATTACAACCGATGGAAGTGCAACCTATACACTAGACTTTACTCCGATTGGTATACAGGCGCTGAATGTTACAGATGAAAATGGTAAAGTTTATTTGCCAAACAAAGATTTTACACTAAGCGGTGCAGACATAACATTTACTAGCACACCAGTAA
>Ga0070749_10003044_pt1 | contig 11260 bp, 21 predicted proteins | sample VirMetDEL_Nov_18_FD_75180 | JGI IMG/M metagenome (GOLD analysis project Ga0070749, IMG submission 75180) | Aqueous microbial communities from the Delaware River and Bay under freshwater to marine salinity gradient to study organic matter... | ecosystem: Environmental > Aquatic > Marine >...
ATCAATGGCTTTGTCGATCATGCTGGCGAACGTTTACGAAGACGAACCGCGCGTGATCGTACACGACGCGCCGACGCGGCGGCACTACATACGGCACGGAAAGGTACTACTCGGTATTACACATGGCGACCGGACAAAAGACAGCCAACTCCCCGGAATTATGGCCACAGAACGGGCGGAAGATTGGGGACAAACCCGCCACCGATACTTCTATCGGGGCCATCACCATCACGATACGCGGATGGAATACAACGGCTGCATGGTCGAGCAGTTCCGCACCCTTGCACCAGGCGACGCATATGCAGTTGGCGGCGGCTGGCTATCGGGCCGGGATATGAAGCTGATTGTCCATCACAAGGAATACGGCGAGGTAGCACGCACAACTTGCTCAATAGATATGCTGAGGGCCGTCGCATGAAACCCCGCCAAATCGTACAGGTCGATTGGATAGACGCGGAACAAGACCCGCGATGGCTTGGCAAGGATGATGTGGCGAAAATGGACGCCCCGGTTGCCACCTCCTACGGGGTTATCGTGCGGCGCGACAAGAAGGTTTTAGTCCTCGCGCATTCGTTCATAGGTGAACAGATGAGTTCACTTCTGATTCCGGCTGGCATGGTTAAGCGGGTGAAGCGGCTATGACAACGCTCCCGCTCTGGCTCGCCACGGCGTTGTATTGCTGGCAGGCGTTTAACTTCGTAGCCGCAGACAAACTCGGTCTGTCGCTCGCGTTCGCAGGGTATGCGGTTGCGAATCTTGGCCTGATATGGGCGGCGCATCGATGAAGCCACTATGCTACCCAGTGATACACGAAAGCGGGATGCGCGTTGTCATTTTGACCGAAGACAACCGGATCATTGAGTCCCATGTCCTCGGCTTCGGCGAAGCGTGCAAGTTCGTTGAAACCGCCATCCAGGCTTTGCAGCGCCTATATGTACAGGAGAAGTGCAAATGCAAGTGAAGGAGGGCGTCAACTTCGACGGTATCCAGCCCGTGATGTTGAGAGCAATGGCGGAGATTGATCCTATCATGCGGCCGACCGGGGAGTTCTGCGTCACGTCGGCTTTGGACGGGAAGCACGGGCCGAACTCATTCCACTACGTCGGATGCGCCTTCGATCTTAGGACGCGGCACCTTGGCTCGAAAGAGAAGGTCGAGGAACTAGCCCGGAAAATAAGGGGCGTGCTTGGCGATCACTACGACGTGGTGGTTGAAAAAGATCATATTCATATTGAGGTGTCGCCTCATTGGGTCTCGAAAAACGGCGATCCAAGAAGGATAGACTAAGATGTTTGGCATTGATGACGCCATCGCGGCGGGGCTGAAGGTACTCGACAAGTTCGTTCCAGATCCTGGGTCGAAGGCAAAGGCTGAGGCCGAGTTGCGCGATGCCTTGATGGCGTGGGATGCCGGGCAAACTAGGGTAAACGAGGCTGAGGCGTCCAACCCGAATGTATTCGTATCTGGCTGGCGTCCGTTCATTGGCTGGACCTGTGGCGTAGCGTTTGCTTACCACTACGTAGTGCAGCCACTTGCGCTGTTCCTGGCGGCGGTGGCCGGCAAGGTCATCGAGCTGCCGGCATTCAGCATGGAAAGCCTGTTGACTGTGCTACTGGGGCTGCTCGGCATGGGCGGCCTGCGAACCTACGAAAAGATCAAAGGCGCAGCTCGTTGACTGTCGCATTAGAATGCGGCGGTCGCAAAATCGACGCACCGGCCAGGCGATTCAATCGTTGACAATCGAATCCCATCGTTGACAATAGTGTCGTCAAAACGGTTGGATCGATTAGAGATTTTGCGCTAAGTCGTTGATCTGGTTTGCATTTTTGGGCCGCTCATAACCTGAAGGTCACAGGTTCAAATCCTGTCCCCGCAACCAAGCAAAATCAACGACTTAGCTCTCGGGCTGGGTCGTTTTTTTTTGCCATTTTGGCCTCCAGTCGCAAAATCGCCGCGTTTGTCTTTCCGTTTTGTTCCGCCGCAAAATAAAGCGACGGTCATTTTTTGTTGATTTTACCGTAAGTTTAACTTACGGTGGGGCCATAAACACGGAGAGCGACATGAAAATCCGAACGACCGCGACCCATTACATCGCCGACGCTAGGCAGCTGGCCGGCGGCGAAAAGAAGTACCCGAAGACCCCAGAGGGCAAGCGCGAGGCGCAGGCCTATCTGCGCCGCGTCCAGGCCGAACACCATCAGCGGGGCGCCTTTGTCGATCCGAGCCGCACGCCCCACTTCGAGGCCGCAACGGCCGAGTACCTGGCGTTTGAACGCCAAAGAGCCGTGCGCGGCGAATTGTCTGCGGCGCATGTCGAGAACAAGCGCATCGCGCTCGCCGATCTTGGCGCGATTAAGATCGACAATAAGCCCCTCGCCGCGACCCGGCTCGGCGATCTGACGCCGGGCGCCATTAAACGCGAGATCGTGCCGGCGCTGTTCGGTTCCTGCGCTCACGCGACCGCGCGCAAAAAATTCCAGATCTTGCGGCACTTCCTGCAATGGGCCGTCGAGACGTCGGAGGTGCTGCGATCGAACCCGGCGCTCGTCAAGCTGCCGCCCAAGCCGCAGCATGAAGACCGCCCGGTCGATCGAATCAGCACGGAAGCAGTCCTGTCTATCATCGCCCACGCCAGCCCGCACTATCGCCTGGCGATCAAGTTCGCCGCCTTCACCGGCTTGCGCGCCGGCGAACAGCTGGCCCTATCGTGGGACGACGTCGATCTCGAGGCGGGGCTGGTGCGCGTGACCAGGGCCGTCAAGAAGGGCGGCGAGATCGGCGAGCCCAAAACGCGCAACGCGCGCCGCACCGTGCCGCTTGAGCCGTCGCTCCTTGCGGATCTGCGCGCCTGGAAGCTCGCGCAGCCGGTCGGCATGCGCCGCCAGAACCTGGTGTTCGCTTCGGGCGGCGGCGCGGTCAACTCAATTGATAACCTCCGCAACCGCGGTCTGACGCCGGCGTGCAAGGCGGCAGGCGTCGAGGTGCTGCGCTGGCACGACCTGCGGCATCACTTCGCGAGCGTGCTTCTGTTCCAGCTTAACGAAAGCGACACGGTCGTCACCGCGCTGATGGGTCACCACTCGATCGCCTTCACGCAGGCCCAGTACGGTCACTGGCTGCCGGAAGCGCGGCGCGACGTCGAGATCGCTAACCGGCTGGGGGCAGCGTTCCGGCGCTGACTCCCACTACGTTCTCCGTTTGGCTGTTCCAAGACCTAGACATAGCGCCAGACGCAAGCCTACGGTTTCGCCGGATCATCATCTATCTCTCCCGTACCGCGGCAGCGCTCGCACTCGATTTGGCGCACGCGATACGACTGCCAAGGGCCGTTCAACGTGACGCCGCCGACCGTGTACTCGACCTCGACGCGGCCGGTGCCGTCGTAGTCGGGGCAAGTCATGGCAGCCGCTCCACCATCTCGATGCGCCGCCCGATCCAGCGCATGACATTGACCGCCATTGAGTTCCCGAGCGCCTTGTAGCGCGGTCCGTCAGGACAGGCGTCAGCGCCCTTGCCGTGCCACGGGATGGCCGTATACCTCATCGCTGCCGCGTCTAAGACTTGGCTTCTTCAATCAGGCGGTCGAGATACCATCGCGCCTTTTCCAGATCGACCACGCCGCCTTTGATGCGCCAGCGGGTGACGTACTTGATGACGTTTCCCTCGGCGAAATTGAGGTTCCAGCCACTGATGTAGCCGTAGGTCTCGATGGCGCCTGCGGTGTAATGAGCAGGGCGCTCGACGCTATCGCCTGCCACGCATTCGCAAGTCACGATGCCGCCGTTGGGTAGGCGGCGATAATGATTGCCGTGACAGATTTCACAGTCGAGGCTCATTCTTCACCTGCCAGGCGCTGCAGCGCCGCGCGCGGGATGTAGAATTGCTTGCCGTCCTTGATCTTCGCCAGGCCCTGCGCGTCCATGAGGTTGTAGACGCGCTGGCGCAGCGCGCGGTCGAACCGCCCGAACAAGTAGACGCTGGCTTCTTTCACGGTAACGAGACGCGGCAGCTCCGGGGGCATCACAGCAGCCCCCCTGAGCGGCAGGTGTCGCTCACCACGCACCCGAACAGGAAAACGCCGTAGATTGTGCCCAGCAGCGCGACAAGCGCGACGAAGTCGGATATTAAGCGCATATGCACCCCCATCGTTGTCGTAATTTTTAATTACAACGATTTGGGGACAATATGCAATTACTAAATAATTACATTAGGCGCGTGCCCACGATCTTATGGACGGCCAGCACCGCATCGCGGTCGAACGCGATCTCGCACGGAGGGTTGTGCTGCTCCAACAAAATCTTTGAATCAGTCAACGATTTGAAGCGCTTGACGACCGCATGCACGGCCTCGCCGGCACGCAGCTGCACGACACAGTAATCGCCGCGCCGCACCGGCCGGCCGGCATGAACGAAACACAGCTCTCCGGCAAAGAAGCGCGGCTCCATCGATTCGCCGATCACGTAGACCGCATAAGCCTCGGCAGCGCCGGCGAGGTCGTCGGGGCGGTCGATCCGGTCGACCGGGCCGTCGATCAGCGTGATGTCGAACCCAGGCCCGCCCTGGGCCTGGCCGTAAACCGGGATCTGCTTCGCCGGCGCCTGCACTGCCTCGCCCAGGATCTCCGCGCGCGGCACACCGAGCGCGGACGCGACCGCATCGACAATCTCAAGGCTCGGCTCGGCCTCGTGGCGCGTGTAGCGCCGCAGCGCGGCCCCCTGCATCCCGACCATTTCGGCGAGCCGCGCGACCGAGATGCCGCGCGAGCGGCAAGTCTCGGCAATCCGGTTCCGGCGGGTTTCGGTAAAATTAGCCATGATTGTCTTAGATTGTACGCTGTCTATGCGAATAGTCAAATCCTCGTCATTGCCCATAGTGTAAGTATAACTTACGCCTGTCGCCATGAACCTTGCCGACTGGATTACCGATAATCAAATCACAATCACCGAGCTAGCTCATAGGCTCGGCTGCTCTCGCGCCGCCGTCAGCTATTGGATCTCGGGAAAAACACGTCCCAGCCCTAACCGGACCCGCGCGCTCCATAAAATCACGCGCGGCAAGGTCACCGTCGCCGATCTCCAGGCCACCTGGGAGCGCGCGCGATGACGGCCCGAAACAAGCAGCGCGGCTACGAGCTCGAGGCCGAGACGCGCGACTTCTGGGTCGCTGCCGGGTTTGACTGCCGGCGCACGCTGGCGAGCGGCGCCTACAAACAGACGCTCGGCGATGACCATGCCGGCGACCTGCGCCTCGAAGATCTCACAGTCGAGGCAAAGCGGAAAAAAACCGGGTTCAAGTTCCTCTACGACGCGATCGCGCAAGACGACGCCGACCTGCTGGTCGTGCGCCAGGATCGCCACCCCCGCGTCTACATCCTGACTGAAGCGACGCTGCTCGCACTTATGACGAAGGCTTACAAATGAAACTTTCGAACCTCGTCAAACACGTCAGCCACTCGTCGCTCGAGCTCGCTCGCAACGACCTGGCGCTCTGGGTCGCACGCTACGCCCACAAAATATTCGAGCCCGCCAACGCCGCGATGGCGCGCGGCAACGCGGTCGAGCTCGGTCTCTATCATATGCACAACGGCAGCGAGTTCGACAGCCCGGTCGAAGAGGCGATGAAGGAATACAATAAACGCACCGCTCTCGGTGTCGATGCGGAGAGCCGCGAGCGCGAACGCGAAATGATCGAGCCGATGATGGAGCAGTATCGCGCGCTCTGGCCGGAGACACTGCCGGCGCTTTCGGGCTACCAAAACAAAATCGAATTAGAGATCGAGGGCCTCGACGTACCGTGCATCGGATTCACCGACTTCGACCTTGAAGATCGCGTGATTGACATCAAGACAACCTCCAGGCTGCCGTCCGCGATCAGCGCCTCGCATCGCCGACAAGGCGCAATCTACCAACGCGCGAGCGCCAACCGCGCCGTCGAGTTCATCTATCTCACGCCCAAAAAGGCCGCGCGATATGTCCTAGAGGACAGTCGGCAGGACTGGCTCGAGGTGGTAGCGACGGCGCAGCGCCTTCAGAATTTTATCGCCGCCTTCGACAACGTCGAGGCTCTCACCGCTGCGGTGATCCCAAACTACGACACCTTCTACTGGTCGTCGCCGCAAACGCGCGAGGCCGGCAGAAGGCTCTACGGTTTCTAAAGCGCCACCAGGCACCGCGCTCAATAAGACGTGCCCTCTTGTGAACGGAGAATGAAATGCCATTAAATTTGTCTGCTGCGGGCGGCGAAACAGAATACCTGCCGATCCTCAAATACAACGCCAAAAGCGGTCGCTGGTACATCAGAGAAGAAGGCGAAGATCGCGAGGTGCGCGACCTCCACGCTGTGTTTGATTTGCCGACGATCCGCACGGGATGGCTGCATTTCAGCGAGAGCGGCCCCGACTTTGTCAACGACCCGTCGCTTGAACAAGAAGCGCCGCAGCCGTCTCCCCAGCACAAGCGCGCGTTCAAGTGCAACGTGTATTCCGAGAAGCAGCTCGGCGGTACGCGGGAGTGGATGTCGAACTCCATGATGTCGGCCGGCGCGATGCGCGGGCTGTACGCGGCGTGGGAGGAACAGGGCGACCTAGAAAAGGTGCCGGTTGTCTCCTGCAAAGAAGCCAAGCCGGTTGCCGGCAAGCATGGCACCAACTACGAGCCTGTGCTGACAATCGAAAAATTAATCGCGCGTCCGGCCGCGCTCGCCAAGACGTCGCCCCCCGCGCCCAAGGCGGCGCCGGCGAAGCCTGCAAAACAAGACGACGACGAGTTCTGATCGTGTTGTGCGACCTCTGCCACGGGCGCGGCTCGGTGCTGGTCGAGTACACGATCGGCGGCGTCGGGCCTGCAGGCCCGTGGCAGGGGTACACGCAGCGCCGCGAAGAATGCGAGCGCTGCCGAGGATGGGGCGAAATAAATGCAGACGATTATGATGATTGCGACAGCGGCAGCGATAATTCTATGGCTGACGAGCGAGACTGTTCAAGAGCAGCACGCGCGAATTGAACGCTATTGCGTGGCCGCCATAAATCACGTTGGCAATAAAATCATCATTCTCGATGATGCGGATCTTCGCACATTTGAAATTTTAAGCGCGCGCCTGCTGAGCGAAGGCGTCATCCCGGTGGAGTGCTGACGCCGTGAGCCGTCACTTTACACGCAGTCATGCGGTTCCTTCGCCATTCGGGAAAATGTACCTGCACCTTGAAATCGACACACGTAGCGGCATGCCGGTCGGCGGATGGATCTCGGACCCATTGAAGTCGCGCGACACGCAGGTCGGCTGGCTCGTCGAAGCGCTGGGCGAGGCACTCGACGCCGCGCTCAAGAGCCACGCGCGCGAATGGACCGGAAGCAATGAAGAGTAGGGCCGCATTGTTTTTTCGCTGGCTTCTGTGCGAGCGCCTCGGCAGGCATCATTGGCGGAATCACCTACGGCGTCGCGTCTGCCAGCGGTGCGGTCGGTTTGAGGTTTTACTGCCGCCGATACCGAAGCGCTCGAGGCCGTTCTAGGTGCAAAATTACTATCACAGATACGCGGAACAAATAGCCGCGCATGGTTACGACGTGACCCCAGTAATCGGGAAGCGCCCCATCGTGCCGGGCTGGCAATCGCGCCCAATCGACGCCGCGGACTACAACAAGTACCGCGACTGCTCGGTGGGCGTCGTGCTCGGCGGCCAGCACAACGTCATCGCGGTCGATGTCGACGTCACTAACCCATTCGCTGCCAGCCAACTTGAAGCGATGGTCGAAGAGCTCCTCGGCAACGCGCCGAGGCGCGTCGGCAAGGCGCCCAAATTTCTGATGGTGTTCCGTTGCTCGCAGTTGATTACCAAGATGCGATCGCAAGTCTACACCATCGACGGCGACGATTGCGCGGTCGAGATCCTCGCTGAAGGACAACAGTTCGTGGCGCTCGGCATGCACCCGGACACCCGCAAGCCCTACACCTGGCCGGACGATCGGCTGTCAGCCTATCCGGTGGCCGAGCTCACCGTCGTCACGCCCGAGCAGTTGCGCGCGTTCCTCGCGTCAGCCGAGACCGTGATGGCAACCTACGGGCAGCCGAAGGGCCGCTCGAACGCGCAGGACAAGCCGCCGCGGCTCAACCCGCCGGCGACGGGCGGGCTGCACCTCAAGCAGATCCGGGGCAAGCGCGACGAGATAGAGGCCGCGCTGGCCTATATTCCGAATGACGACCTGCACTACGACGATTGGTGCTCGACCCTGCACGCTCTGAAAGGCGCGCTCGGAGAGGATGGGCGCGAGCTCGCACATAGGTGGTCGAGGCGATCGGGTAAGTACGAGGCAGACCGCACCGACCAGGTCTGGACGTCGATTCAAAACGTCCGCGACATCGGCGCGGGGAGCATCTTCTACTGGGCCGAACAGTACGGCTTCGATCTAGACGTTTGCCGGGCACCTAAATTCGCCGGCCCCCAGGATCTAAAGCCGCAGGCGGCCCCGGCCACAGAGCCACCGCGTGGGCTGGGTGGGATGGGCCTGCTGCGCGCAGCCGATATTCGAGGCCCGGTGCGGGAGCGGCAGTGGCTGCTCGAGCAGTGGTTTCCGGCGCGAGCGGTCAGCGCGCTCTTCGGGCAGGGCGGCGTCGGGAAGACGTTGCTGGCGCAGCAACTGGCGAACTGTGTCGCCGCCGGCGAGCCGTTTTTGGGCCTCAAGACGCGCCGGATGCCGGTGCTCGCGATCTTCTGCGAAGACGACGCCGAAGAGCTGTCCAGGCGGCAGATCTCAATCAACGCCTGGCGCGGCGTTAACGAGATCACGGGCAGCGCGCCCTCCGACTTCTTCTTGTGGCCGAGGGTTGGCGAAGACAACATTCTGTTGACGTTCCCGTCGGCCGGTGAGGCCGTTGCCGGCGAGTTCTACGGGCAGATCGTCGAGGCCGTGCAGGCAATCAAAAGCCAAACCGGCAGCGACGAGATCCTCGTGATCGTGGACACGGCCGCAGACACTTATGGCGGGAATGAGAACGTCCGACGCGAGGTCAACACGTTCATCAAAAGCTATTTGGGCAGCCTATGCGTCCACCACGGCGCCACGGTGCTGATGCTGGCGCACCCGTCCATGTCTGGCATGGCATCCGGCAGCGGCATGTCGGGGTCGACGGCCTGGGAGAATAGCGTGCGGGCCAGAGCCTATTTCTCCAGGGCCGAGGACGAAGACGACGACGTCAGGACGCTGTCGCGGAAGAAAAGCAATTACTCGGCGATCGGCGCGGCGACTGACCTCACGCTCATCTGGGACCGGGGCGTCTATCATTTGCCCACCTCGCCAGACCAGGTCGAGCGCCTGACCCTCAAGGCCCTCAAAGACCGGATCCTGGATGCAGTCGAAGGCGCGGTCCGAGCACAGTCACCCTTCAAGGCGCGGTCGGGGCGGAAGCTGCTCGATGCGCTGCCGCTGCTGCTGAATGAACGGCGGAAGGTGGTCGCCAAAGCAGTCGCTGAACTCGAAGCGCAGGGGCTGTTGGTCAACGAAAATCGGGTCGGATATCGCGTCGCGCGAAGTGCGCGCAATTACACAGGGGGGTCGTAAGTCATTGAAATCATTGGAAAACCCTCTATGTGTGAGGATTTACACACATATGCATAAGTCATTGAAATTGTTGAAGTATTTTTTGGTACACATTGCCACCCTAAAGGGTGAGCGCTATGTGCGCGCTCACCTTTATCCTGACTGCTGCGGCGGTGCGACATGAGGCGCACGCGGCGGCCGGATGAGCTGACGTCGCCTGACCTCGTCGGCAGCGAGACGGCCGAGATGATTTACGCGGCGACCCGGTCGCTCGACCGCGTCGCAGTCGGGATGGAGGAGACCTGGGGCGTCGACCGCCTGCCGACTCTGGTCGGCGTCGAGATGGCTTCGAGGTTTGGGCAGGCCAAGGCGAAGCTCGATGCTGCCATCGCGGCAGACGACGGCCCGGAGGTCGTGCGGCGTGCGGCCGTGCTTGAGCGCGGGTGGGCCGCGATGGACGAGGCCGCGCGTCGGGCCGGGCACAAGCCGATCGAGGTCGCGGCGTGGGTTTGGCACGCCGATGATGGCACGCCGCACGCTTTCGTGCGCGATGTCGCTGAAGCGCGCGCCTATGCAGCTCAGAGCCCTGGGGTGGCGGTATGGACTATGGCCGAGATCCAGAGGGTCGCTGCGGCCTTCAAGGTTGGGGCCGCGATCAAAACTACTTTCCCTGCGGCCGAGATTGTCGATCGGCCGGCGGACAACCTGAACGATGAGATCTCATGGTGATCGCCCGGTGCCGCGATGTCTGGGAGCTAACCAGCCTCTTCATGGAAGCGGCCGAGACGGAGCGGAAAATGCCAACAGTGATGCGGAAGAGGTATCGCGTGGCGTGGCCGGAGTATCTGCCGGATCCGGGGCTGGCGTATGGGTACAACGAGACAGAGGTGCGGCTGGGGCCGGCGACGTCGGCAGAGGTGAGCCGCTGGGATGCGGCGCTGGAGCTGACCAAGCTGTGGGACGCGGAGGATGCCCGCCTGGTTTGGGCGGTGGCGCACAGCGCGGTTGGGCGGCAGCGCGGGCCAGCCTGGAACAAGGTGGCGAGGCTGATGCGTTGTCACCCGGCGACCGTGAAAAGGCGGTTCGAGCGGGCGATTTTGGAGATGTGGTACAAGATGTTGTATTCGTGTTGACGATGCACACTAAATCTAGTATATTTTCCCTAGATTGCGGCTCCTGCTGCAATTAGTTTGGCCGCCTCCGGGCGGCTTTTGTTTTTCCGGGGTGGGTGTGTGGCTGGAAAGCTGAACAGGGCGAGGATGCAGGCCGTCTGTGACGAGCTCGCGAAGGGGAAGAGCCTGCGCTCGATCTGCGACAATGATCCGAAGATGCCTCATTGGGTGACCGTGCTCCAAGCCGTCCAGCGGGACGAGGAGCTGTACGAGCTCTACAGCAGGGCCAGGGCGATCGGGGCCGAGGTGTTGGCCGACGAGATGCATGACCTGGCGGCTCAGCCGTTGCCAGACGGCCTGGATCCGCGGCTGGCGAATGCCGAGGTGCAGCGGCGGCGGGTTGAGATCGATACGAAGAAGTGGACCTTCGCGAAGATGCAGCCCCGCGGCGTGCGTCACAAGAAGGAGGACGTCGACCAGCAGCAGGGGCCGGTCATGCTGGTGTGGGGCCAGCAGGATGGCGAGCCGCCAGATCAAGCGGAGCCGAAGGCCGACGCCGACGTTGTGCGGCTGGTGGCGAACGACGGCGAGAGCACCCGTTAGAATGGGGCAGGG
>Ga0070749_10003045_pt1 | contig 11256 bp, 34 predicted proteins | sample VirMetDEL_Nov_18_FD_75180 | JGI IMG/M metagenome (GOLD analysis project Ga0070749, IMG submission 75180) | Aqueous microbial communities from the Delaware River and Bay under freshwater to marine salinity gradient to study organic matter... | ecosystem: Environmental > Aquatic > Marine >...
AATTTAGTTTTCCGCACTACAGAAGAAGATTTAACTCAAGAAATAGTCTGCCTTAAAGAAGAAAGAAATCGCCTTATAAGTAAATTAGAGAAGATAGAGAATCTTTCTAAATATGCTTGGGAACAAGTGGATAGAAATCCAGAAGAAGCTAAAGAATTATTTAAGCAAATTAATTTTCTGAGCAAATAATATGAGTAAAGCTCCAAATCCACCATCAGATGATTTTATCATTATTTGCGATGTAGAAGGTGATCCGCAAGAAGTATTAAGCGGAAACTCTAGTATTGACTATGTATTTGAGATAGTTGGAATATGGGATAAAGATTGTCCAGAGTATGCTCCTCATACTGCATGGCAAAGAAACTATGGCGGATTCACCAGACTATTTGAAACAATTAACAAATTTTAAGTTATGAAGAAAAAGAATTATTTTATTATTAGATATCATTCCTCGTTAGACAATGAAAATACATATGATAAGCCTATGTATTGGAGTGATTCTGGTTATGGCTGGATAGAGTCATCGCAAAAAGCAACTAGATTTTTAGAAGATAAAGCAGATAAAATCTTGTTGCATCTTTTGAAAGAACATAAAATAGCTGCCGAATTAATAGATATAACAAAACCATTTGAATCAAAATTTCATATAAACACGGTATTTATAGATAGTTATGGAGTCCCACATACTATCACAGCCTGTCCTAATTTTTCAGGCGACACATATATTCTATCATATTTTAATTCTAATGAGTCTAACATTAATTATAAATGTTGGCAGGAAGAAAATTTGGTAGACGATTTACATAATCAGGATTTAGAAGTGATTTGGGACCCGCAACAAAAAAAAGTTCCAGAGTCTAACGAAGATTTCCTGTCTGAATATAAGTGATTTATGAATTTACATAAAAGATTTGGCTATATTAAAATTTGGAAAGAAAAGGCTGGAGTAATTAGTCCTGGTCCTTGCTGGTGCTGTAGCTATGATGGCGTGCCAGGATATCTTCATGTTCACGACTCTCTCTTAAAACTATTATGGGAAGTTGTCACAGAATTTCGTAACGATAAACATCTTGTGGGGTATTGATTATGGCTCTATACAGAGTTACTTTTATGACAAGTGTACTTGTCGATACAGATTGTGAGTCAGAGGCTGAACGGCTAGGCTATTATCATTTAGTCGATGAAGTTAAAAATGGCTGTGCAACTTCTCTACATAGTATTGAGACAATTAATAAAGTCAGTATATTAAGAGGACCGGAAAGAGGCTCATTGCCTTGGAGAGATTCTTCTAGAAGAAATGAGCCAGAATTAAAAGTTGAAGAAATTATAGATTTGCAAAAGGTTGAATTATGATTGGCTATATAGATTATCAACAGATGAAGTGGCTTTCTGTTTATGGCGCTTCAGTCGCCATTCAATGTCATCAGCTAATTAGAGATGGAAGAATCGTAGAATTATCTGATAATATGGAATCAATTAAAGAAGAGGCAGAATCAATAGCTAATTTGGCTTTAAAAGGTGAAGCTGCTTAAGTCATGAATAACGGTAAAGTTAAAGTTAGTTGAGAGCCAAAATAATGTTTGTAGAATCAATTTGTAAACTATGCAGTAGGCACATTATGAAACAAATAACTGCACCAAATCCAAAGTGGAATCACACTCCAATTTTTGACAAGCCTCAACCAAAAGATCATGAAGCTGCCCCGCCACTCTATCGCAAGAAACCTGTAGAAATTGAAGCAATTCAATTCGATGGACATAACGGCTGGTTACTTGATCATTGGTCTAATGGCAAGGTAATACCTAGTCCAGTATCAGAACCATCTGAAAACAACCCAACTGGACAATACCTTCAAATTAAAACTCTTGAAGGCGTAATGATTGCTATTGTTGGAGATTGGATTATTAAAGGAATAGCTGGTGAATTTTATCCGTGCAAGCCTGATATTTTTGAAAAAACTTATGAGAGAGTTCTATGAGTAAAAAATATGTATACATGTGGTTTGACGGCGATGTTAAGCGGCATTACTTTTCTAACAAGTTAACTTTCAATAAATGGCTTAAAGAGTTTATTGAAGAAGCGATGCAAGAAAGCTCTTTCTAGTTCTTTATACTTAGAAAAGATTGAATTGGATATTTGAAAGGAATATAAAATATGAATACTGTTAATTGTTCTACTGCAAAAGAGTTTGTTGATACGCTTAGAGATTTTAAAAACAAAAATGATTGTTTCTTTACTGTGGAAGATAATCATAAACAATTAAAAATGGGAATTAAAGCTACTACAAATGAAGGGGAAACTTTATTCACCTTATCTATTGTTAAATTTAAAAATCATGACGGCGCATTTTCTGAACAAGATTATGAAAAGATAAGTAAATATGTCATTGCTAAAGCAGAATTTGGTCGCCTAGAAAGAGAGTATGTCAATCTTTTGACTGGAAGTTGAAATTAAACATGAATAAAAAAATAATCAAAGACTTCAACACTCTTGATATTGATACACAATTAATTATCTATTTAAGAATAGCCGAAGAACAAAACGCTATTTTCGCTACTAGGGATGATGAATTAATTAAAGCTGCTGAAAAATTAATTTCAGAAGGTAAAGCGATAGAGATAGATGGTCCTTGAGCACCAGACCGATCATTTAAATTAATTTAATTAATATGGAAGATAAATTATTAATCGCAACTAATGTAATTAATGCATTGCAAAAATGTGGAAAATGCAATACAAAAATTGCAACAAAATTTGAAGTCTTTGATTATTACGATGAAGTAACCAATGATCATTTTGCTCAAGAGCTTATTTTTAGATGTGATAATTGCGGTAGAGACATCAAAGAATTGCCTTATGCAAAAGAGTTGAGAGAATGGGAAAAGTTAAATGACAAATGAGTGGCAAGATCATTGGCTAGAAGATATTAGATTCTTTTTCAGATTAAGAACTAATAATGGTTGCTTGGTTGACTTTGAGGCTTACGACGTTTACCCTCACGATGATGGCAATGGAGAGCCATTAAAGTTCATGTACTTTGACGATGATGGCGTTCAACATTGGACTAATGACGTAACAAAAGTTGAACCTGAGCCGTATGTTAAAGGATTTATTAAATGGGATGGCTGCTCTGAAGTAGATTTTGCCAGGAACATTCATTCTTGTGAAGGTAGAGCAGATTTAGTCAGAATCGGACCTTTGTTTAACAAAATTTTCGATTGTGCCAAAGGAATGATGACTGATGGAACAGGAGATTATTTGTGAATAAAGAATCTATAAACCTATTTTGCACTCTTTGCTTTGCTTCAGACTCTAATAGTTCATGGGGTAGCGAAGTAATACCTGGTCGCTGTTTTAATTGTGGGGCTGGAGGATTTGTTATTGAAATTCCAGAATGGGCAGTTGATTCAATTCGCAAAAATGCTTCTTGGGTGGGCAAACGATATTATCCATCTCAAGAAGATTTTGAAAATGCTCAAGAGCTTAAAAAGCTAAGATCTACCATCACTTCTTTTAATGGTAGGACTGCTAAACAAACAGAAGACGATCCTTCTCGATGGATTGTTAGTCAACAGTTATCAGGCGACACCACGACATTTATTGTCGTGTCAGCGGCTTCTGAAACTGAAGCTTTAGAAAAGTCTAAAACTTTGTTGCCATATATTGGATAATAAGTATATGAATTATTGGGATATAGAATATTGTCCATTTTGTAAAAATGAATCGTTTGCTGTAATGCCAAATGCTTGCCGTGTTTGTGAGAATTGCGAATATAAATATGCAATTATAAAATTTGCAAATCAAACTTTTTCAGCAGGGTTTCGTATTGGTAACTATAAGTTTTCTGTTACAGATAAAGAAACTCTAATTGTAGACATGTCTCCTGATAAAAATACGTATGATACTAATAGAATAGATTATTCCTTCTTTATTACACAAGATAATTACATGTCTATCATTAACAAAATTAAAAGTCTTCAACCATTTTATTGATTATAAATTTTATGAATAAAAATATAAATGATATCATTAATCGATGGAATCAATTAGGTGAAAGAAACCTCTTACTTGATGCCAAAGGAAATATACAAATAGGCACTTGGAACGAAGAGAAGTGCCAGCCAGTAGGAGAATACTATCCTGCATTTCCATTATCAGCCCAAGATCAAGATAGTGAACGTGCAATGATTTGGTCACTCTATCGAGACGCAAAATCAGATATTCAGTTTCTTATAGATGAGATTTCAAGAATTAACAAAAGTAAATAATTATGTTACAAATTGATTTATTATTATCATATGGGCGGATAACTAAAAAAGGTGATTTTCACTGTTTTGACAGTTTTACATTAGTTGAAAACGAACAGATAAATCCTCTTTTACAAGGTCTGTTAGAAGAAGATTGGGATCAGCTAACTGACGCTAAATTAGAACTAGTATATAATGATACTTATAAATTACTTGCTACTTTTAAAAAAGTTAAAGTTAAAGCAAAGACCTATAAATGGATAGTAGATTATGGAAAAAACATTTGATGGTTCTTCTATCTTAGAAGATTTCGGAACTTACGAAAACAAAATTTCGTTAGCCCGCCTAATTGAAAAAGTTAAGGGACAAGACTTGACAAAAGTTTATGTTGAATTATCTTATATGGGCGATCCTTACGAAGAACACGCACATTTATTATTAACTTCAGATAATTTTTAATTATATGTCCAAAAAACATACCAGACATAAGTATTCAAAATTTATAGAATGGGTTAGCCCCCCATATAAAGAAGAGCACGCTAATTCATATTCTCATATTTTCAAAGTCAAGGCTTCCTGTGAATGTGGTAGAATTGACTTTAGAGAAGCTACTAGTGATGAAGTAGAGTCTTATCTTAATAATCTAAAGTGTACTCGCTGTGGGCATTTTGGAGAGAGCAATCATGCTTCAGAGCTAGATTGTTTTAATGCTCTGCGGAAACGAGTCAAAGAACTCGAAGATACCGTAGAAAGCATCACCGATGCATTTGGCTCTTTTAAACACAATATGCGTAATATTAATGATTATGGCTACTGAAAAAGATTTATTAGAAATTGATAAAGATTCGTCAGGTAATACAAGTTATCAGGTATTGCCTAATCAGACAATAATTTATAATCATAAAAATGATTCTTATTTAATTGAAACAGAAGTTGATAGTCCAGTTGGTACGCAATTACATACATCAACAGTGCCACGTTTTATTTTAGAGGCTTTATTTAAAGAAACTTGGGAAGAGCGATTAAATTATTTAAGAATGGATGACTAATTATTAAGATCAAAAAATATGATAAATAAATCAATTGAAACCGATATGCTTGGAATAGCTCTTTCTGAAGAAGAATTTCATGATAAAGTGAATTCGCATAGGTATGAGTGCGGTGATGGTGGAACATACTACATGACGCCAACAGATTCAGAGCGAACTATTTGGAAATGTAGTTGTGACTATAGCGTAATTACTAATAAATATATACCCTCGATTGTTCCAAAACAAATGTTCCCAGTTGTTCCAAAGCAATTCAATGATAAACTAGTTGAAGATGGTTGGCATGTTATTGATGAAACTCCATCAATTAATTTAGAAGATTTGCAATCAAAACAAGAATCATCAAAGAAAGGGTTTGAAACGATCCGATCTATAATCGAATATCCCACAAAAGATGACATGATTCTTGGCTTAATTGAAGAGTTGATTGAGCAAGGAATTGATGAAGATGCTCATTATAGATGTAATTATTGGGAGCATTTAGCAGACTCTCCTAGCTATATTAGAAATTTTGTTTCTGACATTGAAAAGATGGATTCGCTGATGCAGAGTCTAAGGCAAGTAGTTATTGATAAACTAAAGAAAGTAGCAGATAGTTATGATCGAAACAAAAATCAAGAAGCGTAAACATTGGGAAATATGGAGTAAGCCTAACGCTCCAACAAAACCTAAAGAGCCGCCAAAGACTATTACTGTACAATTATCAAATAAATTTCTTTTCAAAAAAGAACTATATAGTTATGATTTTTTTGCATTAAAAGATCTTGATCTATCAGAAGATGTGCCGCTGAATAGTCTTTATTTTGATTTTGAATCTGAGGATGATGGTTATCAGATAACTTATAATGTATCTGTTTACTCTAGGATTTATGAAGAGAAAGAAAATCCAAATTATAAAAAACAGTTTAAAGTTTATGAGAAAGATTTAGCCAAATACAAAGAAAAATATAAAGCCTATAAAGAAGAATTAAAAGAATACAAACTTTGGCTTGAGCAAGAAAAAGTAGACGCTCTTCAAAAGCGTTTAGAAGAAGCTAAAGAATTTATTAAAGCGCACGAGGCTAAGTGATAATATGTCACAGGCTGATGATTATAAAAAATTTCGCAATATATTTAGAGCAGTTTACATGTCAGATGTTCCTGATGATCAAATTTATAAAGTAGTAGCCAAACTAAATGAAGACAAATCAGTGCATGAATACCCAACGCCAGAACAAATAGAGGCGGCTAAAAAATCTATTTGCGAGTCAGAAGATGAGCGAATTCTCTCGCTTATGACAGAAGAAAATACAGATATAATCAATCTATCTGTAGACAAAGAAATAGAATATATTTCTAATACTATCAGAAATGCACTAGGCGTTAATCTTATTGGTCAAGGCGATCTTGCTCTGGCAGAAGAAAATTACATAAAACAGTTTAAGGAAGATAAAGAGTTTCTACATTCGTTCTTCTATCAAAAAGTTAAAGAACATTTGGAAGAAAAAGGAATTGATACTTCTATTTTAGAAATTAAAATTAAACAGTTAGAAGTATCTTTTGGCGCAGATTCTTTTGAAATAGAAAGCGATAAAAAATTATGAGCAACCAACATTACAACTATATGTCCTCTCTTACCAAAGAAGACGAAGAAGAAGTTCGCATAGCAGTAGAGAATAACGAATATGTGGCTTTATCTTATGTAAAGCAACTTTTAGATGAGATTGATAGTCTTAGATCGGAGTTATCATTTCTTGACAAAGAATATGGTAAAACTGATAGTTCAGAACTAACAATGGATGCGCTGCTTCTTAAGCTATCTGTATTAGAACAAGAAAATAAAAATTTAAAAAATAAATTAAGCCAATATAATAGATATTCAGCGGATGATAAGCAAAATGCCTTCTTAGAAAAGATGACTAGAGGCTTAATAGATTTGCCAGAGAATCCAAAAATTCATATAAATCAAGAATCTGTAGCTAGTAGAAAAGAAGCATTTATAGAATATATGTCCAGAGTAAATATTGAACATACAAATAAATCCAAAGGTAATTCATGAAATTAAAAGATTGTCTTTGCATCGAAAATGTTAACATAGATTTAGTTAGATTTAAATCTATGTTAGAGTTCTTAACTAAAGAGTTTGATCAATATAGCTTTGAATTTAAAGAACCTTACGATTGGTGGGAGTCGGTCCCAAATCCAGATTATAAGCAGACAATATTCCACCAGATGAAGAAGATATTCTTGAGCATAGAGAAGCTATCTTTGGTTTTAATATGCAACTAAAGAAAGCTAGCCACATTAATTTTAACATAAAATGTATCTTTTATCAGGATAATATTTATATTTATCCTGGAGTTTACTATTATGCTAATTTCAATGCTGGTAATTTAAAATTATTCATTAATTATTTAATCGGTTATCCTGTTCATAAAGCAAAGGTATTATATAAGCCATTAACCTATAAGCCATTAACCTATAAACAATGGGCAGACAATCATCCAGATCAAAAATGGGCTCAACATAATTACAAGATTGATAAAGAAGACCTGGCTAAGATAGGGATTGAGGCTTGATATGGGAAGGCACTAATTAGATGATTCTAGAAGAACTTGGAAAAGACCCGCATGGAAAAATTAGCTCCCAACCACCAATAAAATCGGGTAAGCATCGTGGATATCGGAAAGTAGAGGTTGGCGGCAAATGGATTTGTGCTGGTGGATTCTGTTATGAATCTCGTCAAGAATCCAAATCTACTCATTATTCCTGGAGCAAAACTATTCAACAACTTGGGATTCGAGTTGGCGTTCTTGATTATGATGGCGTTAAAGATTTCTATGTCTTTATGGAAGAAAGCCCAAAGAGTAATAAATGAATAAATCAAAAGTTATATCCACCTTGTCCTATCTTATAAATTTTGGACTATCATCTGAAGAATATTATTCTCCTTCTGATCATAGCAATTCAAAGCTCAAAGGCTCAAAATCATTTTGGGATGGAAATTATCTTTGTTTTAAGATTGGCGACAAGATTCATAAATTAAAATATGAAGGGTCCTATGAGTCACAAGATAGCACAACCAAATGAATTCTGCGCCATTCTGGATAAGGATGGTGATGTAGTCGATATTGTTTCCATCAATGATGATATGATTTGGAGCATGGTGAGGATTCATAACAAGAGAGAGCCTGAATATGCTCCGCATACTCCATGGATTTGGGATGGTAAAAGCTGGAGAGAGTGGAAGTAAGGTTTATTTAGAAAGCATAATATCAAATGAAGTTTAAATCTAAACTGCCAAAAGAAATTAGAGATTCGCTTGCCAAACAAATGAAAATTTTGTTTACTGGCAAAATAGAAACATTAAAGGTTAATATTAGCCTTACTGTTCCAATTAAGGTTGGTTATGGCTGGGGAGAGTCTGCTATTGCACAATATAATGTGCAGCCTAATAATGGACTTAAATATATAAGTAATTTCCATAGTTTGTTAGAAAACAAAATAGCAGAGTCTATGAAATCAAAAATTGAAAAAGTAAATATTAAGATTACAAAATTTTATAACCGTTTAGATAAAATTTGCCATAAGTATAATACATCGTCAGAAGACGAATTTTATGCAATATATGACGATTATAAATTAAGTAATTGTACAGATAACTGGATGTAATTTATATAGAAAGATTTATGAATAGAAAAATAGCAAACAAAAAAATTGCCACTTCAGTAATCTTAAATTTTATAGACAAATTAAATTATTCAGATATAGACGAAGTATCTTATGCTTTAGATATTTTAGAAACTACTTTAGATGAAAAAATGTCTATTATTAAACATTTAAATTCGGCTGCGGCTAATGCATCTAATATTATTACAAATAAAGGCGATTTCTCGAAACATCATGAAAAAGTTTCTGAGGCACAAGACTTCTTAAAAAGAATTGATAACTGCCTTTTTTCTATGGACTACGAGGGAGTCACTATCAATTTTAAAGATTACCAGGAATGTTTTATAAAGCATTCCAGCGAACTTGGGCTACACACAAGATACGAGCCAGTTACTGAACAAAGCCTATTAAAAATAGGCGTTGCCGGATTTCTTAAAGAATATACGGGCGGGATTGCTAAACCAATTAACTTTTCTAGAGAAGTAGAACAAGGCAAAATTATAGCCAGAAAAGAGTTTTGAAAATGGATTTAATTTTAAAAGATGAGCATAGATTAACCACAATCGAAGTTGCTTTAGCTGTCAGAGGATTGCCAGTAGAAATTGCTGAAAAAATGATTCATGGCAATGGTTATGAATGCAGAGTTTCTGCTAGAGATGGCAAGGGTTTTATGTTAGAAATGGATAATTCTGGATCTAGAATTAATATTACTATTATGGCTGGCATTGTCACGGACGCTCATTCGTGGTAATTTATTAAAAATTAACAAACGCTTGACATAATTTTTATAAAAATTATTTTACCTCATGAAATGATTGAAGATTACAGTGACCTAGAACAAAGTCTAAGCAAACTTCTACTATTAGAAGTAGATTTAAATTATAAAGATTTAATCTGCATGAAATATTCAGATGGATTTTGGATTGCAGAATATGAATCTTATTTTAATCCACATACTAAACCTTCTCAATTAATGGATATTGTTAAATTTGATAATTCATTAGATGCAGCAAAATTCTTTTTGGAGTTTATTGAATCACATGAGATGCCCGAATAGAGACCCTGATAGTTATGAGTGGATTTGTCTTTGCCCAGAAAAAGGTAAGACAGCCAAAGAACTTATTCCAAAATTATGGAATAGCTGGGTTCAAACTTTAATTATTGATCTTCAGAAGAAAGTTGCTTCTTTAACGGAAGAAGAAGCCATAGCAGAATTACAAAAGCTAGAGGATGAGGCTAATAATCGCTTTCAAATGTGGAGAGGTACATGCTGAAAAATAAATATGACGCAGAAATTAATGCCAATGGGAAGCTGGAGATTCGCCCTGTAAAGTTCATGGAGAAGAGTGTGAATAAATTAAGACTTTTAGTCTGTGGTTATATAATATTTTAATATTTATTAAGCATATGATATCTATTAATATTTTTATAACTTTATTAGTTTTTTCTTTTTGTTTAGGGTATTGTTTTGGAAGATTGGGAACAATATTTTATCTACTAAATAAAAAGCATAATAATAGCCAGCCTGAACCAACTGATTTTTTCAGTAAAATAAAGGCTGAAGATAAAGAAAATAAAAAAATATCTATTGATGAAAGAACATTTGTAACAAAAGTAGATATAGAAAGTTATGATAAAAAATTTACTGAGCTAGGTAAAAAAATTATAGCTGATGACAATATTGACACATCAGTTTCTAAATTATCTAAATTAAAAAAGAAATAGTAGGAAAATTATGGCTAAAGGACTTGACGTAGGAACATCATTTATTGTATTATCTAAAGACGGATATGAAGGGGCGGTAGAGTATCGTGATTTTAGAGATGCTTTTTATATCATTAAGCCTCCAACAATTATTGCTACTAAAATGATTGAGAAAGGTCTGGCTGGCAAAACATTTGTAAAAGATACTGATGGCTCTTTTATTATATTAGGAGTTGATGCTATTGAAAAAGCAATTGAAAGAAACGACTCTGCAAAAAGACCCATGTTTCGAGGCGTGGTTTCTGCAAAAGAAAAATATGCCCGAAGAGTGCTTTCATTTATTTTAAAAGAAGTGGCTGGTACAGCGGATTATGTTGATGAAAAGATTGTATTTTGTATTCCATCACAACCCATAGACCAAGAGGATGATGATTTTGATGTCGGGTATCACGAAGATGTAATTAAATCAGTATTACTTGAGTGCGGTTATTCTGCAAAAGCAATTAATGAAGCGGAAGCCCTATGCTACTCTGAACTAGAGGATAGTGAATATACCGGAATTGCACTTTCTTGGGGCGCAGGTATGGTAAATAGCTGTATTATGTTTAA
>Ga0070749_10003046_pt1 | contig 11248 bp, 12 predicted proteins | sample VirMetDEL_Nov_18_FD_75180 | JGI IMG/M metagenome (GOLD analysis project Ga0070749, IMG submission 75180) | Aqueous microbial communities from the Delaware River and Bay under freshwater to marine salinity gradient to study organic matter... | ecosystem: Environmental > Aquatic > Marine >...
CACGCAAACCCCCACGCGCGTTTTTTCCTTATCATTCTTATTTATCCATCGCTCTTATACCTCACGTCACCTTCCCTTTTTTTGCGTTTTTTAAATATGTACAAATAAAAATAATTAAAAATAATTTATTATATTTTACATGTATATAATGTCATCATCATTTAAAGAAGACCTAAAATTCGGGAACGAATATGAAAAATTAGCACTTGAATATATTGATTATGATGAATATGAATTCTGCAACCAGAAAGAATATGATATCAAAATCAAAAAGGGCAATACATATATATATTATGAAGTGAAGGCGGATAGGCTGGCATATAAAACAAGTAATGTTGTAATTGAATATCAATGTTACGGTAACCCGTCGGGTATATGTACATCGAAGGCGAACTATTGGGTAATATTTGTGATAAATGATAATTTACAAGATTGTTACATTATACCAAAAAAAAGACTTAATAAAATGGTACAAACATGTAAAACCGTAAATGGTGGTGATTATGGATTATCAAGAATGTACTTATTAGAATTGAAACGCATAAAAAAATATTTGAAAAATAAAAAGAATTCTTAAAATATATAATGGATTCTACAATCTCTAATATTTTTAGAAAAATGAATGTTGATTATGTCAAGTTTTCAGAAAAAGGAAACGTGACAGCAGGTAAACGTATGTTGATAGAATTAGAAAAAATAACGTATCATTGTAATTCACTTAGTATTGATATTAGAAAGGGTATTAAGGATATTGAAGAAAAAAGAAACGTAGAAAAAAAAACACGAAAACCAAGAAAGAAGAAAGATGTTACAATAACACCAATAAAAGAAGAATTACAATTACCAGATTTGGAAAACGAGGCCGATGACGAAAAAGAGGATATGGAGAAAGAACGTGAACGATTCGAAAAAACAAACGATATTCTATTTAAAATTATACAATACAGAAATGATGATTTATGCACAAAGGATGATGAAGGTTGTATAACATGTTCTGCTTAAAATTTCTTATCTTTAAACATTGACATAATAATTTAATTGTAATATATATACATATGTATTACAAAATATCAGAACACAAGTTTATAAATTTTGAAAAAAGTAAAAGGCAAAATAAGATGTACAATGCCGTTATAATGAGAAAGTCAGACAACAAAATTATAAAGATTCCTTTTGGTGATAAGAGGTACGAGAATTATAGAGATAAAACAGGGATTGATGCTTATCCACATTTAATACATGGTGACGAGTCGAGGCGAACAAAATATAAACAAAGACATAAAGTGTATTTACGTGATGGTTACTGGTCACCTTCTCATTTTTCATATTATTATTTATGGTAATTACCACAACCTAAACCCTGGTTTATTTCGTCTAAATTTTATTCTTCCTCCTTTTTGTTCCTTTTTCGCTTTTTCACTTCCTCTATATGCTTCGCCCATTATCATTCTAAATAATGCTGGGCTCAAATCTTCAACACGCATTTTACTATTTATACCCGCTTTTGCTCCAAGGTATCCATTATCATTAGGGAATTTATTATAACATTCTATGGCCTTTTCATCTGCTTTTCTTATTGCGCTTTGTCTTTCTTTACTACCTATGGGTAATTTAAATGCTTTATTAAATTCAATATCATGTGTTCTGCTACAATTATCGATATTGTTATAAGGTGGGAAATTTAGCACCTTTTCTAACCCAATTTTCGTACCTGGGCCGGTGAAATTATGTAAACCGTAATGATATTCTCCATTTTCTAGCAATCTTATTGGTTTTTCATTTCCAAGAGCCTTTGCACCTCTACGATATGTATTTGTCAAAAGTTGAAAACTACGGGATTGAATACCATTTCCCTTCTGATTCTTTGGTGCTCTTTTTTTGGCTGGTGCCTTCTTTTTGGCTGGTGCCTTTTTTACTTTCCTTTTAACTGGTGCTTTCTTAGGTGGCATTTTATTATAATGTATATATATATTTTAATTTTTATTTACATCAGAAGCACCACGACCAAACCAATACGAAATTATACTAGATAACATCGGCATATATATTTCATTTGCGCTTGTATCATTTGAACTCAACTTGTAGAAAATAAAAAGCATTACAAGGAATGAAACGAATATCTGTGATAACAAAATAACTAAACGTTTATCAGTCTTACGCGCAAAACAACATGATTCTAAATTATTATTTACTTCGTCGATATGTTCTAACAATGTAAGTCGTTCTTTTAATTCCTGTAATTCGGGCACTCCTGCAATACCACGAATACTGGGGCTTCTTTGTATGTTTTCTTCTACCATTATATTTATAATAAGAGAAGTTAATATCTTTCTACTCGTAAGCAAAAATTAACGCACATCTCATAATTTGTACCTGAAGTAAACGTATTAGGTTGATAATAGACACGCATATATGGATGTGTTGGATTAATCTTAATAAAGTAAAAGTCACTACCACTCCAAAATATAGGCGAAGGTGCATAATCGCGATTTGCTGTGACATTAAAAGGATAAGATGCTTTGCTTGTATCTTCTACACCTAAATTATCAAAAAATCTAAAGTTAAAAATAGCATCCGGTATAGTTGATGTTAAATATGATTCCATATGAATACTTAATGAGATTTTTATTACGGTTTCTGATAAAGACGGGTCAAGTATATTTGTTAAATCTAAACCATAATCATTTGAACCTGTGCCATATCCAATATTAGCACCTATTACTGGGTCAAAATATTCTGGATTTCCTAATATTCGTGCTATATATAAACGTAGTAATTGTGGCGTATTATAAATAAATGTATGCCTATATAAATTTGGGTTCCCTTGTACATTTGAAAATTTACTATTGATATAATAATAGGCAAGTACAGACGCTAAATCGCGCGGTATTGAATTTGTTACAAACGTCAAATTATTATTATTTTTATTTGTTAAAACGATTGAGTCGTCAGATGTGATTTGTACCTGTACTTCGCCTTCTAATAAAGCTTCATTTCCAGAGGTCAATTGTATATCACTTTTAGCGTCAATGTGAATTGGTCCAACTGATGTACTAAGGTTTATCCCTGATGCTGACATCATCTGTGTATTTTCAGAAAATATATTTACTACACCTTGTGTTCCAGCTATATTTACGTTATTGTTATTTGCTTGTATAGTCACCGAATCATCGGCGATAATATTTGTATTTACACTACAATTAATGTCAGTATTAACACTATTCATTAAAATATTTGAACCACTTGTCAGAGATATATTACTTTTTCCATCAATGTTTGTATTTGTTTCACTATTGATGTTTATTTCTCCAACTAATGTATTGATTTTTAATTCATTGGGTATAATATCAATAATATTTCCCGTCATTGCAACATTTCCTAAATTTGCATCTCCTTTGATAGTAATATTTTTAGCATCTAATATAACATCGCCACTAGGTACATCTAATGCATCATGTGATTTAATATTAACGGTATTCGATGAATTGACTAAGACACTGTTAGTACTATCTAATTTAATTTCCGTATCACCTATCATCACAATTTTCTTAGCCTCAATCTCAAAATTTGATGTAGTTGTAAAATCAATGTTATTTTGATTTGATATACTGAATACTTGAGGGAAGTTGTTGATACCCTTTTCTACTTTATCATTTTGTAAATTTAATATTTCAGCTCTATTTGTCGCAATCTCTGTCATGCCATTATCCAATTGTGTTTGAATCGTGGTTTTAGTGTCAATACCAGAAAGTGTGCCAATTTCAGCAGCAGTAATAGTGTTCAGTGAATTAACATTGACAACGTTATTATTATCGAAATCTATTTGTGCTTCACGTAATGTGATTTTTCCGTCTTTATGTGAAATAATTAAACTGTTATTGCTTACAAAATCATTAAGTCCACTATCTGCGTAGTATCCGTTATTAAGATAAAAATTGTAATCAAAAGTATTATAATTTTGTCTTGATAAAACATTATTGTTTGATATTCCGTGGATTCCGTCAACATCTAGTGGTAAATTACTATTTTGAAATCTCAAACTTCCGACCATCTCATTATTCCCGCTTACTTCTAAATATGCCATTATAGTAATATTAGCCCAGAAAAATTTTAATGTGACTAAATCTTCATCATGAGTAGGCGTGTAATTTATCGCCATTTGCTTAGAACCATCAATTTTATAACTCAATTGGTCTTTTACATCTAATGCTACTATTTGTGTTTCTAATAACGCAATATCTGTTTTTAATTCCTCGATACCCTCATCTGTTGTGTTTTCATTGGTTAAAGATTGGTAGTTACTGTTCCCAAAATCCATATTATTTTAATATATAATACTGTTATATTTATTTCTTTCTCATATTTCGAGGTCTTCCAACCTTATTTTTCTTGGCTCCTCCTTTTTGTTGTTTCTTTTTCGGTGCACGTCTTTTACCGTTTCCTTTTTGGCGTAATGCGGATGTTGCAAGACCAGCAACAGCACCACCAGCGGGGCCACCATACGCAGTCGCCAAAGGTACACCAATTGCCCCGACAACTTCTGACGGTTTGAGACCAATAGCCTTAAGCCCTGAAGAAATACCCTTGACCGCACCACCTCCAACGGGTTTAATAAAATCCGTGTAGGTAGGCCTCACAACTTCTTTATACACTGTTTCGCCTACTGGTTTTAGTACTGATTTGTATACAGGTTTTAAAATAGATTTATAAATATCGGTGAAGATTGACCCCCCGACCTGCTCGCCTCCATATTGTCCGCCATATTGCCCATGACATCCGCCGACCTGTGGATTATACGGCATAATAACATATCGTCCTTTTCTTGCTTTCATGATTTATATTATAATACTACAAATAAAATATTTATATATCTTCTTTTATTTCTATCATTTCATCAAAGTTCTTTCGGAATGTATCATCACGTGTATTTATATAAAGAAATGAATATGGATTATTTGTGGCGTAATCATATACTGTTTTAAATAATGGATAGGATGTACTTATATCGGCGTCTCTGTAAATAACATCTAATTTCTCCTTATTTAATCCTTTCATCAATACCCATACATCCTGTTGTTTTCTAGATTCTGGTAAAATATCATTTAAGTTTTGAGTACTTGTAATAATCTTACTTCTGTAATGTCGATTTTGCTTATACAATGCATTTAACCTTCTGTCCTTCAATTCCGTACTAATATCATCAAATATAAGTAAATGTTCTGGTGATATGTATTTCTTTTTTCTTTTTTTTGGTAAATCTTCTTCTTCTTCTTCAATGTCATTTTGTATTTTAATATATGAACAATTATTCTCTATTATTTCTTCGTCTTCCTCTGAATCTTCTTTATTGTTTTCATCCATAAATTGTTGTACCAAATTTTCCCCATCTTCTCCGTAAATGGATGTATGAGTGTAAATAACATATCCCTTTTTTTCAAGATATTTAATAATCTCTATCCATGCTCTATCCTTCAAACATGTAGAACAGAATATATGTATTTCTGTATCCTTATCGGTAGTTTTTTTAATGATATTGTAAATAAGATTTGTTTTACCACTCCTCTTTCTAGCAACAATAAATATATTACTATAAATCTCAGGGAACATTTTATAACCCTTTGTTTTTTTTATATCAACATGTTCAATGGGTAACTTACATACTGATACATTATTAATTTTTTTAGTTCTAATCATGATATTACTTTATAATAATATGATTGATATTTATTTTATTCAAAGAAAATAAGTTGAATAGATATTATCATCTCTTCGTCTGCTCCTATTGGGTATGGTTGCCTATCTAATCCATAAAGACTAAAAGTATAATCACCTCTTACCTGTCGTGATGGTGAATACGTGTTCTTGCTCGGGTCTATGAATCCCAGTGTATTTAATGCATAACCAGAAATCAAAGAAGAATGTAAACAACCCCGTACATTTTCTTTCGTGTCGGCTGTTTTTGTGTCCAAGATATCCAATTGTGCTACACATTCTATTCTTGATACGGGAAAATCAATTATAATATTTCTAGTAAATGTTGTGGCCGTTCCAATATTCAAATAATAACATAGTGTTTTTACTTGCTTTTCCATTTTATATATATATCTATGATTTATAAAATATTTATTGTACCTCTACAGCTTGTGGGGTAATAATCATCATTCTTTGTGTGACTACATTTGTATAATAATTCACTTCATCATTACCAATACTCAAATACAAATCGTATTTTACTTCATTATTAAGGCTTAAACCCACCGACATTTGCTTAACTGCGCAACCTTGACTATTATTACACCAATTATCACACCAACTGAAATAACTATCTCTATTATCATACATACCGTATACTGTGTCCCTAATTTGGCTTCTCTGTACTGCGATGTCTTCTTTGTTCTGTATGTCTATATCAAATTCAGTTTGTCGCTGAGAATTAAGAAGACTGTATAAACTGTTGATAGATGGTAAAGCGCTATTATATCGTTTATTTTTTGACTCATTGGCATTTATGGGAAGGGTTGTGACCTTTTCAAAATTAATACCATTACCTCGACCCATTCTAACTGTAATACTATGTTGTGCACCTGCTGGTAAATTATTTTTGTACATGAATGAAGCAGGGAACATCAATTGCATACCACCTTCATTCATAACTTGTTGTTTCAAATCCTGTTCTACCATTTCGTTTTGTTCTATAGCCAAATAATAAGACAAATCTGAGACTTTTAATTCTCCTGTTAAATCTTGGTATATCCACTGTGTAGGGTCTCCTGGGTCTGCCGTTGTGTCTACTTCATATCCAATGCTATTTCTAGTAAGCCACGTAATACGCAAATTTACAACTTCGGGAATGAATATACTTTTATTTAAGCCGAAAATACAATCTAACATCTCACGTCCTGACAATTGAATTTGTACGATATTGTCTGCATTGTTTGCTAAATTCGTTGTAGCTGGTGCATTCTCATCAGAACTAACAGGCGTTAATGTGTCATTGTAACTTGCCAAGAAATCCTCAACTTTCTTTGTTCTTGGTAGTACAATACGTCCCCAATGTGCACAGTTTGTGATATCTGCCAAATATACACCACCTCTCGTATATAACTCTAATCGTTCAAACGGTATAATATCGCGATATATTACCGTAAATACATCGTCGGTACCTGATGGGGGAAGACTCATTGTAAAATTGAAAAAACTATCAGACAAATTATACGTTTGTACTGGTAATTCGAATGATGTAACGTTAGCAGTATCTAATATCTTCACCTCTTGACCACCTGTTACGGGCAATATCTTACTATGTTTATATTTGCTAATTCTTGAAACTGATTGAGCATAATTGATACTATCACCGATTTTTACTTCCATAATGATTTATAATATTATACCATAAGAAAAATATTATATATTGACATTAAATTAACATTTTAGGCTACACGAACACCTTGAGGGGTAAGCATCAATTGACGTTGACATACTGCGGTTGTGTAGTAGTTAGCACCGGCACCACCAGTAGCTAAGTACAAATCGTATTTTTTATCACTGTCCAGAGAAAGTCCGGTGTTAACTTGTTCATTCGCACAACCTCTGTTGCCGTCACACCATGACTCTTCCCAAGCAAACATAGATGTTCTATTATCATACATACCGTATACCTTATCGTGGGTCATACGCTTAAGCAACATTCGGTCATCCTGAGTTCCGATATTAACATCAAACTCTTGTTGTCTTTTGCTATCAAGAAGGGAGTATAGACTATTAATGTTACCAACAGTTGGCGTGTATCTGGTGTTTTTTTCCTCAACTGCTGGAAAGGCTGTAGTGTATATACGTTCAAGTGACACGCCATTACCACGACCAAGACGAATACTGATACTATGTGCCGCAACTGCTCCTTGATTATTTCTAAACATAAAGGATGATGGGAACAGTAATGACATACCAGACGACATAACCTGCGCCTTCAATTCTGCATCAACACTTGCGTTTTGCTCAACAGCGAGATTAAGAGAAAATCCAGTGACGTTAATATCGCTAGCCAATACAAGAGGACCCGTTAAATAACCGTAACCATCACGAGGCATCCAAGTTACCCTTAAGTTGAGGACTTCAGCACAAAAGATACTTTTATCAAGGGCGAATATTGTATCTTCTAACTCTTTACCCGAAATTTGATAATTGATAACACCATCGGCTACAGGATGCAATAATTTAACTGCACTGTTTTTACTGTCTGTGGGTATTAAAATATCATTCTTAGAGGCTAGAAAATCACCAACCTTCTTATTATGGGAAAGGGTAGAGACCGACCATTGGGCCGCGTTCGTAATATCGCATAGATACACACCACCTCGGCTGTAAAGTTCAATACGTTCAAAAGGTAGAATGTTTCTAAAAGCGTTACAGTTTGCGGGCAATGTCATATTAAAAGAAAGGTACGACTCGGCTAAATTAAATGTTTGTATAGGTATTTCAAATGACGTTGTTTGAGAGGCTAAACTAATTGTAACGGCGCCACCTGGTCCGCCACTAATGGGCAATATCTTGGAATGTTTATACTTACTGATTCTTGATACTGCTTGAGCATAATTTATAGTATCTCCGACTTTAACTTCCATACTTGTTTTATAATATTATACAATAAGAAAAATATTATATTATCAATTATTTTTTTTGTTTTTGTTATCTTCTATATACTTCTTTTCATCTGTAGTGGTTACCATACTAAAATTAATAAAGTTCTTCAACATGTCATAGAACTCATATTTTTCATAAAAAAGGAGTGATAATAACATATTTACACCGTTCAAACCTATTATATCCCCGTACTCATTTGTAAGTTTAAAGTGATATGTATTATTATTCGAATTGCGTACACGTTTACTGTGGCTTTCCAATTCACCTATATTCTCATAAACCACATTTGACAATTGGGGATTATTGGTCGTGTATATCTCCAAAAGAACATCATTATTATAAGTGTAACATACGTCACTATGTATAAAGAGTGATGGTTCCTGCTGAAAGTTTACGACATTCTTTGAGTATAACACATAATCCACTCCTTCCATATCTACAAACTCATTAACGCTGTTTCTGTCAAATCCAAATATATTACATAAATCATTATCATAAAATACAAAATAGGCTTGATGGTTACCTGTATTAACATGTGTAAATTTCAATTTTCCCGTAACTGCTTCATATCTTGAATTCGGGTACGTTACTACATAATTAATACCTGATGCCAAAAACAAACCTTCAACAACTGTTTTAAAACTCGATATACCATAATTTCCAATCGGAATTGTTATTGTATATTCTAATGTCTCATTTGCGTATACTTCCCTTATTAAAAATTGGTTGGCTCCCTCTTGTACAACATAGTACGATTTAGGTATAAGTGCAGACATTACAACAACATGTGTAAATTTATTCATTGGTTGAAGATTAATTGTTGCTGTGAAATTTTCATCTGTTCCACTTAATCTAAATTTAGAGTTAATATGTACTACTTGGCTATTTTTAATCATATATATTTATACATAGGTAAATTTTTTCACATCTTTTAATCTATGCGTTTCGTTCTTGACATCTGAGTATCCCGAACATTCTTTAAATGGTATACCGTTAAATCTATCTTGTAAAAATTCAATACAATGATACCCACAATTATTATTGTTTGCTTTTTGATGCTTAATTTTATTTACCTTGAACTTAAGATATGTATTGGGTTTAATCCTTTCAATCAATTTATTTATTTCTTTCATTAGTTTTTTTGGTGGTTCCATTCCGAATGAATCATAATACTCTATAACTCCTTCCTGGTTTTTGTCAACATATATTGAAGTCCAATGTTTACCTGGTTTGTCTGATTCATCAGTATTCACAATAAATCCGAATTTATCAGAATGTATTTTATATGGCATGAAATCCGAAAAATTGGCGGGATATGTACCAATAAACTTCTTTCTACGTAACATAACCCTATCTATTTGACTTGTTGTTAATCCACCCTTTTTATTTCCTGATGCTTCTTGTTCTGCCTCTGATTCTCCCCGTCCCTCGTCCTCTTCCTCATCCTCTTCCTCATCCTCTTCCTCTGAACCTTGCTCTATCTCTTCCTCTGTTGTGAATCCTTCTTCGTCTTCTTCTTCCATATATAGTTTTATTGTATCCATTGATTGGTATATCTGTACCATTCTCCCTTTTGGTATGACGCTATTATACAAATTAAATTTGTCTATTGCATCTAACTTCCGTATATAATCCCTGTATTCCCTTTTTATTCCTCTATTGTCTTTTATTTGTTTTTTTAATACAACCACTTCATTTTGTGTTAATTTGTCCCATACATCATCAAGTACATAACTTAATTGGTCGGGGTTTGTATTTATTTGTGCTTCTAATGCGTTCAAATATATATCATTCTCGTTCTCTTCTTCTAATGGTGGTGGTAAGTCCTGTGGTTGTTCCTCCTCCTTTTCTTCTTTTTCTTCCTTTTCTTCTTTTTTTTCCTCTTGTGTCAACTCTTGTACAAATTGTAAGTTTGATAGTTTTTGTAAAAATGTGTTTCTATCATTTTTGTAGTATTTATCAAGGGCTTTAAAAAATTCATCACCACTAACTAAAGACAATTTTTGTTTACCTGGTATCTTTGGTCTACTCTTTTCGTCGATTTCCTCATACAATTTCCTTAAATCGCTTTTAATAACATTACCCTTCCCTTTTGGTTTAGAACGTATATAGTTACCAATAGCCTTAATATTTGCATTTGTAAAAGCCGGTAATTTTGGTGGTGGTTTTATGGCTGGTGGTACTTTTGGTGATGGTGGAGGAGATGGTAAAGTCGGTAATATTGGTGGTGCTGGTAATACTGGTGTTTTAGTTTTGGTCAATAACTTTTCGGCTTCTGCTATTTTCTGTTTTACGATATTTATATCTTGTTCATATACATCTTTCTTAGCACTAATAGAGGTGCCCGTACTTGTGCCTTTTGGTCTATCTATTGGTTTTTCTTTCTTACCTTTTGCTCTTCTCCTTTTCCTTCTGACGATAAATTGTGATAGAATCAAATTTAAAATATCATCTCTTGTTATTTTGTCATCTTGTGTTTTAAGGTACACACGTTTATTATTAATAACAACATAATATCTTCCCTTTTTTGTCTGAAATACTCGTGGTGCTCTTTGTCTCTTACGTCTCTTAATGCTCTTCTTTTTCCTTTCAGCCATTATATATATTA
>Ga0070749_10003047_pt1 | contig 11247 bp, 11 predicted proteins | sample VirMetDEL_Nov_18_FD_75180 | JGI IMG/M metagenome (GOLD analysis project Ga0070749, IMG submission 75180) | Aqueous microbial communities from the Delaware River and Bay under freshwater to marine salinity gradient to study organic matter... | ecosystem: Environmental > Aquatic > Marine >...
TATGACAGGGCTGAGACAGTGTTTAGGAAATGGCGGTTTAAAAAGATGCGGTGTGAAGTGGTTGCAGCACAACGACTTATTGTTACACAATTTAAAGACTACATGCGTAACCAGAACATTGTATTTACCATTGATGAATATAACCCACCGAAGACAATGAATAAGGCAGAGCGTATTGCATCCATTCTAGAACCTAGATATAATAATAATCAGATATGGCATTATAAAGGTGGTAATTGTCAAACATTAGAAGAAGAACTTATTATGAATAATCCTGAACATGATGACGTTAAGGATGCTGTAGCAGCATGTGTAGAGATTTGTAAATCACCTATCTCTAATCGTGCTTGGGGTAAGAAATCTAATGTCATAGCATTTAATAGTAAGTTTGGAGGGGTTAGTTACTAACCCAATTAGGAGTAATAATGAACGAAAATATTCAAGTGAGTTTTGAGGATGATGTGTTAGCAAATAAAATTGCTGACATGTGGGTTAAATGGGACTCTGCCCGTAACTCATGGAAATCTGAACAACAAGAGTTGCGTAGTTATTTATTTGCTACAGATAGCAGAAAAACTGCTAACAGTAAACTTCCTTGGAAAAACTCCACAGTTACACCCAAACTCACCCAAATACGAGATAATCTGCATGCGAATTATATTGCAGCATTGTTTCCATCTGAAAATTGGTTCTTTTGGGAGGCTACTGATAAGAGTCCAGAACTCACTCAAAAGCGTTATGCGATTACAAATTACATGAAACAGAAGCTAAAAGCGTCTAACTTTCAACTTCTCATTTCTCAACTCATTTACGACTACATTGATTTTGGCAATGTCATTGCTACTTTTGACTATGTTAGAGACACCATTCTAGACAATGATGGTAATTCTGTTACACGTTATATTGGCCCTAAAGCCTATCGTATTAACCCTATGGACATTGTATTTAATCCTTTGTCCGAAACATTTGACAAAACACCAGTTATTCGCAGGATGTTAAAATCACTAGGAGATTTGGTTTCTGATGTGGAAACAAAACCATCGTTAAATTATAACAAAGGGGTAATGAATAAAGCCTTGTCATTCCGTCAAAACTATCGTGATGATCCTGAGTTTAAAAAAGAACTTAATATGGCTATCGATGGGTTTGGAAGTGCTGATGAATACCTAGAAAGTGACATGGTTGAGTTGCTAGAATTCTGGGGAGACATTTACGATGTGGAACAGAAGAAGCTACTTCGCAACCAGTTAATTACAGTTATCGACAGAAAGTGGATTTTACGTAAACAACCCAATCCATTGTGGACAGGTAATAAACCAATGTTCCATTGTGGCTGGAGGTTGCGTACAGATAATCTGTGGGCACAAGGCCCATTGGATCAATTGGTAGGTATGCAATATCGAATTGACCATCTAGAAAATCTAAAAGCAGACGTATTTGACCTTATTGCATATCCGGTTATGAAGGTTAAAGGGAATACTGTGGAAGAGTTTGAATATGAACCCGGAGCTACAGTGTTTGTAGGAGATGAGGGGGATTTGGAATTCCTACGTCCTGATGCCACAGCATTGCAAGCAGACCTGCAAATTAATGAGTTGATGAATAGGATGGAAGAACTTGCTGGTGCTCCTAAGCAAGCTATGGGTATTCGTACACCGGGAGAGAAAACTAAATATGAAGTGCAGACACTAGAAAATGCTGCTGGACGTATTTTCCAAAGTAAGGTTAGTTGGTTTGAACGTAACATTCTAGAACCTCTCCTTAACGGTATGTTGGCTGAATCCATCCGTAATTTTGAGGGCATAGAGCGCATTAGAACAGTGGATGAGGACTTTGGTACAGAAAGTTTCCTAGAGGTCACTAAAGACGATTTAATGGCTGCTGGCAAGCTCTATCCGATGGGTGCTAGACACTTTGGGGATCAAGCTAAGTTTGTACAAGAGTTAGCCCAAACTATTCAGGTAGTACAAGCTATCCCTTCTGTAGCAGCACACATCTCTGGCAAAGCCATTGCTAAGGCTCTAGAAGAGAATATGGGATGGCAGAACTACCGTATTGTTCAGGATAATGCTATGATATTTGAACAAGCAGAGACACAGCGATTGATGAATCAAGTGTCAGAAAACATTCAAACAGAGGCTACAATTGACCCAGAAGGTATGCCTCTTGACAACATGGAACAAATGTGATATACTAGCGTTATGAATACACTTTTACTAAAACATAAACCTTTAGATAGTAGTAATGAAGAGTTTACTAAAGCATGGAATAATAGTGGATATGTACTAGAAGCATTACATGATGTTCTACTATCTTTAAAGAATGAAATTAGTTCTATTAAAAAAGATGACTTTGATTGTCCTAATCATTATGCTAAACTAGCATATAATATGGGACAGATTAAAGCATATGATTTTATAATCTCTATGTTACCAGAGACTTCAAAACGGTAACGCTTTTTAACTAGGAGAAACGCATGACAGATGCATCTATCTTTGGCGAAGGGAATGACAATCCTCCAGCTAACCAACCATCAGAGACTAATGATGGATCGCTTTTCACTGCATTAGTTGGTGAAACGCAAAAATACAAAACTCCAGACGATTTGGCTAAAGCATATAGCAATGCTGACCAATTTATTGAAACCTTGAAAGAGGAAAATCGTAAGTTGCGTGAGCAAGTAGCATCTGCTAAGACTATTGATGAGGTTTTGGAACGTATGTCAAAGCAAGACGAAGCACCAGAGGATGACAGACCTCGTGGTCAGAACATTACACCTGACGCTGTGCAAGCTCTTGTAGAGAAGACGTTAGAAGGACGTAAAGTCCAAGACTTGAAGAATAGCAACTTGCTGAAAGCTGATGCTCTTATGAAAGAGAAGTTTGGTGATAAGGCAGAACAAGTGTTTAAGCAAAAGGCTTCTACACCTGAAAAGATGCGTATTATGATGGACTTGGCGGCTACTGATCCTACAGAGTTTGTATCGCTATTTGCTGGTGTTTCTCAGGTACAAGCAAATAATGTGGATATGGGTTCTGTGAACACTACTTCGGTGACTTCTAATGGAAGTGATAGGAGCAAGATGGTGGGGACTAAAGAGTGGGCATCAAAAATCCGCAAAGAAGACCCTTCTACATATTGGTCACAAGACTTTCAGTATAAGTTGCAACAAACTGTTTCCAAAAACCCGACCTTATATTTTGGTCAATAAGGAGAATTAAATGGCTGGTGTAGATTATGCAAAAGTTAATGAAAACCTAGTTCGTGCAGAACTGTGGTCTTCTGAACTCAAAGATGTGTTGCAAGAGCAACTTATGGGGACAAAATATGTCCGTATGTTGAGTGGTTTCCCTGACGGCAACCAGTTTACCATCCCTTCAGTTGGTGAACTGCCTATGCGTGAAACGGCTGAACTGACCCCTGTCGTGTATGACACGATGGATACTGGTGAGTTTAACTTCACGATTGATCGCTATGTTGAGGCAGCTACTTACATTACCGATAAGGCTAAGCAAGACAGCTACTACTCTCAACAACTCATTGGGATGTTCCCAACGAAGATGCGTCGTGCATTGGATGAGAACTTGGAATCTTCTGTGTTCTCTCTGGCTAACACGCAAACAGCAAACGATTTGAACACCATTAATGGTGCTGCTCATCGCTTTGTTGCTTCTGGTTCGACTAACACTGTGTTGGCTCTGGATGACTTTGCTAAGGCTAAGTATGCTTTGGACAAAGCTCAGGCTGGTGGCACTCGTGTAGCTATCATTGATCCCTCTCAGGAATATGTGTTTAACACGTTGGTGGGTGCTCAGGCATTTACTAATAATCCTGCTTTCGGTGGTATTGTTAATGGTGGTTTTGTTAGCGAAGTGACTGGCATGCGTTTTATCCGTAATATTTTTGGATTTGACGTGTATGTGTCTAACTTCTTGGCAACACCTGCTGATACGACAATTAACGGTGTGTCTGTCCCTGCTTCGCCAGTGACTAACATCTTTATGTCTGTTGGTGGAGATTTGACACCTTTCGTTGGTGCATATCGCCAAATGCCTCGCGTTGAATATGAGCGTAATAAAGATTTGCGCCGTGATGAGTATGTTATGAATGCTCGTTTTGGTCTGAAACTCTATCGCCCAGAATGCTTGGTTAGCGTTATTTCCAAATCTACCATCTGATAATTAAGTAAAGGAATAGTAAAATGACTCGTAAATCTACTTGGACTAATGCTGATGGTTTGATTGTGGGTTTTGGCCCCAACACTCCTGAAGTAACTGGCGCACTAGCTGAAGGCGAAGGCGCTGTTAAAACTGCGTATGTGCATTTTGATTATGCAGATACGGGCGTGAATATCCCTCTTCCCGCTGGTGCTAATGTGGTTGGTGTTGTGCTGACCGTTGGTACTGCTTGGGTTGGTGGTACTGATATTCAAGTCGGTGATGGTAGCGATGCTGACGGTTTTGTGTCCGCTTCTCAAGGTGCTACTGCCAACCTTACGGCTGGCGCACACATTGTTGGTGGTGGTGTATATACCAAAGGTGCTACTGATACTGGTGCTCAAGAGTTCAAATCTTATGCATCTGCTGATACCGTCGATGTTGCCTTCACTGGCACGTTTACGGCAGGTACTGCTACTCTTGCGGTAAGCTATCTGTGATAGGATTGGAGGCTACTCTTCGGAGTAGTCTCCTTTTTAACTGGAGAAATAAATGGCAAATGTGCAACATAATGCTCTAACTGATCCAAACCTACATGAACCTAAAGGAATTGCTTCTGCAAATGCAGGTGAAGTATACATTGCTAATGGTAGTGGTAGTGGGTCTTGGCAAACTATTGCAGGACATAGCTATGGTGATCTATATATATCAAATAATTCTACATCGTTTACGTTAGCATCTGCTAGTGCTTTAAGTAAACTTAATCCATCTGGTGCGTGGGTTGCTAATGGATACCAAAACATTACACCGTCTGCTTCTGATGGACAATTTACGATTACACGTAATGGTATTTATCAATTAGACCTTTGGCTTGTATTTGAAACAGCCGCTATTGCAAGTGGATCAATTTATAATTTTCATTATAATATAAATGGAACTTCTTCTACTAGAAAAGTATATCATAAAAAACCTACTAATGGCGTAGATACAATTCATTTAGCTAGTAATGGTTATGTAACATTATCTGCCGCAGATGTGCTGTCTATTTATGTTGGTGGAGGCCCTACATCATCAGGTACAGCTATTGTAGTTAAAGAAGCTGGTTTTAGTTGTTTGTTAATTGACCCTGCATAAGGATGTGTTATGGCTAAGATGACTCTTTTAGATATGACGCAGAACATCCTTTCTGCATTGGATAGTGATCCTGTAGATTCCATTGATGAAACTGTTGAAGCTGTACAAGTTGCAGAACTTGTAAAGGAAGCCTACTTTGAACTCATTAGTCAACGTGATTGGCCTTTCCTACATCAACTATCTACTCTGCAAGCATTAGGTGATGTAAACAATCCTACTAAGATGAAGATTCCTGATACATGGAATAAAATTAAGTGGATTAAATATAATAAAAAAGAAGTACAATGGGTTCCACCAGAAATATTTAATGACATCATCAGCGATAGGGTTGAACAAGCTGGTGTCATTAATGCCAATGGATTTGTCATCAATCGTGATCCTGAATATTGGACTAGTTATGATGACCAATACATTGTGTTTGATGGATATAACTCATCGGAAGAAAGCACCTTGCAAGAAAGTAATAGTAGTGTTTATGGCGTGGCACAAGCATCATGGACACATACAGACACATTCATACCTGCCATCCCTGAAAAGTTCTTTCCTACCTTGTTGGCTGAAGCTAAAAGCCAAGCATTTGTTAACTTGAAACAGCAAGCTAATGAGAGGGAGGAGAGGAAAGCTAGGCGTGGTAGGATGGCTATGCGTAATGAAGTGTGGAAGAATGAGAATGGTGAAGCTAAGTATAACAGACGTGTAAACTACGGAAGGAAGTAAAATGAGTGAAGCATATGACCGCATTATGAAGCAAGCAATAGAAAAGAAACAAGCTGCTAAAGAACGTAAAGAAGAACGTGCTGAGCAAGGTATTGCAAATAAATTGATAATTGATAAAACACCTGCTGGTCTTTACTTCTGCCGTTACAGCATGCGTGGTCAAGTGCCTGATGAGTTGAAAGGGCATTTTACACGTAAAGAACGCATCCTTGCTATTGCTAATAAGCGCAGTATTGAAATAGACGAAGCATTCGCATAAGGGGCATTTAAATGGCAGTACAAGCCGCAGTTAAAGATGCATTCACATTTGTAGGTGGGCTAGTTACAGAAGGTGGATATTTCATTACTCCTGAGAACGCATATAAGGAGGGTGTTAATGTCGTACCTAAACTGGATGGTGTTTTAGAAAGGCGTAATGGACTTGACTACGAAGACAATTATTCTCTTTATGCTGCTGGTATAACGTCTGCTGATAAAGATATTTGGGCATTCACTACAAGTACATGGAACACTGTAGCTGGTAATGGGAATAGAGATTTTATCGTAGTACAGTTAGGACGTTACATTCATTTCTATAAAGCATCTTCTGGTAGTGTTAGTGGCTCTCGTAACACTGCTTTTAGAATTGATTTGAATGGGTATAAAGTAAGTGGTACTACAACTACAATTGGTACAGACATTTGTAGTTTTTCTTCTACATATGGTAGGCTTATCATCACTAGTTCTAGCACCTACCCATTACTAGTAACATACACTCCAAATGTTGATGAAGATGTTTGGGGTACATTTGCTGTCACTAAACTAGATTTAAAGATTAGGGACTTTAAAGGTATTCCTCTTATTGATAATGGTGGTGTTGTTGTACCAATTGATGAAGAATATACAGAAGCACAATGGGTTGCTAAAGGTATATCCATTGATGATGTTAAATACAACTTGTACAATCAAGGCTGGACTGATGACAAGATAACAACATATAGAACAGCTAATAGTGATAAATATCCTGCTAACACAAAGAGTTGGATATATGGTAAAGATACATCAGATGTGTTTGATGCTGCTGTATTGAATAAACAAGATTTTGGTAACTCTCCTGCACCTAAAGGGCATTATGTTATAGACCCCTTTGATGGTGTAATCTATCGCCCTAAAGTGTCTTCTTTCTTTGCTGGTAGAGTGTGGTATGGCGGCATTTCTGAACCAGATTTACTAGGCACTTTATTCTTTAGCCCTGTTCTGGATGATGTTACTAAAGCTAATGTATGCTATCAAGCTAACGATCCTACATCAGAAGTGTTGAGTGATTTGTTGGATAATGATGGCGGCACTATTGAAATTCCTGAAGCTGGTGAGATTGTAGATTTGCAGCCATTAGGTAGGGGATTGATGGTATTGGCTACTAATGGTGTGTGGTTTATTTCTGGTATTGACCAAGCATTCACTGCTGCTAACTATACAGTGACTCGTATCACCTCTGTTGGATGTGTCAGCAGTAAGACGGCAGTATCTATAGAAGGTGCTCTCTATTATTGGAGCACTAATGGCATTTATGTCATTGCACCTAGCAATAGTGTAGAATATGCCGCATCTAACATTAGCGATAAAAACATTAAGAGTTTCTATCAAAGCATCCCTGTGCTATCAAAGTTGTATGCTGAAGGGTGTTATAATGCTTCTGAGAAGACAGTGTATTGGCTATATTCTAATGTAGCATCTACTTCCACTAGCGAAGGTAGGTTTAATAAGAATACAATGTTATGCCTAGATTTAAACTTACAAAGTTGGTATTGGTTTTCATTAGATACAGATGTTGGCGTTATTCCTGCTTCCATTGAAGTAACTAAAGAAACTAGGAATGTGTCTACATCTTATGACGTAGTTGCAGGTGATGATGATGTTATTGCTGGCGCAGATGATGTTGTTGCCAACATTACTAATATTAACGCATCACAGAAACTTTATAAAATACTCTCTCTACACCCTGTTACTAGTAACAACTACTCTGTTACATTTAGTGATTTTGTAAACACTAGAGATGCTAGTACAAAGTTTAGTGATTGGTATTCTTTTAATAGTGTAGGTAGTGAAGAACAAGCCTACTTCATCACTGGCTATAACATGGCTGAGAATGGCCCTGCAAGGATGAAGACAGGGCAATACCTCACTGTCTATATGAAACGTACTGAAACCTCGTTTGATGCTAATACAGTGCCATTAAATCAAAGTGGATGTAAGATGCAAAGCAGGTGGGATTTTACAGACAATAGTTATCCGGGTAAATGGGCAGATGAGGTGCAAGTGTATAGACAACTACGTCCATACTTTGCTGCACCACTCACTACATTTGATGATGGCTATCCTCTAGTTATTAGTAAGAATAAATTGCGTGGCAGAGGTAAGTCTGTACAATTTAAATTCACTAGTGAAACTGGTAAAGATATGAAACTAGTGGGTTGGACAGGTACATTCATTGGGAATACAAATGTTTAAAATTATAGACAATGATGCATGCACTCTTTACTTGTCGTTTGTAAATGACATGGCGAATGTATTCGGTGAAGTAAGAACATTCACTAGAGCATCGTATAAAGATAGTGCTGAAAAATGGGTTGCAACATTGGAAGGTCTTCGTGAAGAGGGGTATAAAGAGTTGTATTCACAGATTAAGAAAACACAAGAAAACATACTGAAGTTTGAGCAAAGACTAGGGTTTAAAGTTATTAATGAAACAGAAACCGACTTATTGTTGGTAAAGGAGCTATAATGTGTGATCCAGTAACTATAATGGCTATTGCAACTGCTGGAAGTGCATACTCTTCCTATCGTGCTGGGCAAGAAACTAAAAAGGGATATCAAGCAGAACAGAAACGTGCAGAAGTACAAAATATTCGGAATGTACGAGCACAAATTCGGGAAGCTAGGGCTGCACAAGGGCAGATGACTAACGTGGCTGCTCAAGCAGGTGGTATGGGAAGTAGTGCATTAGCAGGGGGTTTGTCTAGTGTACAAAGCCAATTAGCAGGTAATATTAACTATATGGCTGCTATTGCTGAACAAAACACTGCTATTAGTAATGCTGCCATTAGTGCTTCTGGATGGCAAACTACAGGGACTATTTTTGGTGCTGTTGGTAAAGGTGCTGAAATGTATCGTAATATTTATGGGTATGGTACTACTGCATCTGCTGTGTCTGATAATGGATATAGTAGAGGAGTAGGCCCACAGTACGAAGGCACTATTTTTGGTGGACAATTTACCCCATATCGTAGAGGAATGTAAACGTGACTGATATTTTGTACACTGACGATAAAGAAGAAAAAGAACCTATTACTTATGCTGCTGAGGATTTTATCCCACCATCAGATACGTCTGTTGGAGATTATAATGTAGTAAAGGCTATTTCTGCTTCAGCAACTGGTGAATCCCCTCCTGAAGGGGAAGTTAATTTTGACCAATTTGTAGATCAACAATGGCGTTCCACTGTTCCTGAACAGAATGCCGTTAGTAGAATGTCCATTGAACAAGCAGTCCAAAAAGGTGCATCTAATGTAGTACAGCTATTGTTCAATGAAGTTGCTGAACGTAATAGATTATTGAATGAAACTACTGCACGTAATGGTGAATATACACGTCAGAAATTAAAAGAACTTTCTACTCAAGCAGCAGAACACACTGCTATTCGTAATCCCGGTGCTCTGCTTAATAACACTCCAGATGAACTAAATAAAGCTATTGACCGTACATCCAAGAAGGTAGCTGCTCTAGCTACTCTTGAGAAAGCACTTAAAGATGGTCAGAAGTGGAGTAACATCATTCCCGGTATTCTACATGAATTAACCCCTCTAGCCATTTGGGAAGGTAGGGCTATGGGGGATGTAGCAGTTAAGTATGGTGTGCCTGAGCATGCAATCACTGGTATGTCTGGTAGGTCAGAAGATAGGCAATGGCTTAGGGCAGCATTTAAAGCTGTCCCTAATGAACAAAAAGAAGAATGGCTAAGTAATCTATACAAAGACTTGAAAGAGAGTTGGACTATTTCTGATTGGCAAGCTGCATTAATGGTGTCTGATGTGGCTGCTGGTGATCCTGAGTGGACTCCTTTCTTTGATTGGCTAGATAGGTTGGGTGTTGTTGCAGGTATGGCTACAGGAGTATTTGCCTCAGCTAAAGCAGCATCATTATTTAAATCTGCTAATGCCCTCAAGAATGCATCACGTACAATGGCTGCTGCTGGAGGTAAGGATTCTATTGTTGCGGCAGAAGCAGCTAAGATGGCTCAATCTGCTGCACGACAACAACAACTTAGGGCTGCTGGTGTATTGACTGGTGAAGCCACTGGTATCACTGCTGTCCTTGATTTGGCTAAACTAGTGAGTGTTAATGCTGCTAAAATATTGCCAGAATCCATCACTACTGCTGCATATGATTTTCAGAAAGTCATTAGAAAACCTGTAGATAATCTTGTAGCTGAGTTGAAAGATGTTGTGTCTGCTAAGGGAGTTAAGTCAGGTGAGGCCGCAGAGATGTTGGCTGACATTGAAAGGACATTCTCTAAAGCAGTTAATCCTAACATTCACTCTGTAGATAATTTTAGTTTGTCAGAGGATGGTCTTACGGTTACTGGTAAGGTGTTCTATAAGCCTACAGATATGTCTAGTTTCTTGACTAAGGAAGCAGCAGAAGGATATATTAAAGCAATTGACCCGTCAAATAAGTTGGGCATGTCTGTTGTAGCTGATACAACTAATACAGGGTTTTTGGTAACTGCTGATGTAGAGAAGAAACTACAGTTGCAAAAGACAGCACTTGAAGCACAGATATTGGAAAGATTTAGTGAAAGTGTTAAAGCAGGGAAGAAGAAAAAGAAAGCTGCTGTTAAACCTGTTGAAATTCCCCATCCTAAATCACTTGATACTAGTAAGCCTAAATATAAAACATCAGGTGTTGAGTTTGAAGATATGCTGGATAAAGCTGCCTATCAAGTGGGTAGTAAAGCAAAGCTGTCTAAGTCAGATGCAGAAGTAAAAGAGTGGATTCAAAAAGTAACTGGCTGGTCTGATGAGCAAATTAAAGAGCATGCTAAATCTATTCGTAGCTACATTAAAGCTAACGAAGACATTACTGATGATGTAGGTAATATCCTAGTTGAACGCCAACGTAAAGTTGAAGGTAAGGCAACTATTGGATTTGAAGATGAGATTGATTATGGTGCAGCATATGAAAATGTAGTTTCATCTAA
>Ga0070749_10003050_pt1 | contig 11244 bp, 13 predicted proteins | sample VirMetDEL_Nov_18_FD_75180 | JGI IMG/M metagenome (GOLD analysis project Ga0070749, IMG submission 75180) | Aqueous microbial communities from the Delaware River and Bay under freshwater to marine salinity gradient to study organic matter... | ecosystem: Environmental > Aquatic > Marine >...
CAGGCTGGATTTATTGATGCTGATTGGAACATCAGAATTGTTCTTCCGCATCTTGAAGCCTTTGCCAAGCTAGTAGCACAGCGTGAACGTGAGAAGTTTATTGATATGTTGCGCATGGCACACGACTCGTACGCGCTTGCGTCCGACCCCGGACAGCTTAAAGAGAGGGGTACCAGATGAGCAAGCCATTCAAACAAATCATCACAGTCGATTTTGAAACACGATGGGACAGCAAAGAGTACACGCTGTCCAAGATGACAACAGAGGAGTACATACGTGACCCACGATTCAAAGCTTTCGGCGCATGCATCCACGAGTTCGGCTCAGACAAACGCACCCAGTGGTACAGAGCAGAAGAGCTCCCGCGCATCTTGGCTTGCTACGATCCTGCTATTACTGCTGTTCTGGCTCACAACGCTCAGTTCGATGTATCTATTTTGGAATGGGTATATAAATGGCGACCATGCTTTATCTTTGATTCTCTTTCCATGGCTCGCGCTCTACGCGGTGTTGAGGTGGGCAACTCGTTGATGAAACTGGCGCAGGACTTCGGCCTGCCACCCAAGGGAGCCGCCGTCTACAACACCAACGGCATGCAAGAACTCACGCCTGAGATAGAGAAAGAACTTGCCGAGTACTGTGCGCATGACGTGTATCTTTGTGAAGAGATCTTCAAGCGCCTGCGTGCAGGCTACCCTGCGAAAGAGCTGAGGCTCATCGACATGACGCTCAAGATGTACACGCGTCCGCTGTTGCAGTTAGACCAACAAATGTTAATCAAGGCACTGGCCGAGGAGGGCAACGCTCGTGAACAACTATTACAGAGGCTCGGCGTGGAGGAAGCTGAGTTGGCTTCGAACCCAAAGTTTGCTGAACTACTTACAAAACTGGGCGTTGTTCCGCCTACCAAAACAAGTAAGACAACAGGGAAGACAGCGCTTGCACTCGCAAAGAACGATGCACTCTTCCAGACGTTGCTCAACAGTGAACGTGAAGACATTGCCCTACTTTGCCAAGCGCGTCTTAAGGTTAAATCAACCACTGAGAGAACCCGCGCCCAAAGATTTCTCGATATTAGCAAACGTGGTGCGCTTCCAGTCCCGCTTTCTTATTACGGCGCGCAGACAGGCAGATGGACAGCGGCGAAAGGCTCGGCCATCAACATGCAAAACCTCAAGCGAGGTTCGTTCCTACGCAAAGCAATTATGGCTCCCGATGGCTACCAACTCGTTGTCGGCGATCTATCGCAGATTGAGCCGCGAGTGCTTGCGTGGCTTTCCGACTACGAAGATATGCTTGAAATTTTCAGGCGTGGAGGCGACCCTTACGCGGCGTTCGGCAGTCAGATGTTTAACATCCCCGGTCTCACCAAAGACACTCATCCGGACTTGCGGCAGTCGGCAAAGAGTGCGCTTCTGGGATGCGGCTATGGACTCGGTTGGGCTTCCTTTGCGGCCCAATTACTTGTCGGATTCCTCGGTGCGCCGCCTCAGCGGTATTCGAAAGACTTTGCAAAGAAGTTAGGCGTTGACTCAGAGTATGCAAGCGCGTTCGTCAAGATGGCAGGCAACGAAGAGAAGCTGTTAGAGATACCGCACACGTGTACCACGCCAGAACTTCTGCACCATGCGCTTGCATCCAAGGCAATCATAGATACGTATAGGAGAACTGCGTACCCTGTTGTAGCGTTCTGGAGTCTCTGTGAAACAGCTTTGCACAGATCGCTTGTCAATGGTGAAGAACTGGTGTATAAATGCATTACGTTCCGCAAAGGCGAGATTGAATTGCCCAACGGAATGAAGTTGTTGTACCCTGATCTTCGCTATGAGAAGGACGACAAAGGTAGGAGCCAAGCAGTCTATGGGCCACACGCTACCAAGTTGTATGCAGGGAAGATAACGAACAACATCACGCAAGCTTTGGCTCGCATTGTGATGACGGATGGTATGTTGAGGGTAGCAAAGAAATACCCGATCGCAGGCACAGTGCACGACGAACTGATTGCTGTTGTACCTGACGATGAAGTGGCTGACGCTAAGACTTGGGTCTTGGCGCAGATGGTCATGGAGCCAAGCTATATGCAAGGTATTCCATTGGACGCTGACGGTGGCGCTCACCGTAGGTATGGGTTAGCTAAGAACTAAGGAGAAGCAAATGTTGATACCAAAAGAAATCACTGTGGGCAAGCGGACATACACAGTCACACGCCCACAGACAATACAAGACCCCGCCGCCATGGGGCGCACGTACTTCGACGAGAACCGCATCGAGATTGCCAAGTTCGACAATCACGGCAACACGTTTGAGCAAGAAGAAATCGACGACACCTTTTGGCATGAGCTTACGCATGCCATCCTGTACGACATGGGGCACGACTTGAGCTCCAACGAGCGCTTTGTTACAGCTTTTGCAAATAGGTTGAGCGATGCCGTTAACTCTGCGAAACTCTGAAGAGCAGGCGATGTTCGACGCAATGATGATTGCAGGTTGGGAGATAGTGGAAAAGCAACGCGGTGCTTACATAGTCACCCCGAATGGTCGTTCGTTAGCAGTCTATCTGCGCGAAAATCGCCCTCTCATCTACGACGTCTTTGACGCCTTTACACATTACAACCAATACCCAAACTTATGAAACAACCCGCATGGTCACACTCCTCCCTCAAAGACTACGAGGGTTGCGCCCGTAGATACCAAGAGGTCAAGGTCTTGAAGAACTACCCGTTCGTTGAGACTGAGGCAACACGCTACGGCAATCAGGTGCATGAAGCCATTGAGTTCTATATTCGGGATGGCAAACCAATCCCTCCTGAGTACGAGCAGTTCAAGCCTGTGGTGGACGCCATGCTGAAAAAGAATGGGCGCAAGCTCGCTGAGTTTGAGATGGCGCTGACTGTCGACCTCAAGCCAACAGGTTGGAAAGACAAAGACGTGTGGGTGCGCGGGATTGCTGACATCCTAATCATTGATGACGACAACCTTACAGCGTGGGTGGGTGACTGGAAGACAGGCAACAACAAGTACCCAGACAGAGATCAGTTGGTGCTCATGTCGCTCATGGTGTTTGCTCACTTCCCGCACATCCGCAAAGTTAACTCTGCACTTTTATTCATTGTCAAGAACGACATGGTCAAGATGTCCATGGCGCGAGAAGACATCGACAAACACTGGTGGGACTACCGTGAGCGTACTGCGCGGCTTGAAGCAAGCTTTGCCAACGACGTGTGGAATCCCAACCAAACACCTCTGTGCGGTTGGTGCCCAGTAAAAACCTGCGAATTCAACAAGAAACACTAGGAGAAACAAATGGCCATACACGCCCCAAACGAATTCACTATGACCCCATGCAAATGTCACATTTGCCGCCAAGAGATACGAGAAGATCAGTATGCGATTGAGCACTCAGGGCAGGGCGTTATGTCACAAAGTAAAGACCCTCGTTTTAAAGCACTACACGACCGCATCGAAGGCTTCACAGCATTGTGGTTTCACCCAGAGTGTGCGACAGTTATGGCGTTGCGTTTAGCCCATGACGTGGTGAGAGTCCCAATGGCGCCAGACCAACCGATGCGTGTAGTAGACGCACTTCAATCCGTGTCCAAAATCAACCAAGCAAGATAGGAACTAACATGCCTTACGTAAATAAACCCCGCCCCTACGCCAAAGAGTACGAGCAGTATGACGGCACACCCGCTGTGAAAAAGAAACGCGCCGCTCGTAACAAAGCACGCGCCATGATGGAGAAAGAAGGCCTCGTGCACAAGGGTGACGGCAAAGATGTTGACCACAAGAAGGCGCTCTCAAAAGGCGGCAAGACTGTGCGCTCAAACCTGCGCGTCAAAGATGCAAGTGCGAACCGTTCATACGCTCGCAAGTCAGACCACTCAATAAAATAATGTCACTACTAAACAACCTATTCGGTAGCGGCGCTCAACACGCCGCGCAGGGACTTCAAGGTACGACAGGTCTGCAAGGCGCGATTGGTCCCGCTCAACAATCTCCGAGCCTATTGGGGCAAGCTCCGTGGGGCAACATCTCTATTGCAAATGTACAGCTAGCGCAACAGCAGTACAACAACGCGCTTTCCAATGCGGCGGGACAACACACGATAGGAAAGATTACAGGCGAAACACACACGCCTGCCACAAGCAAGGAGCTTGAACATGAAGCGTATCAATCTTCTGTCGAAAACTTAATCAATCTCTGGTAACACGTTATGGAAACGAATGGATTGACCTAGTGGATGTTGAAGGCGATAACTTTTTTAGGCTAGCGTACCGAAGGCTCAAACAAATGGGCGAGCTTGAGACGCACTACCTAACAGATCGAGCGCGGTACGTGTGCCGCAGACCAGAATAAATCAAGGAGAAGCAAATGGGAAAAGTGAAAACAATAATGTTAAACCCGTCACAACTTGCGCTAGCGGCCAAAATGGGAATGAACCCGACGGACTATGCAAAAGCGGTATCAAGGTTAGACAACGCCATCACCATGACCACGTTCAACCCTAACAAGGACCCTGTGTACTCAATACCTTTATCAGAGCTAGTCAATCTGTGGCGTGCACGTTTCGGAGATACGTGGGTAGATGTGTCAGAGTTAGAAGACGACTTTTGGTGCGATGCTTCCGCACGACTGCACCAAAACAAAATGATGGAAGAGATTAACCATCACAGCGACACAACGCCTTGGTCTAGGCTGAAGGAAGATGCGTAATGCAAATCGTTGAAGACAAAGCGCTCGTACTGCGCACACGCAACCCAAGCAAGTACGCCATCATTCCTAAACACAAAGTTCTTTCAGAAGAGAACGGCATCTATGAAGTAGCTGTGTACTGGGGGCTCGATGAAGCTCGGGTGCTACGCAACCTTGGTGTGAAGGATGTGCCGTCGCCTATCACTAGGCGCTACGACTGGCCCGGAAAGTTTATACCAATGGCTCACCAAATAGAGACAGCGGCTTTCCTCACACTACACCGCAGAGCGTTCTGCTTTAACGACCCCGGAACTGGCAAGACGCTCTCGGCATTGTGGGCGGCTGACTTCTTGATGAAGCGTGGTGAAGTACGTCGTGTGTTGATTCTCTGTCCGCTGTCTATCATGCACAGCGCATGGATGGGTGACATCAACAGAAGCGTGATACACAGAAGTGCCATCGTCGCCCACCATACGCAAGCCTCACGGCGCATCGAGATGATTCAGCAGGACTACGAGATCGTGATTGCTAATTACGACGGCCTGAACTTGATTGCCTCTGAGATCAACGCTGATGGTAGGTTCGACTTGGTGATCGTCGATGAAGCCAACGCATACAAGAACCCATCTACACGCAGATGGAAAACACTTGCGTCAATCATCAAGCCAGAGACATACTTGTGGATGATGACTGGTACGCCTGCATCGCAGTCACCTGTGGATGCGTATGGTTTGGCAAGGCTCGTGAACCCAAGCGGTGTGCCTAAGTTCCAGACATCATGGCGCGACAAGGTGATGAACAAGATCAGCATGTTCAAGTGGGCACCCAAAGCCAACGCTAGAGACCTTGTGTTCGATGCACTTCAACCTGCAATACGTTTTGCAAAAGAGCAGTGTCTTGACTTGCCGCCAGTCATCACAGTCACACGCGAAGTACCGATGACACCACAGCAAGCGAAGTACTACAAGCAACTCAAAGAACAGATGCTTGTCCAAGCTGCCGGAGAAACAATCAGCGCAGTCAATGCAGGCGTTGCTGTAAACAAGTTGCTACAAATCAGTTGCGGTGCCGCGTACACAGACGAGAAGGAAGTTGTGGAGTTCGATGCCGCGCCTCGCCTGAGTGTGCTTGAGGAAGTGTTGGAGGAGACAAGCCGCAAGGTCATCATCTTCGCGCTGTTCCGCTCAAGCATTGACACCATCGTTACATATCTCACCAAGCACGGCTATGCCGTTGACCAAATTCATGGCGACGTGTCTGCAACCAAGCGCGGTCAGATCATTAACGACTTCCAGACCACCAACAACATTCGCGTGTTGGTGTTGCAACCACAAGCGACAGCCCACGGGATTACCCTGACTGCCGCTGATACTGTTGTCTTCTTTGGTCCACTAATGTCTGTTGAGATGTACACGCAGTGCATAGCACGAGCTGACCGCAAAGGTCAAGATTCCGACAAAGTTACTGTGGTACACATTGAGTCAAGCCCAATCGAGAAGAAACTTTTCAAAGCAATGAATACAAAAGTTTCCGACCACGCTTTGCTTGTTGGCATGTTCGACAGCGAAGTAAAAAATATTTAAGAAAGGAGTTGCAAATCAATTCAGTCGTGCTATGCTGTCAAACCATTGACAATAAAACTATTTCAGGAGAAGCCAATGTTAAACATAGATGATGAGGAGCCGACTCCTCAGGAAGCGCCGACAGAAGTTACTGTCCCCATGGACAAGTTGGCCAAGGTCTACCGCAAGATGCAGTCACGCATACAAGAGTTAACCACTCAGTATGAGTCTGAGATTGAGGACATCAAGCGTCAGCAAGACGTGGTGAAGATCGCGCTTAAAGACCAGATGCTCAAGCTAGGCGTATCAAGCGTACGCACAGACCAAGGCACAGTAGTGCTGTCTACCAAGACGCGCTACAACACACAGGACTGGGACTCGTTCAAAGAGTTCATCAAGGAACACGATGCGTTGGATTTGTTGGAGAAGCGTATTGCGCAGACCAACATGGCAACCTTCTTGGCCGACAACCCCAATCTAGTACCCGCAGGGCTTAACTCTTTAACAGAGTACGCCATTTCAGTTCGTAAACCAACTAAGTAATCAGGAGAAAACTATGAGCAACGTAGCTCTTTTCAACCCATCCCAAGCCCCCGCGTTCGCAAAGAACCGCAAAGAGTTGTCCCCCATTGCCAAGGCGCTAGCCGGTGGCTCAGTCGGTGGTGGCGGCAAGCGTATCTCCATTAAGGGCGGCGTGTTCCGTCTGATTGATGGTGGCAAAGAGATCGCCGCAATCGAAGACCGCTACCTCGACGTGGTGGTTGTCAATGCCGCGCCTGATGTTTCACGCGTGTTTTATGCAGGCTCCTACGACAAGGACGCCGCCGCCTCTGCGCCTGACTGCTGGTCACAAGACGGCAAGTTGCCAAGCCCTGACGCAAGCAACCCCCAGAGCACCAAGTGTGACGGTTGCCCCAAGAACATCGCAGGTTCTGGTCAAGGTAACAGCCGCGCTTGCCGCTATCAGCAACGTGTTGCTGTGGTGTTGGCCAACGACATGGAGGGCGCAGTCATGCAGTTGACTCTGCCTGCTACGTCAATCTTCGGTAAGGAAGAGGGCGACAACCGTCCATTGCAAGCATACGCCCGCTACTTGGCCGCGCAGAACATTGACCCATCTGAGGTCATCACCCGCATGAAGTTTGACACCAAGTCCGAGTCACCCAAGCTCCACTTCAAGGCTATGCGTTGGTTGACCGACGACGAGTTCCCAACCATTCAGCAACAGGGCAAGACTGACGCCGCGATCAAGGCGATCACAATGACTGTCGCTAAGATGGACAACGTGTCTGCCCCTGCACCTTTGAAGCTTGAAGGTAAACGCCCTGCCGCCGCCCCTGCACCCGAGCCAGAGGAAGAAGCTCCCGCACCAAAGGCCAAGACCAAAGCCAAGCCTGCCCCTCTGCCTGCCGAGGACGACGAGGAGCCAGTGGTGCGCAAGGAAGAGAAGAAGCCCAACGCTGTGCCCAAAGCCAAGGCTGACCTCTCTGCCATGGTCGACGACTGGGACGAGAACGAGTAAAGGATAACGGGGGGAAAGCCGTGCAAAGTTGTGAAACTTGCGGACGGGCGGTGAGTACCTCCACCTACAAGGAGAAAATAATGGAAGAAAATGAATTTTGGCTCCGCATATGGGGCGTTGCGGCAATGGTGCTCGTAGTCGGGATCGCTTCCTGCACCTACGGCATGCACGACCGCCGTGACAAATGGGAGAAAGCTGTATCCAACGGCGCTGACCCCATGGTTGCGGCTTGTGCTTTGTTCGACCAAGTCGAAATTGAACGTGCCACCTGCTTGCTAATGGCACAAAACAGAAAGTAAAGGATTACGAGGCGGTGCCTCTGGGGGTTCCCGGGGGATGCAACACCGCCTCACCTACACCATGCCATATTCACCACAAGTAATCAGCGCAGTCAAGAAAGCGCCTAAGACGTTGGGCAACCAACTCGGGCGATGGGCTGTGCACCATGACTTCCCAGTCACGAAACTAGCAAAAGTAACAGGCGCTTCTCGGCAATCTGTTTACAACTGGTTCAATGGCGGGGAAGTATTCGTGGCCTACCGACCAACAGTCGAGGCCGTTCTTAAAATTTTACAGTCGTCAAGTACAGGCGACGAAGCTTGGAGGAAGACATGCAAGGCGTTCAACCTAACAACCTGACAGACGAAGAACTGTTGCGCCACGTGTACCTGATGGGCAACGAGAACCTGCCAAAAGAGTGGGTGGAAGAGCTTTGCTTGCGCTTGGCCAGAGCCATTGACGAGCTTGCAGAATACGACGAATAACCAAAGGACAAACATGACATCCGCTGAATTTTTAGCGGTGGTTCTGCCGTCCGAAGGCTTCGGACTTTACTGCGCGGTAGAACTCACAAAGAAGAAAGAGCATGTATATGCAGACAAGATTGATGACCTCATCCCGACGATCGAGCAGTGGCACGCCAACAACTATGACGTTTTCTATGGCGTAGCTACCTTCGACAAGAAGCGCGGCGCTGAAGAAGCTCAGTACCTCAAAGCGTTCTTTGTTGACTTGGACGGCTATGCCACCAAGAAAGCGGCGGCTGATGCGCTGATTGAGTTCCTGACAAAGTCTGGACTTGATGCGCTTGGCACGCCATGGGTGGTTGACTCAGGTGGTGGCTTGCACTGCTACTGGCCGCTGAAGGACGAGATTCCTGCGGCTGTTTGGAAACCTGTTGCTGAGAACTTGAAGCGTCTGTGCAAACAGGAGGGCTTTACCATCGACATGGCTGTGACGGCTGACACTGCGCGTATCTTGCGCGTGCCCGGAACTGCCAACAACAAGAAGAAATACGCACAACCGCGTCCTGTCCGAATAGTCCAAGAAGGCGATATTTTTGACTTTTCGACTTTTTCGCCACTTGTTTACGAGAAGTTGGAAGAGGTGCCTGCACCCCCTGCGCCCAAGGTAGACCTCCCCGGTCAGCGCCCCACTGCACAGACACGCGGTCAGGTTAAGCTGATTCAGGATAGCTTCACACTGTTTGCCAACTTTGAGAACCAGTGCGGTCAGGTTCAGGACTACATCGCCACGGCTACCGAGGACGGCAAAGAACCGATCTGGCGTGGTCTACTGTCTTGGGCAAAGGTCTGTGAGGATGGCGCGGAGAAAGCGATCTGGCTGTCGGACATGCACCCGTACCCACACGAGCGGATGCACCAGAAGCTTGGCGAGATCAAAGGGCCATACGCCTGCATGAAGATGGACAGTGAGAACCCCGGCATTTGTACGAAGTGCAAGCACTGGGGCAAAATCACCAACCCGCTGATACTGGGGCGCGAGATCAAGGTGGACAACACCGCCAAAGAGATCATGCTGTCTGCGCCAGTCGAGGAAGACTTCGATGAAAGCGAGCTTGACTCTGAGGAATCCTACGAGCCAGAAGATACGGGTTTACCCCTAGCACCTAGCGTAGTGCGTCCTGTGCCGCCACGCGGTTTCAGCTACGGCGAGCATGGTGGCGTGTACTGCACGCGTACCGAGGAAGATGAAGAGGGTAAGAAGTCCAAGAAGAATATTCAACTGGTTCCCTACGACTTGTTTGTGGTTGACCTGTTGAAGATGGAGAACGACCACTTGGTTCACATGGCCGCTGTGCGTCCCGAAGGCGTGCAAACGCTGAACTTCCCACAGAAGTCTATTGTCAGCAAGGACGAGACGCTCAAGTGGTTGGCCAGTCAGAACATCGTCAGCACCTTTGCGGGTCACGACAAAACGTTGTTTGAGTATGTGCGTGCATGCGTGGGCGAGGCTTCTCAGAACCGCAAGCCGATCGAGGTGCCGTTCCAGTGTGGATGGCAAGCAGACCAGTCGTTTGTGTACAACAACCGCGTGTTCAGTAAAGATGGGCGCGAGACTCGCATCCCCATGCCCGGGCTTGAGAACATCAACCGCAACACCAACGGCAGGGGCGACCTTGATACGTGGCGTAACTTGTGGCAGACGATCTTTGTGGAGAAAGAAGGGATGGAGACGGCCTTGGCTGTAGCTCTGGACTCCTTTGGATCACCACTTATGCGCTTCACAGAGTACGAAGGTTTCGTCTGGCACATCGGCTCACAGTGGTCTGGCACTGGTAAGTCTTTAGTACTAAGTGCGAAGGCAGGCGTCTGGGGGCACCCACTACGCTACCGCACAGGCAAGAGTACGTCACCTGTTGCTATGCAACAACGTGCGGGTTTGCTCAACAGCATGCCGCTTCTGATCGACGAGATCACCAACACTCAACGCAAGGACATGGAGTGGGCCCCCGCCTTTATCTTTGACTACGCAGAGGGTCAGGGCAAAGAGCGCATGGAGTCTGGCTCCAACAAAGAGCGTATCAATAATAGTACGTGGACGGCTACCTGCACGATGACGGGTAACGAGAAGCTGACCGACTACATGGCGGGGGCACGTAAGCACAGTTCAAACGGCGAGCTTCTGCGCATGCTTGAGTGGACGCCTCACATCAAACTTAAGTTTACTTCCGAAGAGCGCAAGACTTTGCTTGAGGTCAAGCGTAACTACGGCGTAGCAGGCGAGGCTTGGGTGCGTTGGCTGGCGGTAAACCAGAAGACTGCTGAAGAGATTGTGCGCAAGGTTCACGTCCACTTGAAGAAAGTCCTCAACTTCAACGACGACGAGCGCTACTGGCACGCAGGCTGTACAACAACTGTGGCGGCGGCAATCCTGTTGCGCAAAGAGTACGCAGGCATCCTTGACGTGGAGATCAACAAGGTCATCACTGCTCTCAAAGGACTTGTGGAGAAAGGCCGTGGCATTATCAAGAACAGCGTGCGCTCTGCTGAAGATGTGCTGAACGCCTACATCGGCGACAACTACGGAAGCTTCATTGTTCTGAAGAAAGTCGAGGGCAAAATCTTGGCAGCGTGGGGCGACAACGGCGACATCGTTGACCGCTCGACCACCAAGAGCAAGGTGCTCGGCAGGGTGGAGCATGGCATCCTAACGCCGGGGTACAGA
>Ga0070749_10003053_pt1 | contig 11239 bp, 11 predicted proteins | sample VirMetDEL_Nov_18_FD_75180 | JGI IMG/M metagenome (GOLD analysis project Ga0070749, IMG submission 75180) | Aqueous microbial communities from the Delaware River and Bay under freshwater to marine salinity gradient to study organic matter... | ecosystem: Environmental > Aquatic > Marine >...
CAGAATCAGGAAGCTCGAAATCCGCCCCGGCCAGCCGACAGTCGCGGCGGTCGAGAGCGTCGAAGAGTTGCCTGACCAGGGTAGCGTCTTGATCTGCGCCGACCCCATGGGGAGGCCAATGTGAACGACCGAGGCGGCCGTGCCCAACGTGATCGCGCCGTCCGAGACGGTCAGCCCCTCGACCTCGTACCCGTCGGCCAGGACGGTCACGTCCTCCCCTTCGAGGTGCCAGAGCCCGGAGATGGTGGTCGTGGCGGTATCGTCGTAGGTGAGCCCGCAGTCGACGAAGAACGCGTCCTCGATGTCGGTGCCCGGCACGAAAGCCTTCTCCAGAATCTCGATGTGCCGGACCGGGCTGCCCCCGATCGTCCGAACGACGGACATCCAGACCTGATCCTCGTCCCCGTCGGGATGCGGGATGACTGCGATCGACTCGATCGCGACCGAAGTCCCCCCGATCACTATGTCTGCCCACCCGATCACGTCCTCCAGCTTGTCGTAGGTGGCGACCGCGGCCGTCCCGTCCGAGCGCAGCGCCCAGAGCAGGCGGAAGGGGTCCCGCTGGTAGTCGATCATCGTGACGCCCGGCCGGAGGTGGTCGTCCGCGAAGCGGGTCAGGTCCGGGGCGACATAGCGGTCGGACTCGAACTCGAAGCTCAGGTCATGCAGCCGGTCGTTCGACCGGGCGAAGACGAGCGAAGCGTCGACCGCGCGCGGCTGGATGCCGACCTTCGATCCGTAGTTCGACTGGCGGCGGACGCGGACGGTCGAGGGCGTGATCCCCGCGTTCTGCGAGCCGGAGTCGACGACGAACTCACCACCGCGCGTGCCCGCGTAGAGTACGTCGCCGCCCTGGAGCCACTCGATCTTGTTGAGCGTCTGCGAGAGGAACTTGAACTGGACTCCGGTGTCGTCCGTCTCGGCCGGGGTGATGCGGAAGTCGTTGTAGATGCCCGTCCGCGAGCCCCACACGGTCTGCGGCTCCGCGGTCGTTCCACCGAACCACAGCCGGTCTTCGTAGAACGCCACCGCGGCCGGGTAGCCGTTCACCTCGTCCCACGCGCCCCACGCCCATTGGTCGCTTGCGCTGCCGGTCGCGTTGGCGTTCCCCGTGTCGATGTTGGCGGGAAGCTCAACGTCGATCGTGATCGTCGCGGTCGTGGAGGACTGCGCCGTGATCGTGCCGTAACCCCAGCCGTTACTGACGTAGGTGAGTTCGACGTTGCCGTCCCGCTCCGTCCCCTCTTCGTGCTTCGGCTCTTTCGACCCGAAGCCCGTGTTGTCGATGTCCCCGCTGTAGACGCGTCCCTCGAAGGTGACGCGATGCTCGGCGACTCTGTAGGTGCCGGTGCCGGGGGCGGAGGTGTCGTCGCCGACGGAGAAGTTGATGTCCGTCAAGTCGCGGCGAGCGACCCACGGCGCGTAGAAGTCCGACGCGGCCGGGTCGACGCCAACCGCAAGCACTCGTCCGACATCGGAGGCGCTGAACGTGAATCCCGTCGCGGCCACGGTCCGGAGCGTCCCGACGGAGCAGTCGTCCACCGACACCTTCATCGTCTCGTCGAGGTTGGCCGTCGATAGAGGGAGGAACTTGAACGTCATCTCGACGCACGTCCAGTCCGTGTTCCCCGCCCGAGTGATGACGTGCGGGGGGTGGTTCGGGTGCGCGAGATACATGAGGTCGCCGTTCTGGGCGAACTGGATCGCGTCCAGCTCGTCTTCGAGCCAGGGGAGGCTGTTTGAAGCGACGCCGTCTTCGATCTCGTAGTGTCTGGCGGCACTACCGCCGGTCCCCGTCGTCCGTCCGGTCCCGACCTCGCCGTCGAGGGTGAAGGTGTCCGCGCCGGTCTTCGTGATCTCGAAGAAGCGGCCGTTCAGCTCGGCCATCCCGGAGCCGGTGATGTAGACGGACTCGCCGGTCGAGTAGGGGTGCCCGGTGATCTCGCACGTGATCGTGGAGGTCGCGGTCGGCGCGGCCGTGAAGTTCTCGGCCGTCTCCAGCACCGCGCCGCTGTTCCGATAGACGCGCATCTTCCCCTCGGACAGTTCGAGGACGTAGGACTGGTTGTCTGAGAACTCGAACTGGAACAGGCGACTCTTCGACGAGGCGTCGATCGCGGACCGGATGAAGCGCGTCCCCGATCGCTTGATTGCGGGGCCTTGGACCGAAGGGAAGAAGTTCTGGATCTCCTCGCACGCGAACTCGTACCGCTTGAGGTCGCTCCGCGCGCGCATCCGCGGCGAGAAGCGACCACCGTTGAAGCCGCGTTGGATGGGTACTGAAACACTCATCTCAGTACCTCGACGTGATCCAAGTGTCGTCCTCGAACTTGGGAGCTGACTGCTCCTCGCCGTCGTCGATCATCGCCTCCTGTAGCGCGACGTTGTACTCCTGAAGGAGGAGCTGGCGCTTCTGTGCGTTGGCCGTGAGCTTCTCGACCACGTCGCACGCAAGTCTGAGAGCGAGCGCGTAGGCGAGTGATGGGTCGAACACCTCCGCGTCCGTCTGGTCGAAGAGGTAGGTCACCTTCGCGCGCGGACCGAGGTCCGTCACGAGTGCGCGGCTGAAGACCACTTCGTAGAAGGACGACGTGGCGGAGTCGCTCCCGTCCGTCACCCATTCGTCCGACGGGAAGTCGAGGAGCGCGAAGGACGTGGCCCCCAGCACCTCGATCTCCGAGATGTACCCCTCCAAGTCGGACTCGGTCGCGTCCGGGAGGTAGACGTAGTCCCCGCTCGTTAGGCTGTGCGCGCCCGCGGTCGTGACGGTGATGCGCCCGGTCGTCGAGGTCTGCCGCTCGGGGTAGGACGCGTCGTAGGTCGTCCCCACGAGGGTGCGGTCCGTCGGCGCGATCTCGATCCGCCAGTCCGGGTCCGTGTCCACCTCCAACATTCGGAGGTAGTCGGTCGGGAGGCGGTAGGAGTACGCGTACTCCCACACCGGTCGATGCGAGTTCACCGCCTGGAACGAGTACGCGGCCGCGAGGTTCCGCTTCCGGGTCGCGCAGTTCCACGGGTGCGACCGCAGCACCTGCCGTCGCGCGATCGGCCACGCGGCGTTGGCCGCCCGCGCACGCACGGTGTCCTCCGTCAGCGCGGTGATCGGTTCGACGCCAGCACGGAGCAATCCCATGTTGACGATCTCCAACTCGGTCGCCATGGGCAGTCTCCGTTACGGGCCAGCGTAGTAGTCGAGGATCGCCGCCTTCGCCTGCTCGAAGGCCGCGAAGAGGGAGGTCTTGTCCGAAGCCGCGTCGTAGATCAGCGACACCGCGTTCGCGCCGACCGAAGTCTGGGAAGAGAGAGTCGTCCGGATCTCGGCGACGGGGGTCACGCCGACGAGTCGTTCGCCCGTGAGGGTCCCGGTCGAGAAGAGGTCGAAGAACATCGTCCGGTAGGCTTTCTCGATCAGATCGAACAGCGGTCCCTGCTCGGTGTCGGTGTTGAACCCGATGATCATGGTGTTCGCCGCGACGGAGGCGACGGTCCCGAACGAGGTCACGCCCGCAACGCCCGCATCTGCGCCCTCGGAAGCGGTTGATTTGAAGTCTGCCATCAAGTCTCCTTGGGCGGGGGCACACTATGCACCCCCGCCCGTTGGGGCGGTCGCTGGGAGGTACGGTCGCCCCGATCAGTCTCCGGCGATGTAGTCCGCCACGAGAATGAAGTCGAGGTTGTCCGCGGTCGTGACCTCGGACGCCGCGATCGAGATCGCGAAGCTGTCCGGCTCCTCGTTCGTGAACGTGCCGTCGCCGAGGTTGGCGATCTCCCACATCGGCGAGCCGATGTAGTTGATCGGGACCGTGCCCGACTCGTGCATCACGTCCGACCACGTCAGAGCGGCCGCGTTCACGTCCAGCGCGGACGCGAAGAGGTCCGCGTCCGAGAGGGTGAAGAGCAGCGTGCCCTGATCCGGCTTCACGGTGTAGAGGCCGATGTTGATGTCGCCGGTCGTACCCGCGTCGCCGCACGTCAGCCGCAGGCGAACGAGCCGATCCATCGGCTTCAGCACCAGCATGTGAAGCACGTCGGTCGTCTGGAGATCCTCGTCCGCGTCCACTCGGAAGTGGGCGATGGTCGTCCGGCGCCGAGCGTGTGCGTTCTGCGTCGACTGGAAGAGGTTCGAGATCGTCGCGCCACCGGTACCCCCGGCGGCCGTGCCCGCGGTCGTTCGACCGAGGCCAGAGAAGATGTCGGAATAGTACGTTGCCATGTGTTTGGCTCTCCTGGGGCCACGACTCCGCGACCCACTCAGTAGGCGTTAGGCCCCCGCCACGACTCCGCGACGGGGGCCTAACCTCCTGTTACTCGGCGCAGAGGATCTCGACGACCTTGCCCTCTTCGAGACGGGTCGCTCCGATCGTGGTCTTCGAGTAGACCTGAACGGAGTACGACTTGCCCGGCAGCTCGGAGACGCGACTCGTCACGTCGTTCCAGACTGCGAAGAGCATTCCCGACTTCGCCCACGCGGGGCAGGACCGGGCGCTGCCCGCTCCCGTCGGCAGCCGCTCGCTGTCGATGAAGTTGAACCCCATGAAGGACGAGATTCGTCCGTCCACGAGGACCGGTCGGGTGTTGTAGTCGAGGCTCGTGGTGAGCGTCTCACCGAGCAGGTCGTCGTGCTGCGCGGCCGCGATGCCCACGAACAGCGGGTCGAAGTCGACATCGACGTGCGACGCCATGAGGGCCTTCTTCGCGGAGCGAAGCTTGATGACCGTCATGCCGACGCCCGTGGCCGCCACGAGGTGGTCCGTGGCCGTCGAGGTCGAGTACGTGTTCCAGCTCGTGGTGTCGCCGCCGTCCTCGCCGGTCTTCGTGGTGTCGGAGAAGATCGCCGACAGGAACTCGTCGTCGTGAGCCCGGCGCATCGCGTGCACCGCGTTCTGGACGTACGAAGACTGGAAGGAAGCGATCGCGCGCAGCTCGTCCTGCGGGTCGATCAGGTCGGCGAACTCGTAGTCCGCGGGGTAGACCCACCTCGCGTCGTGCGGGGTGTTGCTCAGCGGGGTGTCCGCGTGTCGGGTCGTCCGACGGACGGCCGTGACTGCGCCGATCTGCTCGACGGCCTTGGCCGACTTGCCGACGAACGTCTTCTCCATACACGCGGAGCGGAACTTGCTGCCTCGCTCCTGAAGGAGCAGGTCGACTTCGGTCGTGAAGTCTTCGGAAAATCCTACGGGAATCTCGGTGGACACGTCTGTGCCTCCTATGCGTTGGGTTCAAGCTTGGTCGGCTTGGCCGCACGGAGGCGGGGCCTATCAGAGATCAGATGATCGCTGGCCCTGACGCGGGAGATCGGGGCCGCCCCGGAGGGCGGTTGTCTCGACCGAGTGCGTGGCTACTGGGTTGGCAGCTCCCGGAATTGTACCACCCCCTCGGGGCAGGTCAATCGCCGTAGAACGCGAGCTGCTTCAGCGTCTCCCAATGCTTCCGCGCCTCCGCGTCTCCGGAGGTCAGGCGCTGCCGGAAGCCCGCGTCGTTCTTCAGGGCTTCGAGCTGCGCGGACGCGTCCGACCGGGACACGGCGCCGTTCTTCCCGCCGTCCCGAACCGCGCCAGGGGCCGCGCCTTCGCCGATCGCCCGGCCGATGCGGTGGAGCAGCTCGACCGTCTTCCGGTAGCCGAGCCCCTGCTGCATCGCGTTCAGGTCGTCTCGACCGATCCCGAACCGCTCCGCGGCGCGCTTCGCCGCGGCGTAGTTCTCGTCCTTCTTCGTCGCCCAGTCCGCGTCCAGCTCGCGCTGCTGGAGGGTGTCGCGCGCCGTGATCTCCTCGGCGGCCTTCGTCTGAGCCTCCGTCAGATACTCCGACACCGCGTTCGCGAACTCGGCGTGCTGGGCCGGGGTGTGGTTGATCCGATGGCTGATCGCGCTCAGGGCGGTCGCGTCGACCACGTCGTTCGCCCCGAGGGGCACCTCGGGCGTCTCGTACCCGTCCGGCGTCTCGGGGACGCCAAGGCGGCTGTAGAACTCCTTCGCCTGCTCGACGTTCCCCTCTTCGGGGAGCTTCACGAGGCGGTCGGCCCCGACACCGCGGAGCCGTTCGAGGTTCCGGTACGAGGAGAGGATGTCCTTGACCCCGCGCCCTTCCTTGTCCCAGCCCTTCGTCGCGAGATACGCTCGCTCGTCTTCGGACAGGGACTCGGTCCACGAAGCGGGTTCAGCCCTCTGGGGCGTCGCGCTCTCCTCGCTCGGCGCGAGATCCCCGGCCGTTGCCGGGGCGTCCTCGGTGGGCGCGTTCGCGTTCTCTTCACTCATCGTCGTCTCCCATTCGTCGCATCCTTGCGACGGCGTTCTGCACGTCCGCGATGTCTCTCGCGGTCATCTGTAGGATCTCGTTGATCGCGCACCAGACCTGCCGACGACCTTCAGCCGCGGCCATCCGCAGCGGGTTCTCGTCGAAGGTGGTGTGGTTCGTCGAACACATATCGACCAGCCATGCGAGGAACACCTCCCCCTCTGGCTGTGCGAATAGACGCTGAAACGAGTTTGCGATCTCGACCGGGTTGTCTTCGAGCGCCTCCCTCGCGCGTGCGTCCGGGCTCGGGATCTCACTCATGCAGCCTCCTCACCTGTGGGGATCTCCGCCACGGTCTTCGCAGCCTGCGCGACCGGGAGCGCCTGTTCGGCCATCTGTGCCTGCTGCGCTTCCTGCGCCTGCTGCTTCCGAATCTCGGCCATCTCGTCCTTCGATCGGAAGAGCGTCGCCCGGATGCCGGACGTTTCACCGAACGTCCGCATGGCGTCTTCGGCGCGAAGCACCTCCATCAGCAGCGGGTCCTGCTGGATCTGGATCTCGAACATCGCCAGCAGTCGTTGATAGGCGGCCATCTCGTCCGACTGCTGCATCCGAGTCGCGAGCGTGTCGTACTCCGTCTCGAACCCACCAATGTCCGGGTCGAGTAGCACCTGGGGAACCTCGATCCCGCCTTGCCGCTGGAGGATGCTGATCTCCCGCTCGATCATCGGGCCTAACATCTCACTCTGCTGACGGCCGACGATGGGCGTGATCAACTGCCCCTTCTCCTTCGATCGCTCGACCACCTCGGTCGCGGTCATCTCCACCCGATCGCGATTCAGGATGTCGAAGAGCTTCACGAAGAACGCGTCGAAGATCGCGTCCCGCTTCTGCTCCATCATCTCGAGCTGGATGTCGAGACGCGCCCGCGTCTCCAGGGGGATGATCTTCGGCCGACCACTCTCGTCGACCGCGCCATACGTTAGGCCGCCCGAGTCCAGTCGGACCTTCCGTCGGCCGCGGCCGAGTCGGCCGTCGTGGGCCACGAGCAGCGGCGGGTCCGCCGCCTTCTGCGCCGACCGCAGGAGGGTCTTCATCATCTCCTGAAGGCCCTTGATGTCGGGGAGGGCCGCCATGGCCGGGCTGCGACCCCACATCTCGTTCGGGTTCACGGTCAGCCGCGAGACGATGTACGGCAGCTCGTGGTACCCGTAGGTGGACTCAAGCGCCCCTTCGTCCAACATGCTCTCGTGCATGATGACGCTCTTCGTCTGGCACTCGATGTCGTACCCGATGAAGGGGTGCCGGTCGGGGACGAGCGAGAAGGGGTCGATCTTCTCCGGGTCGTTCGGCATGACGACGTGCAGGTACGTCTGCTCTTCGCCCGGCCGACCCGCCTCCAACGCCTTCGCCGCCTTCTCGGGAACGTCGTCCGGCCACTTCTGCGCGGCCATCCGCGCCGTGAGCGGGTACTCGTGGTAGACGGTGTCGACGATGCCCGCGTAGTTCGTCTCGATCCAGATCCGGCTGACCGGGATGTGCCGGTACCGGAAGCCCTGCTTCGTGGGCGACTCGTCCACGTAGAGGCAGCCGGTCCCATACGCGCCGAGCGACCGGAGGTTCTCCCCCATCTGACTGTAGAACTGGGCGCTGGGCCGTTCGCGGTACTGGAAGAGAAGTTTCGTTAAGAACTCGAAGAACGTCTTCACCTCCCGCTGCTCGTTCAACTCGTCCGAGATCGCCCGAAGCCCATGCCATCGAAGGTGGCGGGGGATCAGGAACGACTCCATCGCCGCCTCGAACTTGTCGAGGGCGTAGGTCGCCGTCGCGTCGTATATCTTCTGGTGGGTCTTCTCTCCGGGCGACCGCTTCGTGAGGAACGTCGCACCGTCCGGCCACACGAGCTGCTGCACCTCGTCGAACAAGGTGTCGAAGTTCTTCCGCGCCGTCTTCAGGTCGTCGAGGCGAGCCAGCAGCTCTTTGGGTTCGTGCATCATCTCTGCCTGTCCACCCCATGGTTCCGTAGCCTGTGCGCCTCTTTCTCGATCCGCTCCACCGCGCGGTGTGCCCGGTCATTGGAGGCGCCGCGCAACTCGTCGGCCGCGCGCATGTAGTTCTTCTCGGCCGAGTAGGGGTCGCGAGCCCGCTCCGCCTTCCGGGCGGCGAGTACGAGGTCGATCGACCGTCGCCTCCGATCGCTCAGCCCCACAGGGATGTGGTCGAGCGTCTCGTATAGCTCCTGCATCATGCGGTCGGACTCGTTCACAGTCCGAGTGCTCCGGCCACCTTCGGCACTCCGCCGGATAGCGTCGTCGCGGCGGTGCTACCTCCGCTCAGCACGTCTCCCGCTTGGGGGGCGACGAGGTTCTGCGTCTGCTTCTTCGCCTTCCTGCGGACCTCGTTCGCTGCCGCGCCCGGGTCGAGGTCGTCCGGGGCTTGGGGAGTCTGCGGCTCGTCCGGGCTGAACTGCTGCCCCATGATCAGACCCGTCGCCAGCTCCGAGGGGCCGATGAGGGATAGGGGTAGGGTTCCCAGGATTCCGGGGAGTGAAAGAGACTTCTTGCCCATCTACGCGCACCTCTGCTTCCAAATGCTCCCGTCAAGCTCAAACCCGAGTCGCGGAAGGTACTCCGCGATCGCGTACCCGTCCGCTGCGACGACCAGCGTGGGGACCGCGGGGGCCAGCTCCTCGACGAGTGTCGCCTTCAGCTCGTCCAACGCCTTCTTGAACGGCCATCCTCGGCCGCGCCAGTTCGGGTCGACCGCGAGATGGACCGGGGCGTAGACCTCCTCGCCGTACTCGTGGATCGGCTCGACCCAGACGACGCCGTAGGGCTCGTCCGCCCGGCCGATCAACCACCATCGCCCGAGCCATTCCTCGAAGGTGATCGCGCGGGGGAACCCCCAACGCACCGCCCTGTTCGCGCCGTCCCGCGGCCCGATACGATGCAGGCGCCTCACGACAGATCCTCGTCCGCGAACTCGAACCCGACTTCCCGCAGGACCGACCGGGTGTGTTCGCTCGTGATCCACCACTCCCCCTTGACGTGGTCTTCGTCGTCGAGCAGCTCGTGGATCGCCTTGTCCGGGGGGTCGTTCTTCAGGTAGCGGCGCGTCTCGATCGAGGCGACCAACTCCAGCGGCCGGTAGTGGGCGGTCTGGAGGACGCGGAGCCGCTCCTTCACCGACTTCGAGTAGCCGACCTTGACGACCGGGTCGCCGATCGGGGCGATCATGTAGAGGTGGCCCTCCTCGTAGCCCTCCTCCTTGCCCGCTGCGCGGCGCTTCTCCCGGGTCCGGTCGGCCTTGCGCGACCGACGGCGGGAGTCCGCCTGCTTGCATCCCCGCGAGCAGAATCTCCGTCCCCGGGAGGCGGGGAACGTCTCGCTGCACGACCAGAATCCGCAGGTCGCGAGCGGTCGCCCCAAGGCGTCTACGTCGGCCACCGCACCTCCAGAACCGGAGCCCCCTCTCCATCAGGAGAAAAATTTTTCATGAAGGGGATGCTTATCGGAAGCTGACCCCGCGGGAAAACGCCCCTCCCCCCGGGTACCCCTGGGGGCTGGGGGGAAAAACCCACACCCCCTGGGGGCTGGGGGGCTTTCCCCACGACTGGGTGGATTTCCCCACATTTTCGACGCCCCCCGAAGGGGCGCCGAGCCTGGGCGGAAAACCCCACGCCGTCATCCCTCTGGGGATAGCAGGTGAGCGGGTGTGGGGCAATCCCTACGCACCTGGGGGCGGGGCCGTCCCTGTGGGGATGGTGTGTGCCCGGGCGGTGGATGCGCCGATGTATTGGCAGTCGCCCTGCCACAATACCATGCCATCCCCATGGGGATGTCGCCGATTAGGCGACACCCAGGCGGAGCGGTTGGCCGCACCCGATCCCTCGATCGGGTGCGGCCGCAGCCGCTACCAGCGCGCGGGCCGTCGCACCATCTCGGCAGCGAGTTCATTCGTCATCCGCGACGCACGGCCCCGGCTTACCAAGCGGTCTTCGACCGAGAGCGTGCCGTCAAGCAACCGAAGCGCGCGGTCGACGTCGGTCACCCACACAATCCCCTTGCTATCCACATACTGGATCGCCGACCTCACTAAATCCCGCGACGTGTCCCCATCGGCGTCGGTCACGAGCCCATCACTCACCCACACGAGGCGACCGGGCTGGCGCGCGAGCCATTCGAGGGCAGGACCGTCGATCACGTTCCAGCCGAAGCGGGGAGGGATCATGTGATGCCCGTCCGCGCGCCGCATCCCCTTCGCGACCACGCGCACCTCGCCGGAGCCCGTGTGAGCATTACCGGAGTAGGTGACCACGCGAGCGCGACCGGCTGCGGCCTCGCAAAGCGCCTCGACCTCGGAGGGTGAGAGCGTCATGGAACCAGAAACGTCGACCAGCACCGTCACGGGCTGGCGTTTCTTACCGCGCCGACCGCCGAACACGCGGCCATCGATCAAATACCGATGCATCGCCGTCGGGACGGTCCCTTGGTCGGTCGGCCGCGGTCCACGTCGTGTTAGGGCGGCGCGGCTCTTCGCCATCACGTTATTCAACGGGGGCTCGACTAACGTTGCCTCCCCGTAGGTTGCGACGGCGAGGTCCGTCCCCGATCCGAGCGACGTCCGAACGGCCCGCTCACGTGCCCGCTCCTGGCGAATCCGCTCCTGCTCCGCCCTGCGGCTTTGCGCTTTGCGGCGCGCTGCGCCCAGCCCCAACACGTCGGCCCCGGCGAGCTGGACCGCACCTCGGCGGCGGGTGCTTTCCAGAAGCGCACGCCGCGCGGCCTCGGCCGCAGCGGTCGGCCCGTTGTGGGATTGGACCGTCCTCGGCATGGGGGCGCCCTGGCCCTGGTCGCCCTGGCCCTGGTCGCCCTGGTCGCCCTGGTCGCCCTGGTCGCCCTGGTCGCCCTGGCCCTGGTCGCCCTGGTCGCCCTGGCCCTGGTCGCCCTGGTCGCCCTGGTCGCCCTGGTCGCCCTGGTCGCCCTGGTCCTGGTCCTGGTCCTG
>Ga0070749_10003054_pt1 | contig 11236 bp, 14 predicted proteins | sample VirMetDEL_Nov_18_FD_75180 | JGI IMG/M metagenome (GOLD analysis project Ga0070749, IMG submission 75180) | Aqueous microbial communities from the Delaware River and Bay under freshwater to marine salinity gradient to study organic matter... | ecosystem: Environmental > Aquatic > Marine >...
CCGAGGAGTCGATGCCGGTGCCGCCGTTGGCCAGCGACAGGGTGCCGGACAGGGTGATCGTCCCCGATGTGGTGATGGGACCACCGGAGGTGGTCAGACCGGTGGTGCCACCGGAGATGTCGACGCTGGTGACCGTGCCGGAACCGCCACCGCCACCCGTGGTGATCGTGACCTGACCGCCACCGTTGTCCGTGAGTGTGCCGTTGGAGACCACGATGGTGCTGACCGGGAAGACGTTGGGGGACCCATCGACCTCGCGGACACGGAGCTTGTTCTTGGGATCGGAGCCCGAGTAGACGTTGGCCATGGGTGAACCTTGGTGGCTCTGCTACCTAAACCTCAATCCTGCACCAGCAGGATGCCGTAGTAGACGGTGATACCGGTGCCGTTGGCGCCGATGGTGCGGATCCGCGCCTTGATGTCGGTCCGGGCCGGTATGGCCAGCGGACCCAGGGCGTGGAGATCCTGATTGAACGTGGAGGAACCGTTCGAGACCAGTTCGATGAGTTCCTTGGAAAGGAAGATGCCGTTGCCATTGGTGGTCATCAGTTCGACGGTGGCCGACTTGGAGGCCGAGGCTCCGGTGATCAGGCTGACGGCGCCACCGAGGAAGTAGGCAGTGTAGCCGTCGGGAACCGTGTAGAGGGCCATGTAGGTCTGCTGGTCGACGGCCAGGATCTGCGCCTTGACCTTGGAGGGGGTATCGGGCACACCTGGCGTGACCACCGTGGTGTCGTCCTCGTAGACGTAGACGGTGCCGGCGATGGACGAACTCCCGGAGTTGTAGGCGCGGAAGACCCGCATCCAGGTGAGACCGGTGCCGATCTCGGTCTTGGTGTTGCCGGCCAGGGTGACCGTGGCGCTCTGGGGCTTCCAGTCGGCGTCGAGTCCCTCGACGGTGACCTCGGTGGTGTCGGCGTTGTCGGAGGACGAGATGTAGTTGGTGGCCGCCACGGTCGGGTAGGTGTAGTCAGCGGCGGTATCGGAGTAGGTCCAGACGTCGGCGGGAGCGTCGGCGGAGTCCAGCGCCGGCGTTCGCCCGTATTTGAAGACCAACGAGTGGTTCTGGACCTGGCCCTTGGCGACCTCGATCAGGAAGTCACCGGTCAGCAGCAGGTTGGAACCGGATGATCCAGCCGAGATGCCGGAGTAGCGGTTGCCCATGCGGGAACCTCGGTCGCACGACTACCTGTATCTAACGACCTCAGACCGTCTGCAGTTGCTGGTGGCTGACGTCGAAGTAACCGGTCATCTGCTCGGACCATCCGACGAAGGCGGCTTCGAGATTGCCGGTGGCGGTGGCGCCGGAACCGGTCGGGTTGATGACTCGGAGGAGGATCTGGCGTTCCACGGTCAGGGGTTGCTCGAAGAACCACTGATCACGAAGGGGCGTGACGGCCGACCACTGGAAGCCGGTCCAGGTCATGAACAGCACGCCGTCGATCCAGATCTGGTATTGCAGGGACGAGGTGGGGTCGCTGGCGCCGTCGGGCTCGGTGTGGCCGAAGGATCGGATCTTGTAGTATTCCAGGATGGAGGCGGGGGTGGCGACCGCCGTGACGCCGGCACCAGGGGTGAATGTGCTGCCGGAGCCGGTCGGGAAGCGCATCTCGGATGCCTGTCGGGTGTCGATGGCGTTGGTGGTCTCGGAGAAGAGGCTGGGGATGTGGCTGATCGGCAGCGTGGAGATGGCGACGGGTTCGGGTGAACCGGCAACCCAGGTATCGGAACCGGAGGAGAAGGACACGTTGAGGACGATGGCATCGACCCAGTAGCCCTCAAGGAGTCCGCCGCCAGTCAGCGAGGACAGATCGACACGTTGTCGCTGGATCACGTTGGCAGCATCGCCCAAAGGGACCAGATGCCACGGGTAGTTGGCCTGGTTCAACGGACGGAGGCTCTCGAGGGATTCGACGGCGGGACGGACGTCGCGCTGGTAGGTGCGGGCATCGATCCCCGGACGCACGGGTTGGGTGGCGGTGTGGGTTTCTGTGGAGTAACTGTGGAACGGCAGCGGCGTGGCGTCGACGGAATCGCCGGCCTGGTCGTAGCCGGTCTGGAAGGCATCCTTGCGGTAGCGACGCTTGACGTCGCGCTGCTTGTCGTTATACGAGGCCATGTAGAGGGCTTGGTGTCCCCGCTACTTGAACCTCCTCCGACGGGGTGACCCTGCATAATCCCGCAACGACCCCCCTGACGACCCCAAGAGCCCGGTTCGACAGCACGCCCAAGTAGTCGAGTCGCTGAGGTCTCCGCATGGATCTGATCGATCGGTTGCTGGACATGGTGTCCGGTGATGACGATCCGCCCTACGTCCTCGACACCTGGGGCAACACCATCGAGGATCCGGTGGAGATCGCCGAGGCGGTGAGCCTGCTGGCTCGATCGCTGGCGCGCCCCGCCAACACCGGCGATGCACGGATAACGGCATACGCCATCGGATGCACGGAGGAGATGGCTCGCGATACCCGTCGTCTGGCGATTCAATTGGCTCAACTGAACCGGGTCTACGGTTTCGACCCGCCGTTGAGGCTGGACGAGTTCTCGCTGGTGCTGGGTAGATCCGCGCCCGATGATCCGGATGATCCGAACGGCTCGGACGCTTTCAAGTTCTGGGGTGCTAAGTTGGCCATGCAGAATCGCACCACCGACCTCTGGTTCGGTGACGAGGCGGCGGCGGTGGCCGCCGGGAGACCATACCGGGAACGCTTCCTGGACGGCAACCGGTTGGCTTTGGCGATACGGGATCTGGATTCGACAGATTTGGTGATCAACCGGAATCGCCAGTCGTTGGCTCGATGGTTGGCTCAGAAGGTGCCCCTCAGCGTGGTCGGAAAAACCTCCAGGGAAACCAAGACCCCGACGGAGATCCTGGCTCGATACTCCGAGGTTGCCAACAGGAAACGCAGCGAACTGAATGCCAATGGTGGACGCTTCTCGTATCCTGGAGCCGACATCTCGTCCGAAAATCCTTCAATCTCCCTGAACGAGGTTCGTGATGTGGCCATACGCTACGGTGGCGAATCGCTGAAGAACCTCTGGGATTTGGCCGACATCGATCCATCGCTGGGCAACTTGGAATGGGCGTCCAAAAGCGCCAACGCCGGTGATGTGGGTCGAGCGGTGGCATCGATGATGAATGGCGATCCGACCAGTCTGACCCGCCTGCTGGAGCCAGTAGCACGACGTCTGCTGAACGGTTCGGCTCGCTTCGGGATTCGTTTCACGCCGGACATGCAGGAGGTCGAGTTCGGACCTGACGCCATGGATTGGTTGGTGGAGACCGCGTCACCGGTGCGGGTGCGATGGATCACGTATTACCCCCGATGGATGCCTTGGGCGGGATACCCGCCGCTGGACATAGTGAACCTGGTGGAACCCGATGCTGAAGACTACTACGGCGGCCCGACGATATTGGCGTTTTCCAAGCCGATCCTGGCTTTGCGAGATAAATACCAACAACTGGTCCGCATGCGGGAGGCTCTGCCGGCGTGGTGGTCGTCCAACAATTACTTCGAGGACGACCAGGACATTTACTCGGCCGGGGGTAGAACCGAATGGACGCGTCTGTTCGACGCCATCGTGGGGCATACCCGCACGGGAGCACCGCAGAACACGCCGCTGTATCCGGTCGAATACGATCTGCTCAACAACGAGTGGACCAAGGTGGGGCTCAACTACTGATCCTTGTTGACGCCACGACCGTAGTGGTTCTTCCGCTTGTCGTCCATCTGCCGGTAGGCCTTGGCCACCTTCAGGTAGAAGTCGAAGGTCTGGGTATCGAGACCCTCGGACAGCAGCAACTGACGCTTGAACCAGTCGACGTCGTCGACGGTGACCGGTATGCCGAGCTTGACCAGTTGCTGGGCGACCATGGCGTCGGCTCCGGTGAAGTAGGTGTATTGGACGAAGCAACGTGCGACAACCAGATCGTCGGGGACGGTCAGCCCGCCGGCTTGGACCGCGGATCGCAGGTCGTTCATCATGGTGTAGCGCAGGTCCCAGGTCTGCAGCGGCAGGATGTAGAGCGGCGGCTTGAGGGTGTAGTGGTCCTTCTCGGTGGAGATGCCGGTGTCGGGATACGGCACGGCATCGCCGGAGATGCCGTGATCGTAGACGTTGGCGGGATCCTGGTAGTAGCCGGTGGCGTTGACCACGATCTGGGCGAAACCGTTCGGGACGAATGAGGTGACCACACCACCGCTCTCAGCGTAGTTGGGTAGGACGCCACCGGTGGACGAGAACCCCTCGATGACCACGAAAGCATCCTCGGCCACAAAGGGCGGAACCTCGGTCTTGTTGCGCCGATCCGTGGGCGAACTGACGGCTCTACCGGAGTGACCGTAGGGGCCGACAAAGATCGAGAACGCCTCACCGGCGTGCGGGATGGCGGTGACGTCGGAACCGATGTCGGTGCCGGACAGAGTCCACTCGTAGACCTGGCGGGTGACGGTCATTTGCCCAGCACCCCCGTGTCGTAGTAGTCCTCGTATCGTTGGGTGACCTCCCGCATGCTGTTGCGTTGAACCCAGTCCTCGTAGTATGATTCGTGCCATGCCGTCGGTTGTTTGACCAGGTTCCAGAGGTTCCTATCGACCTTCAATACGCTCAGCTTGGGTCGGTAGACCGACCAGACCCGGTCGTAGTCGTGTGAGTTGACCTTGGTGATATGACGATTGATGACGCACGGGAACCTCCCGAAACGGTGGATCAGCGATGATAGCGGATTGGCGTATGCGACCAGACGGGGAGCACCGGATACCGGATCGGTGCGGAAGTATTCGATGATGGCCTGGCGGAAACGGATTCGCCGGTAGATCTGCAGGGCATCGGTCTCGCTGACCCCTGGGATCTGCATCAGACCGGACAGGGACAGGGATAGGACGTCGTCGATCTTGCGATCGTCGGAGACTGCGTGGGCGACATCCTCCGGGATGCCGAGGTCCATCAGCTTCTTCTTGGTGGCGGATTTGACTACCATGATCTCACCCCAGCGTCTGCGGCCGGTTCTCGATGGCCGAATCGTAGCGTCCGGCGGAGTCGGCCAGGAGCCTCTGCCGGATGAGCATGCGCTTGAACCACTGGATGTTGTCGGCGGTGACGGGTATCGATTCCCGCAGGAGGTCCATGGCGATGACCGCATCGGCGCCGTCGAGCAGCAGGTATTCGACCCAGGCACGCGGGATCAGTTTGTCCTCGGCGGTGGTGCTGACGTCGGTGGCGGTGGCGTAACCGCCGGGGCCGTTGTAGTAGTCGTCGATGAGAACCCATTCGACGCCCCAGGTCTGTCCGGGTAGGATGTAGATGGACGGATCAAGACCGCCCATCAGCGAGGGACGGGTCAGGATACCGTCGCCGTTGGGTTCCGGGAACGGTGAGGCCAGGGCGGGCATGCCGGCAGCGTCGTTCTCGTCGGGACCGGCGAAGTAGCGGGTGGTGTCGATGCGGATCTGCACAGCCGAGCCGGGTGGCCAACAGGCGACGTGATCGATGACCACGAACTGAGTAGCACGGATGTGACCGGGAATCTCGACGTTGTTACCGAGGCCGCCGACCATGATGTCGTAGTAGATGCGATCCTGGATGCTGGGAATGGTGCCTCCGGCGACCGGTAGGATCACCTGACCGGTGGTGACGTAGCGTTGGGTCGAACCGGTGCCGGGAACCAGAGCCCGCCACTCGTAACCCTGACGACGCATCGACATAGTGCTACCTACTTCGGCCTGCTACTTCATCCATCGCTCGGGCGGGTGACCGGAACAATGGTGATGCCGACCTCGTTCAGCAGCATCTCGGAAGCGGCCATGTCCTCGACCCAGCGATCCGGGATGTCGACCTCCCAGTGCACGACGCGTTCGACGCCGGCCTGTATCAGCGAGCGGGCGCAGCGCGGGCAGGGTGGCCAGGTGATGTAGGCGGTGGTGCCGCGCAGGGATACGCCGATGCGAGCGGCGTGGGCGACGGCGTTCTCCTCGGCATGGCAGATGAGACGCAACTTGGTGTCGCGGTGGGCGTAACGAACGGGGTCGTCGTCGGCACCACGGGGGAATCCGTTGAATCCGGTGGCTCGAACCTCGCGATCGGGACCGACAACCACGCAACCGACCTTGGTGGACGGATCCTTGGACCATCCAGAGATGAGATCGGCGACCTCCAGGAAACGTAGATCCCAACCATCGGGTTCTGGGTAGTCTGACTCGGAACGAGCGCGGACAGGCGGGGGTATGTCCAGGGGCGCATCACCGGGAGCCCGGCTCTGCGGAGGGGACTCGCGGGAGGAACCGAGGAATCGTTTCAGGAAGTCGGCCACGTATGGGCGTTACCCGACCATCTATTTGACGGGTTCGCCTACTGAGGGCCGCCACCGCACTGGGGGCAGCGGCTGTTGCGGGGGTGACCGAAGCCACATCCACGGCAGGCCACCTTCTGGATGGCCAGTTCGCCGATCAAGTTGATGATGACGGTGCGCTGGCGGCTGGCAGCGGTGGCGATGGCGGTCTTGGCTTCGACCACGATCGACAGGGGTTGCTGGAAGAGGACCAGCACCGGGGAGCTGAAGGCCAGGCTCTCACCGCCGTTGGCGATGGAACCGGCCAGCCAGCCGATGTCGAACTGGTTGGAGGGAACGGCGTTGGGTCCGACCTGGATCTGCAGGGCGAAGTCGGTGAATGTGGTGGCGGTGGCACCGGTCTCGTCCTCGATTCGGACGGCGACGGCGTAGAGGCGCACCTCCTCGTTGTTGGCCTGGTTGGTGTAGATCGACTTGGTCACCGTGGTTCCGGCAGGAACCGTAGCGGAAGACGCGTCGAAATTGTGACGGGTCGTGTAGATCTCTGGCTGTGGGTCTTGATTGGCCATGTGCGTCATTCACCGCCCTTGCTACTTGAATCTCCCTTGGGTGTGCGGCGCAGGAAACGCACCACAGACCAGCCTATGGCGATGTCGATCAGGATGGCGAACGGCGCTATGTGAACCAGGGTCTGCATCATGATCTGGCTGGTCTCCTCGGGAGTCAGCAGACCGTCACGCCATATCCAAAGCGTCCAGGCCACGAAGGCGGCCATCAGATTGAGGACGAAAATGTAGATGGCTGTGAGCCACAGGAAGGCATCACGGAAATCCATGACCTGGATTCGGTGGGTCGGATACCTGAACCTGCGCTCTACCGGCATCACGAGAACAGTTGATCCTCGGTCCATCCGCCTTCGGGTTCGTCGGGGGCTTCGGCCACACCGAGATCGCGAGGACCGGGGGCTGGCAGGGGATCAAGTTCGCGGGAGACCACATAGGCACGAAGCATGGAGTAGAGGTGGGGTGCGATCTGATTGATCTCGTCGTCGAGGGTGCGTCCCTCGGTGGCGGCCTCGGTCTCGACGGCGATCTTGAGGTCGGTGACCGTCTGGATGGTGCGGTAGAAGTCGCCGGTCAGCACGCGCGACTGAACGGCTCCGATGTCGTTGGCGGTCTTCTGCGCCAGGATCGCCAGCACCACGGCTCCGATGTTGGTGGCGACCACCAGACCGTTGAACTGCAGGATCCACCAGTCGATGGAGAAGGCGTCCATGTCGGAGACGTGAGCCAGAGCCAGGAATATGATCTGGATGACTACCTCCAGCGCCAGGATCAGGTAGACCATCTGCTTGGCGGTGACCAGGGTGGGCAGGCTGATTCGATCCCAATCGTCGTTCATCACACAGACCTCCGGAATTGGATGAGGGCATCGCCGTTGACCACGACGGTGCCGATGCGCTGATACCCGTAGGTAGCCAGTTCCGAGACGACGTTCTTCTCCCAGCGTCGCTGCCGATCCAGCAGGAAGCCATCCAGACGGAATATGCCTTGGTTGGAGAGGCTGATGAAGTCCTCGTAGTAGACGTAGGGGAGGGTGATCGATCCGTCGTCGGAGGTGAGCTCGACGAACTCGGAGGAGACCAGACGAACCTCATCCTCGAGAACGGAGGCGGCGACACGATCGATGTAATCCTCGCCGTAGGCGGCCTCCAGGGCGGCGGGCGTGGGGCCGATGGTAGCGCCACCGCGGATACGCTCCTCGATGACTCGCCATTCGGTCTCCCAGATGGCGTCCCACTGGGACCTGGAGGGGTTATACTCGTCGTCACCGAGGTCACGGCGTCGTTCGGCCATGTAGGCCTCGCGTCGAGCAGCCAGGAATGCGGCCAGACCCGTGTCCATGTAGACCCGTGGGTGCACCGACCTACCTAAGCCATTCGGACTATTCCGATGTCGGAATCGGATAGTAGGCGCTGATCAGGAGCGAAAACGGGCCCAGGAAGGTATCGTCCCTGCTGAAGAACTCGATGATGGCGCTACCCTTGGTGTTGCGGGCGTGAGGGCGGGACTCCCAACGGTATCCGAAGAAGGTGCTACCGCCATGGATGTTGATTCTGTATGGGCCCATGTCGGTCTTGGGATCCCCGATCAGATTCCAGAGTTGATCCAGGTCGCGGGGTGGGTTGAGGCTGGTGATCAGGGTCATGAGATCGGTGACCAGCATGTCGAGATCCAGCATATCGTTACCGAGGGAATCGACACCGTTGCTGGCCAGGATGCTGTCGAGACTGGGTGTGTCTTCGCAGTTGAGAAGTTGCTCGACGATGTCGGTGCAGCGAACGTGCATGCGAGGATCGGGGGCGGCGTTGTTGATGATGTCGAAGAGGGCTCGGATGGATCCGGTGGCGTCCAGCGAATCGATAGCCTGACTGGCTTGCTCCTCGCTGGGCTGTGCCGGTAGGTATGCGAGCGGTAGCGTGCCGAGGAAATTGGAGTAGCGAGGGCTGTCGTTTGAGACGGCGAAGAAGGTCAGTATGCAACCATCGGAGGGCTCCGAGAAGGCTACATCGCGGTTGATTATCTGAAACGGTTTGCTGCTCATGAAGATCCACTCCTGCGTGCGTCGATCCAACGCTGGACGTGGTTGGCTATGATGTTACCGGCCACGGCGATGGCGAGTCCACCGATCAGACCACCAGCGAAGTAGAACCCGTCGTCGGTGTCGTGGGCATTGGCGAAGTCGGCCAAGGCATCGTTGGTGCCGGCGGCGATCCGGGAGACGGGGTCGTCCTCGGCGTCGAAGACGGGGTTGCCACCGTCGTATCTACCGAGGATCTCCCGCAGGGACAGTCCCGGCCAGAAGCTGGTCTCGTATTGCTTGGTGAACTCGTTGTGAGCCTCACCGAGACGACTCGGGTCGATCCACTGATCGACCATGTCCTCGGGCGGGAACGACATCCCGGGTCGCCATTCGGGGATGAAATCGGTGTAGTCGGCGGGATCAACGGCACCCAGCGACATGTAGGTGACCGTGGTGGGTGTGCCACCGTAGTCCGACAACCGCTTGGGATCCCAGGTGGGCTTCATGTCGGCCATACCGACCGCCCAGTCCTGGTTGTGGATCCAGAGGGTGCTACCGTCGGGCATCATGAACATGTATTGGTCACGAGCCTGCTCGGTGAGCGGCAGATCGGGATCGGGGGTGAACGATGCGTCGCCCTCGGCGTCGAATACGTTCGGAGCACAACCCGTGCAGACCATCCCGTAATCACCCGATTCGTAGAGTCTGACCTGGCATCCGACACACTCAAGACACTCCATGCAACGAAGGGTGGAACCGCATTCGCAGGGCTCTTTGCGAGCCATCCTTTGGGCGACACAATCCATGCAGAGGTTCTCGCCGAGGGAATCCTGCCCACCGATCTTGCTTGGGTGGCAGTCGAGGCATACCTCAAAACACGAGTTGCAGTCCCAGTGATCGGGATTCCCGCAACCCGAATCAGATCCGTCCTCAGCGGAGAAGCGATCCGGGTCCAGCCCGAGATCGCGATCGGCAGCCTCCTCCTGGTCCATGGCGTCGACGGTGGCGCGGGTGAATGCGATGGCCTCGTCGATGTTGCCCTCGGTCAGCATGCGATCGATGACGCGGAGGCCCCACTGGAGTTGGCGGATGGCCTCCAGGCGAGCCTCGGCTTCCTCCTCGAGATCCATGGGCGGTTCGACGTATTCGGCATCCATATCGATGTTGCCGTGGCGCCGGACGAAGACGCGTGCGAGGGCGTGATGGTCCCTGGCGAGTCGCAGGTATTCGGGATCGCGTTCGGCATTCTGGTAGGAACCGCCGTGCTTCTGCACGATCTCGGCCATCCGTTCGCCGATGTGCTCCATGCGGTTGATTATGGTCTGATCATCGAGATCGTCGAGGGTGTGATCGTCCTCGGCTCGGTATCTGGCCACGACCGCCTGGATGTCCTTGGAATAGGTGGCGCGTTGCTTGCCGGCGCGGGTGGCGGCGGCCTTCTGGCGCTTGGCCTTGGCGTAGAGGTCGCGTTCCTTGAGCGCCTCGACGGCCTTGGCAGGAAAATACGGTTCGCCGGTGACCGAGGATTTGCCCCCGGATGATGTGCGCCAGTCCTGGTCGGACCAGTCGCTGAGATCCTTCTGCTTGGAGGTCTTGGAACCCTTATACGGCTTCAGCCCGGCTCGCTCGCAGGCGGCCTCGTATCGACGCTTGAGTTCCTGGGACTTGCGTGCCGACCATTGACCGGCCTTGGTCCCCATGGTGGCCTCGGCCATCAGTTCGTCTTTCAGACGTCGACGGATCTTGGCTTGGGCCTTGCCGTAGGTGGCGTCGTAGTCGTCCTCGGCCTCCCAACCCATGGTTATCGGTGGTCGAACCGACTACCTAAACGGCACGCCGGTTGATGGCGCAGCGGAACGGATCGGGGATGGCTGGTCTCCTCGGGGATGGTAATCGTCTGCCGTATCGGCGCTCCAGGTAGGCGACAGGTCCGCCGGCATCCTCGATGGTCTCACGGACAGAGTTCGGCAGGATGTCCAGGACCGATTCGTCGTCGGGGAATCGATCCAGATCGCTGTATGCCGAGTAGATCTCCATTAACCATTCTTCTGGATAGTAGAACTCGCTGTGCTCAATGGGACAGTGCATGTCGCTATCGTCGGGATCGACGGACAGGTAGCCACAGCAATCGACGCACATGACGTCGCCATTACTGATGCGATCGGGACAGGCCAGTTCGTCCATGACCTTGCGGCCGCAGACCTGGCAGGGTTCGTCGTGCCAGTCGGCCATCGGTATCAGCCATCCATCGGAGCCGACTTGGTGGTGCCTCGGGCACCCTCGCCGACGGCGATGACCACCATGACCACGGGCAGGCTGATCAGCAGCCAATCGGTGGCGTTGAAGGCGTCACCGGGCCAGCCG
>Ga0070749_10003056_pt1 | contig 11230 bp, 12 predicted proteins | sample VirMetDEL_Nov_18_FD_75180 | JGI IMG/M metagenome (GOLD analysis project Ga0070749, IMG submission 75180) | Aqueous microbial communities from the Delaware River and Bay under freshwater to marine salinity gradient to study organic matter... | ecosystem: Environmental > Aquatic > Marine >...
ATCTCTTGGCGTCGAGATGGAAAGGCCCCCGCGCTCTATCTCGCGCAGAAGCGCCTCTCCAGAGCGGTCAAGGGGCCCGCTGATCTGCCGCGCAATGTAATTCTCCGCTTCGGCCATCGCTTCCTCTGGAGTCTGGCCGCGCAACTTAATCGGCGAACCATCCGGCCCCGTCACGTCTACTGCATATTGCCCTGCGGACGCGCCGCGTTCAGCGTCAGCCGCCATTAAACTCGCACGCAAGGCCGGGGGGGCGTCGGGGTATGGGTCAAACTGGTAAACATCCCCCATGACGAATGAATCGCGTGAGGGTGCGCCGATAACATCGGAAAGCCGTTCCGCCACCACAGGCTGCTCACTCAGCGGCTTGTCCCAGTCGAGGAAGTCGTCGGGGTTGGCGTTGATGCGGACTTCGTACATGGAGCCTGCCGATGGCAGAGGTTCAGTTACTTCTCCCGAACGAAGAAGGCGCACCGCCTCGTGAGCGTCCGACAAATCGACCGCGCCACCCGGCCCGCCGCCCTCAAACGGACGGATCAAAACATCCTCGATGTATGCTGCCGCTTCTTCGGGTGTGTTGCCTCCAGACAGATGCTTGCGGGCTATCTCCTCCGCCGTTGTCGGGAACCTGTTGTTGTTGAATTGCAGGCCGCTCAGTTGATCCCGGTACTGCCGCGCCACGTCCTCCGCTTCCGCGAAGTAGAGCCCGTCACCATACGCCTGCGCGCCCTCGCCCGTGCCGCGTGTCGTGTCATCCCAGATGAACCGGTCGAACGTGTGCGGACTGCCGTGGTAGGCGATGATGCCGTCGTCAGGCAGGGGCGTTGAAACGTCCTGCCATCGCCGCGCGATCTCCTCGATGATGTTGTCCGTCTGCTGCTGGAGCGGGACGCCCTGGTCGCGCAAACGGTCGATGTCGGCGCGGGTCAGGGCGGATAGATCAGTGCTGTCAGAGCGGGCGGGGTCGAAGGCGGCAAAGCGGGAGCGGATGTTGGAGGGGTCGAAGACGACAGTGGATGTGTTTGGTGTTCCGAACGTCTCGTCCGCGATGCGAACACCATCGAAACCCATCGATTTAACTTCAGCAATGACAGAACCCTCAAACCGTCTGTTACCCAAACCTTCGGCGTCCCAAAGACGACCGCCATAAAGGGCGTTTTCAAGAGCCTCTCGGTCGATCATGTCGCGCGCCTGCGTTATCGTCAGGTCATCAGCGGTGTACCCATACGCACCGCTCACATAATCCCAAACTTCATCGTCATCCATCCAATGCGAACCATTGGGGATTTCGTCACGCAAGTTTTCGAGAAGACGATCAAACACTGCGTCGTCCTCTAATGACGCGATGTTCCCTCGGGCGTAGGCGGGCACAACAACTCCCTCGCCGGGGCTGCGATACACATTTGCATATTCGCTTGCGACTTGCGGAACGTCAGAAAACCAACTGTCGGGGGACAGGCTGTTGACATCCCCGTCAGGGATGAAGCCTGTGTAAAGCGGCGTATCCACGTCGAACCCCATCTCCTGCGCCCGCGCCATCCGTGAGGCTTCGTCCATGGGGAGGGCGTTGGCCGCACCCGCCACGTCATCCACCGAGCCAGCGGATGGCAGGGGGAGGGCGTTGTCCACGCTAAATGTCTCTGGCGAAAGGCCCACATAGGAAAGACGCCCGCCAAACTCTTCATCGACAACCTCGATATGCCCGAAGCCCCGAGACAACAAATCCTCTCGGAATGCCTCTGGTCCTCCCGCATTTGCGACGGAATCCGCCAAATCATCCAATGACTCAAATCTGCGCGGACGGCCTGTCAGGCGCACAGGCAAACTGACTGTCGCGCCCATATCCTCAAGGAGGGGATCGGTATGCGCCCACGGCCCAATCTCCGCAAGCGATACGGCCCAATCTTCAACTCCGGTCCCCTCCACGTTTGCGCGTGTTGTTTCACCAAGACGCGACCAATCATATTCGTCAAACGGCTCAAATGTCGTATGATACGCGTCTACCATCCGCGAGGCTTCGTCCGTGGGGATGGTGTTGTCCAGCAGGGCATTGACGCCACCCGGAAGCCGCACAGTCCCGCTCTCGTCCGCCATGAGCCGCGTTGCCGCACCCGCAACGTCGTCCCAATGGCGCATTGCGAAGTCAGCGCCCTCCATCACGCCTCGTGCGCCAAGGCGAGCGACGGGAGCGAAATCCGTCAGGCCCATCATCGCGCCCGCAGCATCGACAACCGCTCCCGGCCCCTGCTCCGCATGTTGCAGGTCATTAAAGCCCAGATACGCGCCAAGCACCGGCGTCATCCGAAGCATCAGCGCATTGACCTCGGGCGAACTGAACAGCGGATGCGCGGTGTTCTCTGCCATCCACGCGCCCCACTCGTCCGCGTCGGGCGTGCCCTCAAGCGGGATCGGGACAGGCTGCGGCATCACGCCAGGACGATCCCAACCGCTCGCCGGATTGAGCGGAATCTTGCCCCGCGACGATAGCCTGTAGCGGGTGACGATCTCCTCGGGCAGCATCAGTAGTAAACCGCCTTCACCGGCTCATCGCTGGTGTCCAGCCGCGCCGTCAGGGCGTAGAGGTCCGCAAGCGCGACCATGCCCTCGGTCGTGCCGTCGCCCTTGCCGAACTCAGCGCGAACCTTGCTCGCCACGAACCGCTTGAAGGCGTCCGCAACGTCATCAGGGATCGCGCTCGTGGCCCACGTCGAGACGTTGCGCGTCACAAGCTCTTCGTTCGCGGCGTCAATCGCAGCATCGACGGTCACGGCGTCCTCTGCCGACGCACTCTCGCCAATGCCGGTGACGGTCAGGTGTTTCAACACCCGCTCGCGCATCGTCGCCTTGGTCACAGCCATGGGGCCTCACAGGAAAAGGGACGGGGCGAGCCCGAAAGCCCGCCCCGCTGGATCATCACGGAAGCAGATAGAACAGTTCCATGGTGATGGTGCCGCCAGTGTTCGTGTCGGCGTCATCGAGGGTCACGCGGACCTCCATGCTGCCGCCAGGATCGGCGGTCAGGCCATTCACGAAATCCCAGGCCGGAAGCCCGTAGTTCGCAATGTCCTTGACGAGTGCGACCGTGGCCGCAGCCGTGGCCACGTCAATGCCGTCGTTGATGGCATCGACATCGCCGGTCGTGAAGTTACCGTTCACCGGATACAGCCCAATGTCCATCGTCGGCGAGCCCGTCGAAGCGAGGTCGTCGTGCGAGAAACGCGAGATGCCCAGGATGCGGGCATTCGAGGGAATGTAACCGAACGTGTAGGTGGACGTGTCAGAAGCCGCAGCCGTCACCTCGATGGTGCGGCTGAAGCCCTTGACCGTGCCCGCGTCACCGTGACCGATGACCGGATCGTAGGTGTTGCCACTGGTGGCAACGAGGTTCTCAACAGCCATGTGCGAAGGGCCTCCTTAGCCCGCGTTGAGGGTGAGGGCGGTGCTGTTGGTCAGCGCCGCAGGGCCGCTTGCCGCGATGGCCGTTGCGGTCAGAGCCGCAGGGTCCACCGAAGCCGCATAGTCCGTGCTCGCGTTCGTGACATCAGCGAAGTCCGCATCCATCTTCGCGGTCAGAGCCACGAAGGCGGCGCGGATCGCCGTCAGGTCAGCGAAAACGGCAGAGCCGTCCGTCTTCAACTCATCGGTCAGCGTCTTGTACGTCGCGTGATCCGACTGCAACTCGTTGACGAGATCAACGATGTTGCTGAGAAGGTTGAAGAGCGAACCCTGGCTCACACCGTTGGCGGTGATGTCATCAGGAAGGGAAAGAGCCATGTCTGTGCCCTACCTTAGTCAGCAACGCCAGCGAAGAAGCCCGTGACAACACCGTGCTGGACGTTGTTGAAGTAGTTCTTCTTCACACCGCGCATCTCCTGAATGGCGACACCCTTGCGGTGGCCATAATCGAAGTCACGGGTGCGGGTGGACGGACGCTGGCCCCAGGCAAGCGAGATCGCTTCCTGACCGCACAGGTACGCGGGCTGCACGTCGATGGTGCTGGCACCGACATCCGCAATCACCCCGATCTCGGGAATCTCGCGGATGATGACGCCATCCCAGATCAGGTCGCCGTCCTGGAACAGCGGGTTGCTGCCCACGCCGCGCTCGCGCGCCTCGCGGTTGGCCTGAGTCATCGTGCTGTTCTGCTTCAGGTCGCGGAACGCCCGCGAGCCCGTGAACATCACGAAGTTCTCGTAGCCGCCAGCCACCCGGAGCGGGCGGATGTGCGGATCAGCCGACTTGGCCAGACGCTTCATCAGCGAGATGGCCTCCGGGGTCAGCTTGTCGTTGGTGGCGTCCACCTTGACGATGCTGTCCGAATGGTCGTTGTCCGACTCCCGGTTGCTCGTGGCCGCGCCGTACAGCACTCGGTCGGTGTTGTTGGCGAGCCACGCGTCGAGAACCGTCTGCGACGTGTTGGCGTCATAGGCGTCGTAGGTCGTGCCGTCGTACACGGCGGCAAGCGCCTCAACGATGCCGTCGATGCTCTGACCCGTGACACCGCCACGGAGCGTGTCCATCGACCAGACCTTCAGCATGTCGCGGGCAGCGTTCCGAAGGTCGATCTCGGTGCCCTTCTCCTGCCACTGCGAAACCGCAACGGCATGGCGAAGCAGGCTGATCGTGACCGGCCAGTTGTAGTTGCCCAGCGCCTCCTCGTTGCCCTCAAGGGTGCTGTCGTTCGTCACGCCAGAGCCCTTGAGACGGGTCACGAGGGGGATGTTGATGGTCTTGCCTGCCTCGTTGACAAGCTCTTCTTTGACCTTGATGACCGAGTTCGTGCCGGTGCCCATGTAGGGCGCGAAACCGGAGTCACGAACATATTCGGCGAAGTAGTTCGAGTCCCACTTCTCGACTTCGAGAGCGGACGCGAGCTGAGTGTCAGCCATTGTTCTTGCTCCTAGATTGACGAAGCCCGCTCAGGGCTCGTCACGGTTTGAAGATGTCCTCAATCGGCGGGGGACCGGACCACCCGGCGAGCCCACCAGCAGAGGGGTGTTGCGAAAGCGAGGTCGGGGCCTTCGGGCGAGGCTGCACGGACGCCAGGAAATCGTCGCCAAGGATCGCGGGATTGCCCTTCGCCTCTGCCAGAATCTCCTCGCGGAGCTTCTTCTTGTAGGCGTCGAGGTCGCCGACTTCGGCCAGCGTCTGCTCCCGTTTATGCCAGTCCATAACGAACTGGTACGGGTTCTGCTGGCGAAGCATCCGCGCATGGAGCGCGGTGTCCTTCCGGGCCTCCTCGATGAACGCGCGAGTCGCCGCGTCAACCGCCTCGTTCCCGTGTGCGGAACGGACAAGCTGTTCGGACATATTCATGCGTTCGTTGAGAAGCTGCATCTGCGTGTCACGCTGGACATGCGATGCAAAGCCCTTCGGATCGACAACCGGATCGGGCGCAGGCTTCCGTTTCTGTGCCTGCTCGATCTCGCGTAACTTGGCTTCGTACTCCTGGCGCTTGCGGCGTTCGTCCTCAAGCGCCTTGCGCGGAACAGTCGGTGCGTCGTCGTCTGCTGGCGGCGCAGATTCCTTCACCGGCTCCGGGGCCTTCTCAGGCTCAGGCTTCGGCTCGGGTTCGCCCTTGGCTTCCTGCGCGGGTTCCGGTTCCTGTGCCTTTTCGGGCTTGGGTTCCGGTGCGGGCTCAGGAGCGCCCTTGATAACGTCTTCGATGCTCTGCGCAGTCATCATTCCTCACTGTCGCCCGTTACGTCGGCGGCACGAACGCCCGTCAAAGGTCGGCGGCACCCTAAAGAAAAGGCCCCTTGCGGAGCCTTCGAAATCCCTACATCACACCCGGCATGGGTGGAGGTTTCGTCGCGTTCTGCATGGTCGCAGCGGCGTCAACGGCGGTCTTGACGCCAGCAATCCGCACGTTCCCGATCTCGGCGGCGACCTTCTGGCCCTCCTGCAAGGTCTTGAACGTGTCGGCCTTCTTCAGCGCCGTCTCCGCTTCCGTCTTCGCCGTCTGCGCGGCCTTGTCGCGCATCTCCTGCTGGATCGCGGCCTGTTGCAATGCCTGCTGCTGGGCAACGGCCTCGGGGTTCTCGGTGCCCTCGATGGCGTCGATGAGGCGCTGCTTGTTCCGCAACGCCGGGGCCATCTCGATCCAGACCTTGGGCGGGAACTGCACCGCGCCGGAACGCGCGAGGTCGGCCATCACGGCGAACTGCTCGTGTTGGAGCGTCACCATGTCCGGTGCTTCCTCAAGGATGATGTCAACGTCGATCTCCGACACCGCGTTTTGGACCATCATCATTTGCGATTGCGGATCGGACATGATCGCCTGCTTGGCCTGCGCCTCGGGGATGCCCTGCGCCTGCATCTGCTCAAGCGCCATCTCGCCGAACGTCACCGGCTTGTTCAGGCCCACGAACTTCACGCCGTTCACGTCGTCAGTGACGCGAATCCATCGCTCCTCGGTCCAATACTGGCGGATGCGGTTCCAGATCGCCTGATAAACGCGCCGCTTGAACCACGAATGTTCGTCAAAAGCCGGGGCCTGCTCGACGTTACCAGCCTGCTCCAGCGCGAGGACTGCCCTGCCCGATGGCGCGCCGCCCTCGGGCTTGCCGCGCTCGATCGGAGCAGGGCCAAGCCTGCCGACAGAAGCACGAGCCTCTGCCAGCAAAGCGAAGTGGCCCTGTGCGTGATCCACCTGCGGGACGAGCGTAACCTCACCCTGCTGCGTCCGTTCGATCCAGCCATCGGTCTTCGCAAGCTCTGCCTTGGCGAGCCTGACATCCTCGACCGCGCCCTTGGTCGCGATGACCTGGCGGCGGTTCAGCATGTCGAGCAACTTGCTCTGCCGCTTGTTGATGGCGTCCTGCAACGTCACGAGGTTCCGCACCATACCGTAACGGTTGCCGTCCCGGTCAACGTACATGGACGAGAACACCAGCGGGCATTCCGGCTGCCCTGTGTCATCCAGATACGGCGACGGCTGCGGCTCCTCCACGAAGTCGCTGCCGACCATGATTGCCTTGTGCCACAGAAGCCCAAGCTCGGACGGCCACTTGTAATACACATAGCAAATCTTGACGCGCTTGCGCTTGCTGTCGGTCCAGGCATAGCGCGGAACGTCGTCGTAGGTGTCCGTCGATGACTGCGGGCGGTCCATTGCCTGCACGATGACCGCTTCCTTGTCGGGCCACATCGCCCGCGCTTCGTCGGCGTCCATCCAGGTGAGGTAATAGAGGTATCGCGCATCCGAGAAGTCGGGCGAAACCGAGTGCGGGTCGTAACCCAAGCGGTTCCAGGCAATCGGGCGAACATAGACCTCGAACTTGCCGTTCACGTCCTCGACGCCAACATCGACGCCGCAGATGCCCTCAATCAGCTTGTCGCGCCAGCAGGCCGAAGCCGTGCGGTCGAAGCCGGTCTTGCCCTCCACGAAGTTGAGAGCGTCCGTGATCGACTCCGCGTCCTGTTCGTGCCGGGGCGTCCTCGGCAGCGCCTTGGGATCGGTGCGGCGCTGAACCTCGGTGCCGTGCAGATGGTCGATGGCGGGCTTGATGACGTTGTCGATGATCTCGGGCTGACCGCGCGCCGCCAGGACTTTCTTCTCTTCCGCCGTGAGTTGCTTGCCGTCGTAGTAGTCGCGGTCCCGCTCGGCAAGCTTGCGCGAGTTTTCCGAGACCGTCTCGGCGTCGTCAATCCACTTTTTCAGCGTTTCAAACGTCGCCATCAGGTGCCTCCCAATCGTCGGGACGTTCGGCCCACACCGTCAGCTTGTAGCCGGTGCCGCCCTTCGTCGCCTCGCGGAGTTCGTTCGCGCCATCCAGCGTCAGGACACTCGATCCCACGAGGCACCGCTTGCCCGTCACATCAACAGGGATGTTGGCCTGAAGCGTCTCGCCAATCCCCATGGCGTCATAGGCCGTGCGAATTGTCGTTGTGAACTTCGGTGCCCACTCCAGCCAGACCGTCGTCATGCGAACCTCGCCATGATTGAGCGCCGCAGACCGGCCATCTGTGCCACCGTCAAGAGGCCATCAACAATGATGTGAACCGCCAAAAGAGAACCGTTCGGCAGGTACTCTTCACCGACCTCCGAGCCAATCGTCGCCACACTCGCGGCGTTGTTGGCCGATGGCGACGATACCGCGCCGTCAAACGCCGTCGTCGTGCCGTTCAGGTAGAGGAACGATCCCGAAGCGCCGCCAGCCTCGTCAAACGACATGCCGAAGAAATTCCATGCACCGTCCGTGCGACTGTTGGACGTGCCCGTCATGACCGTCTGGCCGGAATCGTTCGACACGATCAACCGCACCTGCCCGGTATTGCGCTGCTGCAAACGAACACCGGGGCTGCCGCTGTCCGTCGTCGTCGCATAGCTGCTGACGTTCGACCCGATGGAGGGCAGGTTGAAGACCTGGATGATGCTCCACGCCGCGCTGTCCTTGTGATGCCCGTTCTCAAGCGTCCCGTTCGCCGCCGCCTTCGTGAAGTTGTCACCGCCGTCGAGGCTCCAGTATTCGCCGCCCGTCAGCATCCCCGCCGTGCCAACGAACGTCGGATCGTCCGTCGAGGCAGACGCATCCGCGCCGCGATTGAAGTGCGCGCCATTGCCCGAGAGATCGTTCCAGACCTGACCCGTCGTGTAGCTCGCAGCCGCGCCCGCATCGTAAAGCCGCGCCGGGGTGATGCCGTACTGCTGGCACACTTCAAGCGCCGTCAGACGCCTCGGCACGTTGCGGATCGCGATGGACGGCGTGTAGAGCATCAGTTGTAGAGCGCCACGAGGTTGGTCGCAGTCGTGTTCGTCGCGTTCACGCGCTTGGTCATCACGGGCAGGATCGTGCCAGCCGCCGCGTTCTTGAACGTGATGGCGGTTCCGGCAGGCGTGACACACACAACGTCGCCAGCCACGCCGACGTAAATGCCAACCGCGTTCTTGAACAGGTTCGTTGTATCGCTGGTCGTCACCGCCGCGTAGTCCTGCGCCGGGCTCCACGCGAGATCGGAGCCGTTCGGGTCGCTGTAAGCCATCACATCACCTTCCAGCTATTGCCAGTGTCATCGTTGAAAGCATCGGCCCACGCATCGCGGGGCTTGTCGGGGTTCGGTGTCGCCTTCGTCCAGGGGCGCGACATGCAGGCGTAGCGGGTTTCGTCCGCCGCGTGGTCCTCGCCCTCGGTGTCGAGGTCTTCAGGCTTCTTGCCGTCGTGCTGGAGCACCGGAATGGTTCGGATGCTGTCAACACACGTCTCGAAAAAGTAGATCATCGGGCGTCCGTCCTCGCCCACCAAACGGGACCGAAGCTGATCCCATCCGCCAATGGCACCCTTGGACGCCACGCGCTTGTTATCGCCGCGTTGCCAGTCAACGCCGACGTTCGCCATGCGCTCGGCAATCGACGGCCCGCCATCCTCCGCGAAGATCGCGGGATCGGCCACGCTGTAGTCAATCTTCTCGACCTCGCGTTCCAGGATGCCGCGAGCCACATCCTCGGCCACCATCTTGAGGCCCACGTTCGGGGCGCTGGCACCGTACCATTCGCGGTACTTCACCAGAGCGCCAGCAGGGATCACAACGTCGCCGTCAATGAACGTCTCAGACGCCGCAGCCCACCAGCCGACAGAGAACGGCTTGGCCGATCCCCAGTCAAACGCACGGAACCGCAGCCAGTGACTGGGCAATTCCCGTGGTTTTATGACATGGCGGGTCGAATCCCACACGTCAAAGTAAGCGCCCTCGATCACCGACCAGTCGCCGAGCAGCCATGCCCGCACCAGCGTCTCCGATCCCGACATCTGAAGTTGCGCGATATACTCGTCGCCCAACAGCGTGTGATCCGTGATCTTGCCTGGAATGAACACCCGATCCCGCGTCACGACGCTGCTGTTGAACGGGTTGACGTACTCGTAAGTCTGCACCTTCCAGCCGTTCGGGGCCGGGTCGATGTAGCGGGCCTTCACCCATTGATGGCCGGGACCGCCAGGATTGCCAGTCGCCCGAAAGCCTACGGGGACACCGCTTGCGCTGCGAAGCGTGGCCATCAGCTTCTTGACCGGGGCCTCGTTCGGGAAGTTGCCGACCTCCTCGACGTAAACCCGTGTCAGCGACCATCCCTGATAGCGTTCCGCATCGCTGTCGTTGTCGAGGTAGGCGAACGTCAGGCGCGAACCGTTCGGGCTCCTGCACACATAGCCCGAGAACGTGAAGCCAAGCTGCGTCAGGACGTGGCGGAACCGCTCAAGCGTCTCTGTCAGTTCCTCGCGCGTCCTGCGGACCATCAGGCCAACAGCCTTGTCGCCGTAGAGCGCGCTGTGATTGATCCAGTCGCCGAGCGTGCTGTCGGTCTTCAGTGATCCGCGAGCGCCGCCGAAGAAAACCTCAAAGACCGGGCAGGCAATGAATGCCGCCTGGGGCTTGCTGCGAGGCTCCCAAACGACTACTGGATCGTCGGCGCGTGCTGGCTCTGCCACGTTTCTGCCGTGTCGGACATCTCAGGCATACGGGCGACGTAGTTGTGCGTGACCTCGCTTGTAGCCTCGACGGATGTGAGGTTCGGTAACACCTTGTCGAGCAAGACTTTTCCCGCACTGATTTGCGTGCTGGAAAGCTCGATGTCGCCCATGACATGCTGTTGGAAGCGCCTGATGATGTGTGCGGCCTGAATTTTGGCTCGCGTGTTCTCGTCGTGACGGATTTTCTTGGTGCGTGCGGGCATCAGGCGTCCCTACCCTTGATCCTGATTGTCTGCTGATTCACGAGGCCCGCAGCGGATGTCATGGTGTTGGTGAGTTTGGAGAGCGAGCCAGAATCGCCAGAGATCGTGACGGTGGCGACCGTGGTCGTCTCGGATTCGCTGTCAACGGTGACGCTATCGTCCGTCGCCCATGTGCTGGTGCTGATGGTGTCGGAGCCAAGCCAGCGTGACCAGTCAACGTCGATGGTCAGCGTCTCGTCCTTGTCTTTCCACATGGCCGGGTATCCCTGGTCCATGAACAGACCGCGCGTGGTCATGCGCCCGTTCTGCTGGATCAGGATTTGCCGGTCTGCCATGTGTCAGCGTCTCCGTGTGTGGTATGAAACACCCCGACGCCTTGTGGGGTGACGGGGTGCTCTGATCGGCTCCGCGAGATGCGGGCTATGGCTTGACGCGAGGCCGGGCAACCAAGCAACGGTTGCCACTCCGTCACATCCCCATTGGCATGGGTTGAGGTCTCGGCTTTCCCGGCAGGCTGGCCTCTCTCAATTCCGCCCGCTCGCGTCAACTCTGCCCTCTCGGGCG
>Ga0070749_10003060_pt1 | contig 11224 bp, 7 predicted proteins | sample VirMetDEL_Nov_18_FD_75180 | JGI IMG/M metagenome (GOLD analysis project Ga0070749, IMG submission 75180) | Aqueous microbial communities from the Delaware River and Bay under freshwater to marine salinity gradient to study organic matter... | ecosystem: Environmental > Aquatic > Marine > Coastal...
CCAATGATAGGGTTACCGGCATATTTTAAAGGAGCATAACATGGAAGTATCAGCATATATCATTTGGAACGTCTTTATAACGTTAGTCTTAGCCCCTATCTGGTTTCAGATTAGGCAGAACTCTGAAGAACTTAAAAGGCATGATATACTGATTAATAAAACACGTGAAGAGATTGCCAAACAGTATGTTACTAAAGAAGAATTAAAAAATGGCATGGACAATCTGATAGACAGAATTAAAATAATTGACGAAAAACTTGACAAACTCTTTGAAAGACAGTAAAATATAAATGAAGAATAAAAAAAGTAAAAAAACTAAGAAGCTTCCTGCTTCGACTTTAGTTATCTCTATTACTACTGTACCTTCAAAAGTTTTGAAGACGTTACTACGTAGGAAAAAAAATGGCAAAAAATAAAAAGTATAAAAAGAAGTATACTACTGAAGGTCGTATTGACATGAGTAAAGGTGGTAGGGTTGGTTACCGTGAAGGTGAAGAAGTACAATCAGAAAATGCTAGAGCAGAAGCTATTAGAAAAAATAGAGAAAATAATAACAATCAACAACAAGTAAATAATATACCTGCTTCTACAACTACAACTCCTCCACCTGCTTCTACTACAGCTACTACTCCTTCTAATCAACAAGTTCAAGATGTTGAAACTGTAGTAAATACACCGGCACAGCCTTTTGATACAGGTTTTGGAAATGTACAGCCGGGAGAATATTCAAATGCTCAAAAGCCTGATGCCACTGGAGCTATGAAAAGAACGACTCCTGTCAGTAAAACTGATCCAGCCGAACAATCAGCTTTTCAAATTGGAAGAGAATATAGAGTTTTAAGAACAGGTGCAAAAACTGAAGAGTTAGCTCAAGGAGTTGCTCCTGAAGATTTACCAAGTAATTATCAAGCTCAAACAATTGTTGATGAATTAGGTAATGTTCCAACTGGTACTACAATTACACCAGAGCAAGTTCAAGAACTTCAAATGGAAACAACCAAACAAGCAGAAGCTGCTAAAGTTGCTGCAGTCAGTCCAGAACAAGTTGCTACGGTTGAATCTGTTGCAAAAGCTTCACAACCAAAACCTTTTGAAGCAGCTACAATAGCTGATTCAGATATTGCTAAAGTTCCTGAAAATGCAGTTGTTGAAGCTGCTGTCGGTTCTGTGTCTCCAGAAATAGCTGATACTTTAGCAAAAGCTGCTGGAGTTCAAGCTGTTAAACCTATTGATGCTGCTGAAGTTAAAGTACTTCCCGGAGCTTTACAAGAAAGAGTTGTAGGAGTTATTAGTCCTGAAGCCAAAGCAATTGCTGCTAGAGTAGGTGGGACAAGTTTAGCAAAAATAACTAGAGCTAAAAAACAATTAAGAAATGCTGGGTTAACTGAAGTTGAAATTGCAGAACTAGGTAATGACCCTGAAAGTTTAGAAGCAAGATTAACAGACTTTACTGAAGAAGAACGAGGAATAGTTGAAGGACTACCTGAAGAAGCTTTAGTATCTAATCAAATTGATAGTTTACTATCTGGTATTGAAGAAGGTAATATACCTACATGGGCTAGACCTGCTGTTGCATCTGTTGAGCAAATGTTAGCTCAACGTGGTATGTCAGCTTCAACTGTAGGTAGGGATGCTTTGCTCAATGCTATTATAACTTCTGCGTTACCTATAGCTCAATCTAATGCTCAAGCAATTCAACAAAGTGTAACACAACAAAAAGCTATTGAAGCTAGTGCAGCTTTAAAAGATGCAGAAATGGCACAGCAAACTGCTTTGTTTAATGCTCAAAATGTTTATAATATGAACATGGCTCAGTTTAGTGCTGACCAACAACGAGCTATTAATAACAGTAAATTTTTACAAACTTCAAGTATTAAAAATGCTGAAATGGAACAACAAGCAGTTGTTCAAGATGCTATTTTAATGTCTCAAAGAAACTTAGCAGAAGCTGATCAAAATACTAAATTTGCTATTCAGAATGCTCAAGCTTTCTTAAGCATGGATATGGCTAATTTAAATAACGAACAACAAGCTAGTATTTTAAAAGCTCAACAAATTCAACAACGTTTATTAAGTAATCAAGCTGCTCAAAATGCTGCAGCTCAGTTTAATGCTACAAGTGAAAATCAAACTAATCAATTTATGGCTAGTTTAAATGCTTCAGTTTCTCAATTTAATGCTCAACAAACAAATGCAATGAGCCAGTTTAATGTTACTCAACAAAATGCTGCTGAAGCTAGAAGAGTTGCTAGAGAAGCAGAAGCAAGAAAACTCGAAGCTCAATTACAAACTCAAGTTGAACAGTTTAATGCTACACAAGAATTTAACAGAGAACAGTTTAATGTAAGAAATGCTACAGCAATTGCACAGTCAAATGTTCAATGGAGAAGACAAGCTAACACAGCAGATACAGCAGCTATTAATGCAGCTAATCAACAAAATGCTCAGAACGCTTACAATCTTTCTTTAGCTGCTCAGAATTTTTTATGGCAAGAACTTAGAGACGAAGCAGATTTTACTTTTAAAAGATGGGATAATGATGAACAAAGAAAAACATCTTTGCTGGTTGCTGCTTTAGGAAACACAGAAGGTGTTAACAGAAAAGATAGTTGGACTTCAAATTTACAAGCTATTTCAAATTTAGTAGATGGTTGGTTAGATTAATATTAGGATAAAATATGAGTATATTTAAAAAAATTAGAAAAGGTTTTAAAAGAATAGCAAGTTCTGTAGCTAAACGTATGCGTAAAATAGGTCGTGGAGTTAAGAAAGGGTTTTCTAAACTTACAAAAGCTTTTGGTAAATTAGGACCTATAGGACATCTAGCAATGTTTTTTATACTGCCCGGTATGGGTAATGTACTTACGTCTTGGATGGGTCAATTTGGTTCAAAAGTAATGGGTATGTTACCTCCGGGATGGTCTAAAACTTTAGGAACTATTGGTACTAAAATTAAAGCAGGTGCATCTTTAATTACTAAACCTTTAGGTTCTGTTTATAATACAATAAGTAAAGCTTTAACTGCTGGAATTGATGCGGTTACTGCTCCATTTATGGGAGGTCAAGGTGCAGCTACAAGATTTCAAAACTTTGTTTCTAGCACTGCAGAAAAGTTTAGTGCAACTCCAACCACAGAAGCTATGAGCACAGCAGACATTGCTGAAGCACAAGCAGAAGCTGTTAGTGCAGTAAATGGACAAAAAGTTACACTAGGAGAAGAAGCACGTAACGCAAGAATAGGTGAAGTTTCTCCTGATATTACTAAAGCAGCAGAAGCTAATTTAAAATCAATTCAAGAAGCTTCTAAAGGTATATCTAATCCAACTTATCAATACAATAGTAAAACAGGTAAGTATGAAATATTTGATGGTAATGAACTTGAAAAATCTTTAATGGATACACAAGATCAACTAACAATTAAACCAAAAGCAACTATTTCAATTGATAAAAAACCCGGTGTATTAAGAACAGTTACAGATAAAATGAGTACTTTTAAGACTGGAGTTAAAGAAACAGATATACTAGGAACTGGAGTAACTGTTGGTGAAGCAGCTTCAGTAAGTAAAGATGTAACTGGAGTGTATTCAGCTTATCAACATTTTAATGCTGATGATCCTGAAAGTGCTTTTTATAATCCAAATATTAATATGGCTAATGAACTTAATGTACCAAACGACCCTTATACTATGTCAAGTCAAAGCACTAGTTTTGTTGCAGCTCAGCCTAAAAATAATTTAAACAACGCAGCTCAAGCTTACATAGATGCATTACAAATACAAGGACCTGATCCTATTACATTAGCATTAAATGCTCCGGGATATGGGTACACTTTTGAAGATTATGTATTTGGTCCTAATTATGTAGGAGATACAAATGTCTAGAAATATTTTAGAAGAAGCTAAACCTTATCTATTTGAAAAGCCTATACCGGGACAAGCTTTAACACACAGTAAAGAAGAACCTTATCCATGGGAAGGACCTCCTGAAATAACTTCACAAAAAGAAGGTGTTCAAAGAATGTTTTTAGAAATTATTAAACCAAGTAATATGGAAACTTTGGTTGATATGATGTCTAATGATATTCCTATTGCAAATATTGCTGAGTTATTAATTAAAACATCTTTTCAAAAAGGCAAACTTAATCCTGATTTAGCTATTACCATGATGGAACCAGTAATGTATATGTTAAAATCAGTAGCTGAAAAAGTTGGTATTGATCCTATTTTATCAGAAGACGATGATGTTGATGAAATTGATGATGGTGATCGTGAAGAAAATTTAAAGTTAGCAGAACAAGTAAGGCTTAATCCAAACTTAGATAAGCCTGTAAATAAATTAAAAGATTTGCAAAGACGAACAGCTAATATTCCTTTATCAACTCCAGAGTTAAGAAAAGAATTAGATTCATTAGATGTAAGTAAAGTAAGAGCAAATATTTTACAAAAACAAAACGACAATCAAACTGTTACAAAAAGTTTATTAAGTAAAGAGGGAGTATAAAATGGCAGATTATTCTGACATCGTAAATAAATATAAAGATATGTCGGTTGAAGACTTAGGAACTTCTTTACTTCAACGTCAATCAGACATTCAAAAACAACAAGCTAAAAGAGATAGAAAAGATAGACGTATTCAACAAGGATTGGCAGTTTTATTAGCTGGACAAGGTTTATTTAAAAATGCTTTTAAAAGAAGACAACAAGAATTAAAAGAATTACAAACTTTAGATTTATTAAATGTTGATTCTGAAGCAAAGCAAATTCAAAATTTATCTTCTATCTTAAACTTTAAACCTGAAGAAGCTGAATCTCTTATAGATTTTACAAAACAAATTAATCCAGTTACTAATCAAGCTTATACGGTAGATGAAAATGTTAAAAGATTTTTTCAGAATCCAATTAATAAAGAAGGTTTTGTTAATAAGCTAAGTCCGTTACTTGATCAAAGATTACAATTTTCAGGTGATAAAAATTTAGCTCAAGACAATCCTGCTAGATATGCTTTATTACAAGAAGTAATGGCTCAACAAGCTTTTGCTAATTTAATTGATGGAGACAATCATGTTAAATTTGTTAACGCATTAAACAATGATTTATATTCTGGACAATTAGATGACCCTAATGAAATTTTAGGAAAAAGTTTAGGAATTACAAATAAAAAACTAGAAAGTTATTTAAGACAACGATATTCAAAATTAGAAAACGATTATCAAAATCAAGGTCTTTTTACTTCTATGGTTAATATGTTTAAAAATATTGGACAAAAAGATTCTGATGAAACAGGTAGACCTAATTTATTTAAAAACTTAACACCTGAAATGTTAGATAACTATAGAGAATTAGATAATGTTTTACCATTATTAACTTTGGAAGAATTAGTAGGTAAATCCTTTGATGCTGCTATTCGTAAATCTTCTTTAAGTCCTGTTAGATATTTAAATGAAGCAAATACTGCTAAATATGAAAACTTAAGAAGTTCTATGGTAACAGAAATTGTACCAGAGCTTCAACGTGAAGTAGAACTAGATAGAGCTTTTAATACATTTGGATTACAAAGTTATATTCCAGAAAATATTATGGATGATCTTGCAAGTAACTTAACTCCAAATAGTGTAGCTGGAATTAATTTTTCTAAACGAGCTGTAGCTTTATCTTTAAGATTAAAAAATGATCCTAATTATGTTTTTGAAATTTTAAAAGATCAACCTTTAGAAAATAAAAAAGAATTTTTAGCTTCATTACAAGATGAAAAGTTTAGACATAAAGTTTCTGCTTTTTTAGTATTAAAAGCTGGTTATAAAAAAACTGGATTTTTTGGATATGAATTTATAGGAGCACCTGAAGCTTTAGCAAAAAGAACAAACGTTTATGAAACAGAAAAAGAATTTGCAGAAGATATTAAAAAAACTTATGGTTGGAGTCCTAAAGAAGCTTCTGTAAATTTAGACCCAGTTTTAACTCCAATGTTTGAACGTGATGGAAGTCCTACCAAAGAATATGCTCAACTACCTTTAGATAGAAAAACTGAAAGCCATTATCAGTTTATTAAACAAATGAAAATTAATACTCCAGAAGGTCGAGCAATGGCAGAAAAATTTAATACTGAAACTCCTAATCCTTTAAACCTACCGTTTGATGAATATCTTCAAACAATGTCAGAACAAGAAGAGTTAGAACAAGAATTAGAATTAGTAGAAAAAACAAGACTGCTAACTTCGCAACAAAAGCAACAATATAGATTAAGAAGTACACAAATTCAATCTCTTAAACAAGATATTAGAAATAATACAGTTACAAGTCGAGACCCTGTTACTGGAAGACAAGAAATTAAAGAAGCTTCTCCAAATGATATTACTAATATAAAAGGACAAATTAGAAGACTTGAACTAAGTAATGAAGAATTATTAGAAAATCCAAGAGGTATGGATACTTTCTTTACTCCTAGTTTAATAGAGCAACGTAATAGATTACAAAATGAAATACAAACAAGAAAAAATCTTTTACCTGCACAAAAAGAAATGATGGATACAACCCGTTATAATGAAAGGATAGATATGATTAAAGAAAAAGAAAAAGAGTTAGATTTAATTCAATCTCAAATTGATACTTTTGGTCAAGAAAAAGTTGAAGAAGAACAATACAAAATTAAAGTTAATGCTAAAATTGAAAAAGATGAAAAAGTAAATCCTTTTATAGCAGAAGTTAAAAAAGAACTTCGATCAAAAGAAGGCTTAGAATTAAAAGCTTATAAGCCTGATGAGACAGAAGAAGAATTTACAATTGGATATGGGCATTATGGAAAAGATGTAACTAAAGATATGGTTATTACTAAAACAAAAGCTGAAGAATTATTACATGAAGATGTTATGCAACGAATAGACTCTATTCAAAACTTAATTCCTAAGTTTAACGAGTTTCCAAAAGAATTACAAATTGCAATATTTAGTGAACACTTTAGAGGTTCTATAGCTCAAAGTAAAAATACTTTAAGACTTATCAATGAAGAAAAATATGCTGAAGCAGCCGAAGAATTTTTAGATAATAATGAATATAGAAACGCTAGAAAACTAGGAATTGCTGGAATAAGACCTAGAATGGAAGCTGTAGCTAATAATCTTCGTATGTTGGATAAACTGAGATATCCTGAAAAATATGAAGAAGAAGAAGGTAGAGGATTATTAAGTAGAGTAAGAAACATTTTCGATTAAAATTATGGCAATAGATTTCTATAAATTTATAGAGGATGTAAATAAAGAACCGGAAGAGAGTCCATTATTCAGTCCTGAAACTCCTCCTGTTCAAGACGTTTCATATAACTATACTAAAAATATTCCTTCTGATTTTTATGAAACTACGAAACCACCTAAAAGTTATCTTCCTGCAAGTTATAGTTTAAGTGATTTGGAAAAAGACCCTGAGTTTTCTTTTAGATCAAAAAGATTTTTAAAAGGAATTGGAAGAAACGAAAATATTTTTGAATTTTTAAGAGACTCAGAATTTAGTTTAAGTTCTGCAATTGCACGTTCTTTTGAAGTAGGTAAGTGGAACGATCAAGAAAAACAAGATTACTTGTATTTAAGAAATAGATTTAACAACGCTGAGCTAAGAGGATTTAAAGAAAGATTTAATTTAGTTAAAGATGTAGGTGGAGATATTTTAGGTGATCCTTTAAATTATTTAGCTGCATTTTTTGCAATTCCAACATTGGGTGGAAGCTTGGCTGGTCGAGCTGCTTTAGGTAAAGCTGCTGAAGTAGGAGTAAAAAAATATACTAAATCTCAATTAGCAAAACGAGGAGCACTTTTAGGTGCTGCTGAAGGAGCAGCCTTTGCTGGACCACATGAATATTATTTACAAGATATTGATGTAAACCTTGGAGCACGTGATAGTATTGATTTATCATTAGTAGGACAGGTTGGTCTGATGGGTGCTGGTTTTGGTGGTCTGCTTGGTGGAGCAGTTGGTGGTCTCACAGGTCTTTATGGTAAGCGTTTTGATAAAAAAGAGTTTAAAAGTTCTAATGAAGAACTTATAGATAAACAAGGTACAGGTAAAACTGTAAGAAAAGAAGTTGTAGAACAATCAGAAACAGAAAGAAGTTTAGCAAATAGTTCTCAAAACATGCTTTATAAAATTTTTGCTAATACTACTGGTAAACCTACTACATGGTTTTTAGGATATGCAAATAAATCTCCAACACTTCAAAAGTTTTTAGAATCTTTACGTTATGATTATGATAGTACATTAACAAGTACTGGTAGGAAAGGTCCAAAAGGAGAAACGTACGGAGAGTTTGAAGGTAATTTAAATTCAAAATTACAATACGGTTTACAAAAAAGTTTAAATCTATTATACACTGGAGAAAATGGGCTAAATAGATTAGGACCTAAAGCTAATGCAGATTTATTACGATTGTTAAGAGACCCAACGATTACTCCTGAAAATGTAATTACTAAAAGTAGTCAATATTCTGAAGAAACTATTAGAGCATACATTGGAGTTAGGCAAACTTTAGATACAGCTTTTAAACAAGCTGCTGAAGCTGGTTTGTTTGGAGCAGGTGTAGCTCTAAAACCCGGATATTTTCCGAGACATTTTTTATATGATCAAGTTCAAAAGAAAAGAGATAAGTTAGAAAAACTTATTATAGATTCTGGACATGCTGACCCACTAAACGATCCTCGGCTTTTTAGATTTATTGATCAAGAAACTGATCAAGTTCGTAAAGGTGTACTACAAGATGCTAAAGGAACAGACGAACAAATCTATGGTATAAATTTTTTAGAAGCAGGAGAAAATAATTTAGATAAAGCTAAAGAATTAAAAGCTAAACAAATAGTAGACGATATGTTAGAATATCGTTGGATTCCTTTTGAAATTAGATCAGCAAGAAAAAATAGTAGTACAGGATTTTTACAAGAAAGAAGATTTAGAAATATTGCTGATGAAGATTTAAAAGAATTTTTAGAAGGCGATGTTCAAAATGTACTAGAAGATTATTTTACTAATATTAGTCGATCTGTGGCACGATCTAAATTTTTTGGTAGAAATTCAGAAGAGTTTTTTAAAAACTTTCAAGACCCTATACGTAAAGAACTAAAAGCTGCTGGTTTAACAGATGAAGTTTTACTTTCTAAAATTGATAAACAAATTAAAAAAACTCATGACATTATAACTGGCAGACAAACGTATTCTCAAAGTGCCTTAAGAACTAATCCTATTTTAAGAAACAGTGCAGATTGGGGAAAGGTTATACAACAAATGGCTCATTTACCTGTTGCTACTTTATCTAGTATTACAGAACCTTTATTACTTTTACAACGAGCAGGATTAGATGATGCTCCAAAAGTTTTAAAAGATATTGCAAATGGAATTATTCAAGAAACAAATAATACAGTTAATAGAGCAGGAAGAGGTATTACTGTTGCTGCTGGGCAAAAACCTAGTCTTATTAAAAGTTTAGGTCAAGCTCCTAGTATTAAAGATTTTCAAAGTGGAGCAAGTATTTTTGATACTGTTGATGATGATGTTTGGGGAGAAATGTATCAAGCTGGTTTAGCTTTAGAACAATCAGTTCTTGATAGAATTGAAGGGTTAGCTGGAGAAGGAGTAGAAAATAAATTCGCACAGAAAACTCAAAATTTATTTTTTAAAGCTAACTTACTTACTCAGTGGACTAGAGCTGTTCAATTAGCTTCGTTTACAACAGGTAAAAGATTGATTCTTAAAAACGCTAGACAATTGGCTACTGGTAAAACAGACTTAGGTCGAAAGCTAACTGAGTCAAACAAAAAATATTTAACCCAACAACTAAATGATTTAAATATTGATGTAGATGAAGCAGTTACTTTTTATAATAGTTCTTTAAAAGACGGGCAATATGATTTAGCGTTAGCAAGAAAAAATGATTTTTATGAAAAAAAATTAATTAAAGGTGCTGCTAGATTTACTAGAGAAGTTATTTTAAATCCTAGCTCTGCACAAGCTAATAGACCTTTGTGGTTTTCACATCCTGCTGCTCAAATCTTAATTCAATTTGCTGGTTATCCAACTGTTTTTAATAATACAATTTTAAAAAGATTTTTTAACGAAGCAATTAATAGTCCGTTACAAGTAATGCCTAAAATATTACCAACTGTTTTGCTTATGACTTCTGTTGCTCATTTAGGAAATACCATTAGAAGTAACGGTAATAATTTAAGAGATTATGAAACAGGCATGTTAAAAAATGAGGGAGAATTATTAGGAGAAGCTATTAGAAGATGGGGAGGTTTTGGTCCTTTTGATTATGCATCAAGATGGAATAATGAATATGATAGAAACGTTGGAGGATTTACAGCAACAGCTAAAGCGTTTGCTGGTCCTTTACCTCAAGATGCTATTGATGCTATTTTGTATAGAAAAGGTTTAGCTGAAGTTGCAGCGACAAACTTACCGGGGTATGGAGCTTACGATATTTTATTTGGTGAAGGAACAAAAAAAGAAATTAGAAGAATAGCTAGAGGTTCAGACTCAAATACATTAACTAAAGCACAGTCTCAAAAAGTAGGTACTTACTCTAAAGGTGGTATAGTTACCAACGTACCTAATGTTATAGACGAACCTGATGAAAGAAAAGATAGAATGACTGGTGTTCCATACGATAAACAAGCTGGAGAAGTGTTGGTCGATGAAGAGGAAAGAATATTTAAATAATGCTATTATATACAGAAAAACAATTAGACAAAGCTTATCGTATAGATTGTAAAGCTCGTACTCGGTGTAACGAACCTTGGGTAAAGCGAGAAGACTTTAGACCTTTATACGAAGATTTATTAGAGTCTTATATGATTGCATACAACGAAGATGATATATTGGGTGCAGACATACCTGAGTATTTAATAGACTCGGTAAACGATTTACTAGAATCAACACTAACACTAGGAGACTAAGATGAAAAAATTAAAAACTATATTAGGAACTCTAGCACCTACACTTGGTGCAGCTTTAGGTGGTCCAATAGGTGGACAAGCTGGACAAATACTCAGTAGTGTGTTAGGTGTAGAGAACAATCCTAAGTCTCTTGAACAAGCTATGAATAATTTATCAGCCGAGCAAATGGTTGAACTTAAAATAGCTGAGAACGATTTTAAAGTTCAAATGAAAGAGCTAGAGGTTGATGTATTTGAATTAGAGGTGAACGATAAACAAGATGCTAGACAAAAGTTTAGTAAAGATTGGACACC
>Ga0070749_10003061_pt1 | contig 11224 bp, 18 predicted proteins | sample VirMetDEL_Nov_18_FD_75180 | JGI IMG/M metagenome (GOLD analysis project Ga0070749, IMG submission 75180) | Aqueous microbial communities from the Delaware River and Bay under freshwater to marine salinity gradient to study organic matter... | ecosystem: Environmental > Aquatic > Marine >...
GGTCCGGCTGGTTCTCCTATATTTCATTTTTGCGAGACGTGTGCGGATACGCTCCCCCAGACATCTACAGGCATGACGAACTGGTCGGTCTGTCGTCAGGCTGGTATTGGCCGGCCAACGGATTCTGCATCGTGACCGATCGTCCGTGGCGACTGATGCACGACGGAGATCACGTCCTACACTGCGAGGATGGAATGGCGGCTCAGTGGCGTGATGGCTGGGGGTTCTGGATGTTGCGAGGGGTCCGTGTCGACGAACAAATTGTGATGCGTCCAGAAACTCAGACGATCGAGCAGATTCGCGGCGAGGAGAACGAGGAGGTTAGGCGGATCCGAATCGAGCGGTATGGGTGGCCTCGCTACCTGAATGAGATCGGAGCTACGCGGATCGACAGTCGCCGCAACGACATCGAGGGGACTCGTGAGTATCTGTACCGAGGCGACGACATGGTCACGCTACTATGCGTATGTCCGTCCACCGCGAAAGTGTTTTCGCTGGAAGTGCCGCCGGATGTGGAGACGTGCGAGCAGGCGCAGAATTACTTGAGTTCCGGCCTCAGTGGCCGGGTTATTTCCGCTTCCTGAAAGGAGTTTGTGATGACGACCACCAAAACAATCAATCGCGACCTGACCAGCCTCCGCACGAGCGTCGAATCGATGGACGCCGCCAGGACCGAGCGAATCGGCGCGGCGAGTCCTGGCGACGTCGTTCGTCAGGGCGATCTGTACCTAGTGTGCCTGGAGTCCTCTGCCGGCACGCGAATCGTGAATGACCGTCAGCTCGCGCCTGGCACGACGCAGGGTAGCCGTCACGTCGCCGAGGGCAATTGCGAGTTGCGGACTGGTGGCGTGCATGAGGCGATTGCCAAGCAACATGCTGGCGTGCCGCTCGAACTCGTTGGACCGTCGATCGAATGCCTCGGAGACGTGACGGTTACGCATCCCGAGCACGGAGATAGGGTTCTGCCGGCCGGGACGAACTGGGCCGTGGTCTATCAACGAGCCTACGCCGACGAGATTCGGCGGGTCCAGGACTGACGTTCACGGAGGAGCTAGGACGCATGACGCGAGTATACGAGCTACCCTGGCCGCCATGCGTGAATAGTTTCAAATTTCGCCGATTCGTTCCGAAAGCGTTTCGCGAATCGGTTCGCGTGGAGGTTTGGGGGCGTTCGTACGGCGAGCCGTTAACTGGCCGACTAACGTGTCTAATCGAGGCGCATCCGCCAACGCGGAGACGTCGCGACCTTGACAACATCGCGAAAGCTCCGCTCGACGCATTGGTGGAAGCTGGCGCGTTCCTGGACGATTCCCAGATCGACGACCTGCGAATCGTGAGACGTGAGCACGGCAGGCCTGGGAAGTTGGTTGTAACCATTCGGGAGATGAGCGATGGACATTGAGCAGGATCTAGTGGTACTGGAGGTTCTCGAACCGGGAACGATCAATGACCGGTGGAGTCAGGCGGCCAGGAATGTTGCCGCCGCCTATCGAAAGAAGTGCGAGGAATGCGAGAAGCTCAAGCGCCTCGCCACGGATACGGGGTGGAGAATAGCTTTGGAACAGGTTGCCAACCCGACCGCGTCCCCCTGCGAACGGTGCGGGCTATCGTATGTGTGTGGGTGCGAGGAGTAAATGACAATCTTCGACGAAATCGCCGGCTCCCCGATCCGCCACGAGCCACCAGATTACGATGCGACGCCCACAACTCCCACCACGGCCAGGCCTGGGACACCGGAGAAACTGGCCGAATTCCGCCGGAGGATCAATGCTGGCGAGGATCTGTGGCACGAGGACGATATGGACCTGCGTACGATCAGCCTGCGGGAGAGTCCCGAGGATGAGCCGTTGTGGATCGAGGACGCAAACGAGGAGGACTGAATGACCGCCGCACGGAAGCTAAAAACCGTCCCGGTGAAGGCCGGCGACATCATCCAGATCGGCGACAACCTGGAAATCCGGGTCCAGTCGCAGCCGAAAAAGGCTGGCGGCCGGCTCAGGCTGGAGCTATTCGCCGACCAGGAGTACCCGATAAGCGTTGCCAAGAGCCGCATTTTCCAGCTAAACTGTAAGCGTAAAGACAGGCAGTAAATCCAACCGCGTTCAGTCGCTTCAAAACGCCGCCGTCTGGCTCAGCTCGCGAAGGCCGCCAGACAGGTGGCTTTTTTCGTTTCTTGACACGGAGGCAGGCATGGTTGAACGAGCATATGCGGCGATGGCCGAGGGTCTTCAGGAGCAGGTCGAAGCCAATCCAGCAAGTGCCTTCGGGGCGATCGTGCAGCGAGTCGTCCAGTGGATCTCGCAAAACTCCTGCGACTTCGCCGACCAGGCGGAACCACTGACGCGGCGGCTGTTCAACGAGTTCATTCGACCGATCGACCTACCCGGCGTTCCGAACCTGATCATCGAACCGCGAGTTGATGACGCGCTTGAGGAAGCGGCTGTCAGGATCGTGCTGGCCGCCGTGGAGCGTTTTTGCGGCGACGATACCGATGACCCTCGCATAGTGGCTGACTAATGCTAGAGATCCTGCTGCTCGCCGCGGTCGTTTCACAGGCCGCGATTTCGTCCCCGGTCGGGGCCTCGCCGGACGAGGTGACACGAAAATACCTGGAGCACTCCAAGATCGTGCTCGTGGCCGATCCAGGACGGGTGCCTGAAGGAGCGAAAGCCGCCGTCAACTGGAACGTGGTCAGTGAGGACGTGGAGTTCGTCGAGGTTGTTGGCCGGTCGCCGAGCGAGCCGCCGTCAACGCTCTACTGCTGGGCACCACCAGGCGAGTACCTGGTGTTTGCCAATATCTGGATCTCGACGCCAGACGGCCAGATCGGCGTCAGTACCGCGCGTCTCAAATTCGCCGTGGTTCCTCGCGGGCCGCCGCAGCCAACACCAGTCCCGCCAACGCCGGATCCGCAACCGGACCCTACCGAGGCACCGTTCCCCAGTCCGGGGCTGGCGGTGCTGATCCTGCACGAGGCGAGCCGGGACGGGGAACTGCCGAGGGAGCAGTCGACGATCTTCACGCACCCAAATATTCTGCGATTTGGCAGCCAGTGCGTAACCGTGGACGGAGAGCGGTTTTTTCGAGTTTGGGACGACGACTATTCAGATGACCAATTCCGCAACGTGCCAACCTTGTTTCGCGAAGCCTATCGAAAGGTTGTAGATCAGGCCGCCGGACGCATGCCGTGGATCGCGATTAGCACGGGGACAGGTGGATACAGCGGGCCGTTGCCTGGGACCGTGGCGGAAACTCTCGAACTGCTGAAGCGATTCCAATGATCATTGACGACAACACCAGCATCCGGTCACTGATTAGCGGCGGTCTTAATCCTCAAAACCACGGACGTGGCTACCGTGGCATGTGGGAGTCGGACGAGGCGAAAGGTCTAGCCGGGTCGTTTGGTGACATCGGCGTGCCGCTGATTCCCGAATCGGATCTCGACGACCATATCAGGCAGATTGAACTGGATCACGCGACGATTCCAGAACTGTGCGACGAGTTCAGGTCGCCGGTCAAGAATCAGCAGAGCACGAACTACTGCTGGATCAACGCACCTACCCGATGTGCCGAGATTATTCGTCTGCGTGAAACTGGCGAGGTCGTCAGTTACTCACCAGCTTCCGCCGGCGGGCCAATCAAGTCATTTCGCAATGTTGGCGGCTGGGGGTCTCAGGGTCTCCGGTACATGCGCGAGAGCGGCATAAATGAGTCCACCGACTGGCCGGACAACGCGATCTCCAGGAGATACTACACCGACGAGAACCGCGCGAAGGCGCTCGCGAACGTCGTGCTCGAATACTACGTGATCGAAACGTGGCAGGAAATGTGCTCGTGCATCGTCGCCGGCATTCCGACCGCGAACGGATACTCATGGTGGTCGCACGAAGTGACCGGCGTGCAGCTCAAGCTGAAATCGCACGACCTGGTGATCGATAACAGTTGGGGAACCGGCTGGGGTGACCGTGGGCGAGGAGTGCTCAGTGGTCGTCGCAAAATTCCAGGTGATTGCGTTGCGATCACCGCAATGATGCCAGTCTAACACGGAGGTGATCCATGCTATCCGCTCTACTTCTTTCCGCCGTCCTAACAGCTCCACCGACCGCCGCGCCCGCACCGCACCGCGTGGCGGTCTCATGCGCCAATGGCCAATGTTCCGCGAGTGGCCGCTTGGTGGCACGCCGTCCAGCTCGGTCGATCTGGTCGTGGTTTCGGAGGCGTTAACGTGGTCAGGTCCGCCGCCATTGCCGCGATTGCATCGGTCCCGTTCTGGGTGATGGCGTCGGACTGGAGTGACTGGTCGGAAGCAAGAGCCACGGCGATCGGTGTAATCGTCGTGGCTGCAATAAACGGAGTTGTGCAACTCGCGAAAGCAGCAGGAAAGGCAACATGACGTGGAATGGATTATTTTTGGGCAGGCGTCCACGCCATCGGAAATTGCCTGGGTATCTGGTCTCATTCAGCTCGCGACCGCTGGCGGGTTGGGGACTCTCGCATGGTATCTGGTCGTGAAACATATACCGTTTATCGAAGCGCGACATGCTTCGGAGCGCATGGAATGGCTAACGTACGTGAGGGCACGGGACGAACAGTTCGAGAGACTAACGCGAGAGGCGCTGGAATCGGTGAGTCAATTGCGATCAGCGATCGAGAAGCTACACACATGATGAGCAGCCAAGCGCGTTTAATAGTCACGCAAACGTGGCTGCTGCTGGCCGGAGGCATACTGGTCGCCGCCGTTGGACTGGTCATGGTATGGAAGCTGGACAGGGTGGTGCGGAGTTTGGCCGTCTCGCCTCGCGACGTGCGTGGCGAGGTGGTTGGCGTTGGTGAGCGAGTCGACGCACTGACAAAGGAAATTCGCGACCTACCGACGCGGGAGGACGTGCGAAAACTGGTCATTGAAGAGGCACCGAGGAACGCGGATAAGCCGCGAATTGAGAAGTGGATGGAATCAATCGACGGCAAGTTGCAGTCTGTACTCAATCAAATGGACGAATCACGGGGAATTCAATGAGGACGTTAGTATTCACGTTGGCAATGCTGCTCGCCTGTACAGCGATTGGCCAGCACATGGACCACTTCTCGCAGCTACCTGATTTCCGCTCGCACTATCCGCCGGAGCGGGTGTTCGTCGTTCCCGAGGGCGAGTCGCTCGCGTTGCCCGCCGGGGATATCGATCTGCTGTGGGTGGAAGGTCGCGTTGTCGTTCCTCGCGACGGAGATTTAGATCTTCGTGTTCGGGAGATCGTGGTAACCCCAACCGGATACTTTGACGGCGGAACCACCACCGATCCAATCAATGGCAACGTGGTGATTACGTTCGCCGACGGCCAGTTCATCGACGATCCAGGACAGTGGGGGTTTGGTATACTCGGATTCGGTCGGGTTGACATTTGCGGAACGTGGCGTGATCCGTGGACGATCGCGAATGGCAACCTGTCCGGCGATTCGGTGCCATTGGGGGCCGGGTGGAGTCCTGGCGATCGTCTGATCGTCATGGATACCGAACGGTATAACTGGCGTGACGACGGGATCTACCTATTGACGGAGGCCGGAACGCTGGACCGGCCGCTTGCATTCGCTAGGCCGTCGCGTGAGTACGTGTCTCCAATCGTGGCCAATCTCAGCCGCAATATCACGTTTCGCAGCGAGAATCCGGCTGGCATGCGCGGTCACGCATTGTTCGCCGATCGCGCGATCGTGCATTCGGAAAACGTGGCCGTGTGGGGAATGGGGCGCACCAAACCAGAACCGCTTAGTGAAACGAACCTGCCGGGGCGATACCCTTGGCACTTCCACCATAACTATGGACCAGACAGGCCGTCTCCTGGCGGCGAGACGTTCGTGTGCCGCAACGTAGTGGTCGATGGCGAGGACTACAGGACGAAAGTTGGCATCACCGTGCACCACACCTGCTGGGGGCGAGTTGAAAACTGCGTGGTGGCTCGCGTCGGTGGGTCGGGGTTCTTCATCGAGGACGAGGTTGAGGTCGGAAACAAAATCAACAATAACCTGGCCATTCGCGTGACCGGGACGGTCGCGAACTTTCAAAAAAATATCATAGAGGGATTCAATGGCGCTGGTTTCTGGATGAAGTGCATCGCGAACCAGCTCGACGGAAATATTGCGGTGAACTGCCGCCACGGATTCCAGACGGCAATCACCGCTCCGAATTTTGACTCGCGGCTGGGCTACGTGAATTTTCCGCCACCGTCGCACCTCTACCCACTGTGGTCCGGTGGTCCGATAACTGGAAAACTCACGCCATATCAGACAACGCTATCCGCCGTTGGCAATCTCGCCGCGTGCAATATCGCGAATGGGTATGATGCGTGGGGACCATATGATAGCGTGGCTTCATTTGACGGGGCGTGGACCGTCGCTCCCAATGGACTGCCGATGGAATGGACGAATTCCGTGTTCGCGCACAATGGAGGACATGGAGTTACGCAACAGACAACGACGAGCAGCACATTCCTCAATGGGTGCGTCGTCGAGGGCGAGTTCAACGCCGCGTTTGACCAGGCGATAGATTACCACCACATGGTGTACGCGGCCGATTCGCTGTTCATTGGGCCGGTTGGAGTGCGCACTGGTCGCGAAACAATTTTAATCGACAACGAATTCGATACCGAGGTTGGGATTTGGTTCGATAAGGTAAGCAGCCAGAATTTCGCATGGGGAGTCACTTCGGTTGGAAACGTGTTTTCGAGCCTCGACGCATTGGCAGTTCAGGCCGGGATCGTGATCGAGGACATACCGCCAGCGCTACACTCGATGGATGACATCCTTGCCAATATCGCCGCGTTTCGCGCCGGGATTATCGGCGGCAACGGTGACCCGGATGACGCGGAACGGGAGCGACTCCTGGCCGATATCGCGAGAGTTACCGAGCAGATCGCGTTGGTAGAACAAGCCATCGCCGGGCAGCAAGCATTGCTTGCCGAATTGCAAGCCGAACTCGCGGCGTTGCAAGCCGCGCTGGAGAACCTCTAAGTGGCCGAAATTTTAATCAAAGCGGTCGCGGTTGGTGCCGATCCAGGGCATTACCAGCGCGGGGATTGCGTCGTGGCGATGCCCGATGGCCACGTCTGGGGAAACGAGGAAGGATTGCCGTTGTTCGTCGTGATTAAAGTCCCTTTAGTGTCCGTTGAGCAGGCCGCGAAGTACGTGGAGTCGGCGGTAGCATTTCGTAGGCGCTGGAGAATTCGAGTTGACGATTTGCCAGCGTCCGCAAAGCAAAAGCTGGCTGCGAACGGCGAATTGACGATCAAGGCCAAGGCCGCATATGCAGGCGAGTTCGACTATACCTGGACGCAGGTGAAGGCATATTTTCGCGACCTCGTGAACGCCATCGATGAATCAGCGGAATTCGAATAAGAAATGCCAACCACATCAATCAAGTCAATTCGATCATCCGGTGGCGATTACACCACGATAACCGCGTGGGAATCGGCGCAACAAGGTGATCTTGTAGCCGCCGATGAAGTTCGCGTGGCCGAATGCTATAACGACTGGGGAACGTCTGGTCTGGCGGACTATCTCGATTTCAATGGATGGACAACCGATTCAACGCGATATGCCATTATCCGAGCGGCAACGGGCGAAGGCCACGACGGAACCGAGGGGACGGGATTTGTCTGGGCCACGGCATCGACTCCCGCCACTAGGCACGCGATCATTCGCGGGACGAACAAAATTCAGTTCGACAGGATCGAGTTCCAGGACAGCGGAAGCTATGCGCCAGATTATGTAATTTACGATCTAAACACCGGCACGGTTTTAATCGACAACTGCCTATTTCGTGACTGCGATAAGCCGTTACTAGCTTTCGGTAACAATTCGATCGTCAGAAATTCGGTGTTTTATGACTATGCGTCACGAATCATGAGCTACGCCACGTCAACGGTGACGTTTTACAACTGCACGATAGTCAACAAGACGTACACCGACACGCTCCTGTTTCGGAACGGTAGTTACTACAACTGCGTGGCGTATTCCGCACAGACACATACTAGCGGGGTTTGGTACTCGGACTGTAGTGGCGACTACAACGCAGGTTCCGACACATCGGCTCCAGGCGCCAATAGCATCGACAGCCAGACAACCGGAGACCTGGATTTCGTCGATTACACGAACAACGATTTCCACATCGAGTCCACGAGTACGCTTGTCGGCGCTGGCTTCGCTTATGGCGGAATGGCCGCCACGGATATCGATGGAGACTCGTGGGAGACATCGCCAGCCATAGGATTCGACGAACCGGCGGCGGCACCAGCGGGCGGATCGAGTCAACTAACACTCCTTGGAGTCGGGTAAATGGCAGATAACGTAACAGCAAATGCTGGCTCCGGCGGTTCCGTGTTCGCCACGGATGACGTGTCTGGCGTCCATTACCCGATCACCAAAATCACGATCGGCGCGTTCGATTCGGCGGGAACGCTGCTCTCCGGTGGCAATGGAACGACCGATGCCGGGACGCTCAGGGTCACGATCAGTTCGGACTCGACTGGAGTCCTGAGTATCGACGACAACGGCGGGGCAATCACCGTAGACAACGGCGGCACATTCGCCGTGCAAGAGGATGGAGCGGCGCTAACCGCGTTGCAACTGATCGATGACGTTGTTTACGCGGACGACGCCGACTGGACGGATGGGACCAGCAAGCATGCGCTCATTGGCGGGCTGTACCAATCCTCGCCGCAGTCGATCACGGACGGCGACGTGGGACCGCTCCAGGTCACCGCCAACGGATATTTGATCGTGAGCGTCAACGGCACGGTCGCCGTCAGCAATTCCGATCTGACGACGATCGCGGGCGATACCACAAGCATCGACGGGAAGATCACCGCGTGCGACACCGGGGCGGTTGTGATCAGCAGCGGCACGGTTGCCACGACCAACGCTGGTACATTCGCTGTCCAGGAGAGTGGATCCGCGCTTACAGCGTTGCAATTGCTCGACGATACGATCTTAGCCGATGACGCGGCGTTTACGCTGAATAGCTCAAAGGTGTCGATGGCAGGCGCGATTCGGGACGATTCCCTGTCAACGCTGACGGCAATCGAGGGTGACGCCGTACCGCTGCGAGTCAGCTCGACTGGAGCGCTACACGTCACTGGAGCTGGAGGGGGCACGCAGTACACGTTCGGCACCGACACGTTCACGGAGGCCACGAGCGTTGGGACGTTAATGGGGGTCGTTCGGTATGACGCAGGCGGCTCGCTCGTTAACACCGACAACGAGATTACGTCGCTCCAGGTCGACAGCAACGGCGCGCTTCGCGTTACCGGCGGTGGAGGAGGCACGGAGTATAACGAGGACGTAGCCACGCCGGCCACGATCACGGGCACGGCAACGCTGATGGAGCGGGACGACGCTCTCGCCACGGTCACGCCAATCGAGGGCGACTGGATCGCGTTTCGCGGGACCGCCGAGGGTGCTCTCTGGACGCAGGACTTCAACTCCGACGCGATCCTGGCCGATACAACGACGATCGCTGGCGCGGTTTCTGGGACGGAAATGCAGGTCGACGTCGTTGGCTCGCTACCCGCCGGAACGAACGCGATCGGCAAACTCGCCGCGAATTCCGGCGTCGACATTGGCGACGTGGACGTGACGTCGGTGATACCAGGGACGGGAGCGACGAACCTTGGCAAGGCAGAGGATGCCGTTCATGCGTCCGGCGATACCGGAGTGATGGCGCTTGGCGTCCGAAAGGCCACTCCAGCGAACCTATCCGGCACTGATGGCGACTACGAACCATTCCAGGTATCGGCTGGCAGGTTGTGGGTGAACGCGTCGAACAACGGAACGTTCGCCGTGCAGGCCGCTGGCGCTGTTGCTCACGATGACGCCGACAGTGGAAATCCGCTCAAGATCGGGGCGAAGGTCGAAACATCCACGAGCGGCGCGACCCTGGCAGCGGACGGGGACAGAACCAACATCTACGCCGACGCCGATGGTGCGGTGCTGGCCAGGACGAATCACCCCCTGGCCGATCTGATCAGCGACAATGCATCCGACACGGGTGGCACGTCAACCGCGTTCACCGGTGGAGCGGCCGCGCCAGGGGCTGGAATCAAGCTCTATATCACCGCCATCACGATCTACAACTCCAGCGCCACGGACGGCTATGTCGACCTTCGCGACGGAACCGCCGGGAGCGTCAAATGGACGGCACCGGCACCGGCAGCAGGCGGGTCCGTTATCACCAATGGAGGACATCCGCTGTTCGCACTGACGGCGAACACGGCGCTTGCGTACGACGTGTCGGGGGCGTTGTCCACGGTCTACATCTCGGTCAGTGGATTCAAGAGCAAGGTGTAGCCATGAATCTGACGCACCTGGTGATGTTCAGTTTTCTGAACGGGGCGAGCGCGGCGGCGGTGTCCGTCCCCGAAGTGCCTGGTATGGAATGGCGAGCGGATGCCCCTAGGCTGCACTGGAGGTCCGACGCTCCTCGACTGCACTGGCAAGACACGGAGACGCAGTGATGGTGAAGATTCTTCCAGGTATTCCAGAGATTAGTGCTGGCGAGACGGACGATGGAGCTGTGGACTTCACCGATCGACTAGACAGCGGAGAAACATTGAGCGGGACGCCAACCGTCACCGAGGTAACATCCAGTGATCTCACGATTAGTTCCGTGGCGGTCAACACGGCCACTCTCACCATGTTCGACACAACGATCGCGATCGGAGCAGCCGTGCAGTTCACCGTCAGCGGACAATTGGCCAGCACGCTCTACACGCTAAACGTTACGACGAGCACCAGTGCGTCGAGAACATTCGTGCGACGGGTTAGCTTTTACTGCGTGTCGTGATGAGGGCGAGAGCCTGTAAATGCGGTGGGATTGTCAGGGCCGGTGTTTGTTCCAGATGCGGCCCAGTAGTGGATGAAAGAGCCACGTCGCATGAGAGGGGGTACGATTACGCGTGGCGGATTTTTAGCGAGCAGTACAGGACACTCAATCCTCTTTGCGAGGATTGCCTAGAGCAAGGCAAGGCGACTCCAAGCCAGGAGGTCCACCATAAACGCAAACTCAAGGAGCGGCCGGAACTACAATACGAGCCGACCAACCTTTTGGCGCTGTGCAGGCGGTGCCACCAAGCAAGAACGGCCAGGGGAGAATAGATAGCTTCTAGGTGGCCTATGCAAGAGAGGCGTAAACAGACACCCGGGGGGTGGCAAATATCTGGGGATTGGGCCGTTTCACGAC
>Ga0070749_10003062_pt1 | contig 11223 bp, 13 predicted proteins | sample VirMetDEL_Nov_18_FD_75180 | JGI IMG/M metagenome (GOLD analysis project Ga0070749, IMG submission 75180) | Aqueous microbial communities from the Delaware River and Bay under freshwater to marine salinity gradient to study organic matter... | ecosystem: Environmental > Aquatic > Marine >...
TGCCGCGTTCGGCAGGATGGAACCGTTGGTCGGCAACGTCGTCGTTGTCGGCGCAATCAACCCGACCACCGGAGAGAACGACGGGTACAGTCATGACCTGCCTGAGTGGGTGACTGATCGTTCCACCGATCTGGTGTTGATGTGTGCCGACGCATACAACAAGGCGGCTATCACTTCGGCATCCATTCTTGCTGCGATTGAGGATGGCGTGTTAGATCTTGATGAGGTGGAGCGTATCATGAATGCACCCACTGACGAATCAAATCTGCGTGACGTTGCCAAGGCTGCGTCGATTGCGTTGCGGTATGCTGAGATGCAAATGGAATCAGACGACGAAGAAACAATCGGTCAGGCCGTTGAGAGGCTGACCTCATTCGGCTGGGAAGAAGGGAACAACTGACATGGCGAAAGGTGCCGCCCCCAAAGGGGGGCGGTACCGTTGCCCACGGTGCGGAAACACCGTGCAGGTAATGGTACCAATCAAGTATGCACCAGCGTGTGCGAACGACAAGCATGGGCGGAAGCCTGTGACGATGGAGGAAATCAAATGATAGACCAATGCGGAATTGAGGAACATCCAGAGGAATGCTTGTGCGATGTGATCATCGTAGCACCTGTGGAAATCATGCCGGAAGTCAACGACTTGTGGATGCTGCGAGAGACAGCCGAATACTTTGATTACAGTCTGCCATGGACCCCAGACAAACTGCTTGATTTGTTCGAAAAGGTTGTGGAGTTACACGACAAATGGATTGATGGCGGCTATGCTGATACTATCAATAGGAACGGATCAATCGCTGGGCGATTGAATCAAGAGACCCATTTCTCCTATTGGAAAAGAATCAAAGAGGCTGTCGTTGACCATTACAATTCGACCAATGGCTCATTGGCGTCTACAATCAGGTCATTGGGATTGTCAATAGACGAATACAATAAGGCCGTGTCGTACAATAGGGGCCGCCGCTCTTACAGTTGGGAAGATGTAGACGCCATCGTTGCAGATGTCCAATCAGGCATGAGTCTGTACGGTTTGTGTCAGAAGTGGGGGCTGTCAGATCGTGGTGCCGGTAAATGGTATCATGATAATTTCCGAATCAAGGAGGAGAAGTAATGCACACAGAAAAATGTCAGACATGTGGCCGTATCTGTAGCGATCTGGCTACCTACATCCATCATGATTGCGAGCCGTACAGTTGGCTGGATGATTCCGGGCCGGTGCCGGGGCGTGACTACGATGTTACAGTTGACCCCATCACGGTTTCATTCGACCGATTCGAACCACCGGAGGATTACTACGATGAGGACTGACGACGAGAACCGGCGCATCTATGTGCGTCAGTCATGGCTGGGTGATCTGATGATCTGCCCTCAGCGTGCCAACCTTGCGTTGACCATGCCCATGTTTCGTTCGGGGTCGGACGCCACTACTATCGGCACTGGCGTCCACTCCGCAATCGAATGGGCGTTGGGTTCACATGGCGACCACACGGAAATCAACCCTGAAGAAATGATCGACGTTGCCCAGACGCAGGTTGCCGACGAACTGTCCAAGCCAATCAAACTGACACGCATCTCTGACAAACCTGACTCCATCCCCCCGTCTGTAGCCGCCATGGTTACGGGATGGATGGATGAAATTGCACCTCAGGTTGAATGGGGTGGACGTATCGAACACAAGTTTCAGTATTCGACCGGACAGTTGGCGGTCAACGGATACGAGATTTGGATGGAAGGAACAATGGACTACATCACACCTAACGGTGTGATCTGGGATTGGAAAACTGCGAGCCGCGCCTACAATGAATCAGAGAAGCAGAAGAAAGCGCATCAGCCTACGGTTTATTGTGCTGCTGCTGTCGCAAACGGATTGGCCGAAGGCCCGGAACAAATCTTCAGGTTCGGTGTCATGGTGCGTCAGCAGTCACCCAAGCCTCAGGTTGTGGAGGTAGTACGCAACCGTTCACACTACGATTTCTTGCATCGACAGGCGAAGGCTGCCGTCGATCAGGCAGTCATCTCGTCAGGTCAACGTGACTGGTTTATGAATGACCAGCATGTGCTGTGCTCGTCAACATGGTGTGACTACTGGTCGATTTGTAAAGGTTCCCACCTGCCGTAACTAGGTGTGGTACACTGAGGTCGTTGCTCCAACGGGGCCAGCCAGTAACGCTTATGGTTGGGCGTATTCCTCCTGCTGGCTGGCCCCAAGTTCTAGGGGAGGGAGAGTGTTTTCTAATAGGTGTTCCTCTCTCCCTCCCCACATAATGTACCCGTCATCCGGACGGGACCGAGCATCTGAAGGAGATGCAAATGAATATCAGCAAGGATGAGTCAATCATCACCCAAGTGGCTGCGAAGATCGCAGCCGATCTCACCCCTGATGGGGGCGATATCAACCTGAACATTGCCAACTGGCACGCAGCGTTTGAGGCTGTGCTGGACGGAATCAAGGAAGCGCACAACGTGGCTCCCACTCAGGCAATCACTGGTGCGTTCCCCGGTGCCACCGTCACGGCTGCTCCTGCTGCCGCACAGGCTCAGGCCCCGACGAACATGACGGTGCAGGTCAAGGGCACCCAGCACGGGCCGCTTCCCGACTGGCTGCTCGCCGAGTGTGCCGCCAACGGAGTCACCTCCGTGTGGGACAACCGTGACGGGCTGGCAATCAACCCGAAGCGTCCGTGGTTCAAGGCTGCCGACGGCACCAAGAACCAGCGTGGTGACGACATGGCGTTCTGGCCTCCCCGGAACTGACAATGGACTCATCCCTCCTAGCGGAGAGATGGGCGATGGTGGAGCGGGGCGAATCAATCGCCCCGCTCCAATCGTCTAACGGCTCCAATCATGACAAGCCTACGCTGTACCGTCCACTGTCAGACGCCATCCCGGACTATGTGCATTGGGCGCAGCACCCAGACGAACGCATCTACTTCGGATTCAACGACCTAGACATGCAGGTCAGGGGCGTAGCCCCATCCGAGATGTGTCTAATCAACGGGTTCTCACACTCAGGCAAGACTCTGTTCCTATTGCAGATTCTGGTAGCCAACCGTGACAAGGTAGTTATCTACTTCTGTCCGGACGAACCACGCACACTGACGCTAATCAAGTTGGCGTGTCTGGTTCACAAGGTGAAGGGCCGTGAACTAGAAGAAGGCATCGCCAACAACGACCCGGACGCAATCAAGATGCTGGAACAAACAGCCCGTGAATGGTTCCCAAACCTAGCGGTGTTCGACCAGTTCATGAATCTCTCCGACATGGAGAAGTCATTGATTGAAGTGGACAAGTATCTGGGGCAGCCACGCCTGATGGTGTTCGACTATCTAGAGTTACTGTCATCGGGCGACGAGACTGTGCCTGCCAAAGCGAACACAATCAAAGCGTTCGGCAAGCGGCACAACATCCCGTTGATTGTGCTGCACCAATCGTCACGCACCTCCGGTGCTGACGGCAAGAAGCAGACCATCTCGTCCGGTGCGTTCGGTGGCGAACAGCAGGCATCACACATCGTAGGTGTGCGACGCAAAAAGTTTGAGATCGAATCACAGATCAGAGATATCATTGAGAAACTGGACAAGTCTACCGCCAGCGAACGTCTGCTGGAACGATTGGACATGCTCAGATATGACCTACAACTGCATGAAAACACGGTGACAATCAACCTTGTCAAGTGCAAGCGGCAGGACGCACACCTGTTGGACGACATGGACTACGAGATTGAAGCAGGCACGGGACGCCTGCTGCGAATCAACGGGTTCGCCCAATCACCCAGCGAAACCGCTACGTCGGCATCTACAACCGACGACTCGCAACTAGCGGTAGATGCTTTGTGGGACGACTTCTAAAAACCAAACCCAGCACAGGAGGAAACCATGCTGATGACACCTGATACCACAACAACTGTAGACGCCTTCGTGAGATTGTTCCGTGGTCGTGGCGACGCCTACGGCCACGACGAGGGACGTTGCGTCAAGGCCAAGATCGAACGTGAACATTGGGTCGATCACCTGAACGGCACCGAAGGCATGGGTGTGTACCCTGCCGTCCCCACACCCGACGGACCCAAGTGTGTGTGGGGCTGCACCGATATCGACGTAGAGGATTACAGCCAAGCACTGCTGCTTCAATCAACGTTGTATCAGGCAGCCATCGTGTCGTGGATAGAACGGTCCCGGTCCAAGGGCTACCATGTGTGGATCTTTGTTGACCGCCCCATCGACGCTGGCGTGATGCGCAACATGCAGTTGGTCGCCCACCAAGTGTGCGACCTGCCACCCAAAGAAGTCAACCCGAAGCAGACCGACGTATCGCTAACCAAGTACGGCAACTATGTGCGGCTTCCGTATCTGGGCGGCATCGACTACACCCCTGAGCGTCGTGTCATCCTTGATATCAACGGTGCTCCGATGCCGCTAGTTGATTTCGTGCGGGAAGCAACACTGAATATCAACACGCCGGATATCATCCGTCGTGTTGCATCCATGTACCAGCCGCCAGCGGAACCACCCCAGACAATCAACATGTCTGACCCGTCCGCCGACCTGTCATCCAGCCTGCGTCAAATCAACGGGCTGGGCTACGTCGTGTGGCGTGACGGCCCCCTGCAGGGATACGACCGCAGCAACACGCTGATGAAACTGGCACACCTGTGCTACGAATCCGGCATGACCGCATCACAAGCACAGATGGTGGTGCGTGACGCCGACCGCAGGTGGGGCAAGTTCCACGGTCGTGAAGATTGCGACGAGCAGATCGGCAAAATTATCCGAAGGGCATACGAATGAAACCACCATACGACGACGGAATATTCAACCGTGAACTAGAGATTGGTCGTGCGCATGAAGTGATTGTGGGCGAAGCGTTGCTCGCCAACAAAATCAAATGCACGTTCCGAACAGAAGCATTAGATGAAGAAGATGCTTCACTCACATATGAGCAACGCAGAAAGAAATACAGAAACGAGAAAGATATCATTCTCCCCAGCGGGGATATTATCGAAGTCAAATCAAGAAACCTAGATTTCGATGATGACCCCGACAACTTTCCGTATCCGACAGTGTTTGTTGAGACTGTTTCCAGTTGGAAGGGACACGACCCAACCCCACTAGCGGTGGTCCACATCAGCCAAATCACCGGAGATATGCTGGTAACTATGGGCTATGATGAGCCGAACTGGACAATTGAAAAGAAGTATGATCGTGTCCGCAGCATCCATGATACATGGTACATGGCAGACCGCAATCATCTGGAAACATTCGACTTCCTAGTAGGGTACATCAAAGGTAATGCCACGCAGAAAAAGTAACAAGCGGCCATTCACATTCATTGTTGATCAACGACCAACAGTGAAAGGACGGCCACGCCTAGGTCGGCGAGGCCGTGTGTTCACACCTGCACGCACCCTAGAAGCAGAAGCATACATCGCAGAAACCTACACGAAACTCAGAGGCCCGTACTATGACGGGCCAGTAATGATTGAAGCAATCTTCCGCACCACCGAAACAGAAGTAACCATCACCCCACTGGATGGGGAACACACATCCAAACTACGGGGAGACACCGACAACTATCTAAAGTTGTTGTTAGACGGACTGAACACGGTGGCATTTGAAGATGATAAGTGCGTCATGATTGTGCGTGGCGAGAAGCGATGAACCCCATTGACCTTGTAGCCGCCACACCATCCTCCGACATAGAGGAACTGATGATGGTGGAAGGTGAGGTCAATCATGCGCCTACAGATTGGGTGGCAATCGAACAGATTGCCGACGCCATCGACAAGATGGAACAGCCATACAAAGCGTTGATACGCATGGTGTTCTACGACAAGTATACTTACAATCAGATCACAGAAATCATGGGGTACTCATCCAAAAGTGTCACATGGTACAATGTGCAGAAGGGAATCAGGCTTCTGAAAGAAGCCATCATCAACCTACCTAACATCAAGGAAAAATATGTTGACGGGGAATAAATTTATGTTAGCCAGCGAAATCAAAACTTGGAACGACGCAGCCAGATACGAACTAGAGTTCCACGAACGCAACGCCATGCACGCATCAGACTTCTCTATCGATTCAATCCGCACCCGTGGGCCACGGCTGATCGAACAGGCGCAACGTGAGAACCTGAACCAGCCCGGAGCGGAATGGCGGCTAGGTCACTACCTGATCAGCACCGGCACGCTTGCGTGCCGTGCACTGAAAGACAGAGGCGAATGGGATATCGACCAGATGGTCGATCTGCTGTGCTCCAAGCAGCACGACTACGGGCAAGGAAACATCCTTGCGTTCGGCATCCTAGGGATCGCTGTTCGCATGTCCGACAAGATCGAACGAATCAAGAACCTGAGCCGAACAATCTCTAGCGACCCGACACCCCGCAACGAATCATTCAACGACACGCTGATGGATATTGTCGGCTATGCTGTTGTGACCGGCATGTTGATCGCCAATCATTTCACTCTGGAACTAGCAGATGAATAAGAAAGAAGTTCAAGAACTAGAAGCAACACTGGAAGAACTGAAAGCAGAAGTGGAACGGCACGGCTTGCCACGCAAACACCTGCTGGATATTCACAACGCAATCAGATCGTGCCGTGCCATAGCGGAAGCCAAGAGCAGAAAATGACAGAGAACTTCGACCCCAGGGAAATCAAAGACATCGGAGAAATGTTAGACATCGCTCAACGCAAAATTGAAAACGGCTACGAACTTGGATTTCAAATCTCAGAATACGACGCCGAAATGCTGGTGTCCTTGTGGGATGACGCCACCTCCGGTGACACCACAGCAGTCTACATGCTGATGGCAGAGATGGGCAAACTGATCGAAGCCCTACATGAAGTCATCTGGAACGACGAGCCTGAGTAGCCCAACGGCAGAGGCGGCGCACTCAAACTGCGTACAGTGTGGGTTCGAATCCCACCTCAGGCACAAATCAACTGGAAGCCTGCAAGTCCACCAGCACATGACACGCAGCACTAGTGAACACGTTGATGTGCCCGTCGTGGACGGGCACCCAACTGGTGTTCGCAATCGTGGTGCCCGGACCCCAGTTCACGTTGCTGACAACAGGCATGTTGCCGTGACCCCAAGCGGTCAGCCATCCGCCACCACCCTGATCGATCACCGTGATGTTCACAAACGCTGCGTCTACAGTATCCAATCGGATACGTCTGGACTCGCCTTTGGCGTGGACGCCAGCGTGACGGGAATCGTAAACCCTGACTGGCGGTACAACCATTCTCATTTTGAAACTCCTGTCATAATCAATTACCGGAGGAGCCGGAGGCTCCGCCGGTTTCTTTTCCACAACGAACCGGTCCCATGCTTCGCCCCGCATAATATTCAAATCCAGATGTGTAGACGACGCACCGTACACATGGCCCCTGAAGTTGCCTTCGGCAGAGAACTGCCAAGCATCCCACTGCGACCAATCATTCGGCACCACCGGCTGCTTGTATCGCATCGCATGATCAGCCCATTCCTTGGGATCATGCGGAACATCAGGCACCGAGTAGCGTGCCAGCCACAACGGGCAATGGCCGACAGCGGCACCCTTTACGGCAGGGTTCCAGAACCATGCCGCCGTATAAATCACAGGCGACACACCCAAATGTTTCTCCACTAGACGCACACCCTGCGTGACTGACCTGCCGATATCCGTCGGCGGTTTCTCGTCACCATGTTCAACGTCAATCATCGGGATCAGTGAAGCACTAGTCGCTGTGTGCGCCTGAAGCAACTTGGCTACCTGCTCTGCCGCCCCATACTTGGGTCGCCAGAACGTATACAATCCGAACGGCAGCCCGACTCGTCGGGCGTTCTCCGCATACTGATCCAACTTCTTGTCTTTGGTCAGGCCATTGTAGGCACGCATATATACGGCGTCTACACCGGAGGCGGCCATGACGTCCCAATCGATCTCGCCCTGCCACTTTGATACGTCGATGAACGTGCGCCAACTCATTGGATGATACCCCTCTTGCGTAGATCGTCAATGATTTCCTGAATGGCGTAACGCCTGCGTCGCTGCTCGCCTTCCAACTGTGACGGTGTGGGCCGCACAGCAGGCAGACCCAAATATCCTGCAACCGTTGTGCCCAGATCACGCTCACGGTAACGTGGCGGCCCGCCCACGGCGGCCTGCGCTCCTTCAGGTAGGAACGGAGTGACGATGCGTTGGAACTGCTGGGCCGGGGGAACCACGTTGCCCAACAACTGGGAAGTGATATCGCTGATAAGCAGTTCACCTTCCGGACCTCTGGATACTCCTTCGCCAATGCTGATCTTTTCCAACGCAGCCGACAAGGCTGCGGCAGGATAATCCAACACACCGGCCTCACGTTTCTGCTCGGAAAATGGTGTGCCAAACGCCATTGATTCCCCGGCAATACCTTCGATAATGGTGCGAAGCAGAGGGTTTGATTGCGCTAGCAACTGGCGTGGCGAGCCAAGGTTCTGCAACTGTTCTTCCATGCCGATCCACGGCAGATCAAGATTGATATAAGAGCCGTCGTCCGCAACCAGAGGGTTGCGGTCACGCAACCACTTCTGCGCATTAGGGTCTACTTCACCGGCATCGTTCTCACGCATCCGATCATAGAACTGGTACACACCCGGACGGCTAAACTGGTTTACAAATTGTAAAGGAACGTTGCGGCTAGCAAACGTCCAGAACGGAATGAACGCCTTGGCGGTACGGTCCAGCCCGGACAAATCCGTGTAGTCGAAATGCCAGCGTGCAATCAACGCACGGCCCTGAGCAACATCCAAACCTGAACGGGCCGCACCCAAACCCAACCCCATACGGGCAGCCAACTCCACCGACTCGTTCAAGCCACGGCCAGCCCGTGTAAACATATTGTTGTACGCCCTGCTGCCAGCACCCTTAGCCATCGGCAACGCATCATCCAACGCCTGACCACCACCAGCACCCAAATACATATCATAGGCACGACGAATCAACGGCTGCTCATCCTTCGGATAACTAGCAATCACCGACTCAATGTCGCTAGCCGTACCCTTACGGGTAGCGAACAGGCGACGAGCGAACTCAATGCCATCCAACTGATCTTTCAACGTGGCATACGGCGCAATCGTATTGTTGATAGCAGCAGTAATGGCGTTACGCACCGTGAAGCCCGGAGTCAAAATAGCGTAAGCCTTGAAGAACCGTTGATACGCAAAGTACGCTTTCAAGAAACTGTTGAAATTCTGGGGATTACGCAACGCCATCACACCACGCAGCATGTCATCCGCCACATCGGCAGGAACCTGCAACCCAAGATTCCCGATAGCAGTCCAACCCTCCAAAATGCTGTCAGCCAACACGGCACCGCTCAAACCGTCAGCAACCTGCTGCGCCAAATCTGCCACCGTCGCACGACGAGTCTCCAACGCAGCCAACTCTGCCTCAGCCGACCACAACTGGGTGAGGATACGATCCATCGCCTCACGTTGTTCCGGAGTCAAATCAACAATCCGCAAATTCTCCCTAGTGGTTTCGATCTTGCGCAGCCAACGATTCACCTCGTCAGCAGAAGCGCCAGCAGGCGGACGTTCCGCCACCAAATCAACCAGCGCATTGATATCGTCCTCATACATCGGACGCATATACTCATCGAAATACTGGTTGTCAACATTCTGGGCACGGGCCATATCAAAGTTCTTGACCGACGTATTCAAATCCCCCCTAGCGCCACGCAACGTGACGTTCACAGGATCATCAACCATCACCTCATTGAACTTCTTTTTCGCCGCATCATACTGACGTTGCTGAGCAGCAGTAACCTTACGTGCCCTCTCCAACGGAATAGGAGAACCGTCAACGGCAACCAACTGCTGCTCCAACGCCTGACCGGCACGCTCCTGAGCAGCAAGTTCTGTCCGTGTCAAACCGGCCTTGGCACCACCGATCTGCCGTCCCGTTGTAGTCGCCTCTACTTGTGCAGCAGCCAACCGTTCTTCAGATTCAAGAACCTGACGACCGGCAGCAGCCCTCTGCTGCCGGATCGATTCAACAGCCTCCTCCGCTTCATCCGCAGCCTGACGCACAGGAACACCAGCAACATCCTCAAAGATGTCGTCACCCTCACGGACAGCACGGGCGGCTACAGCAGCACGGGGATCGTGCATCGCCATCACCTGATTCGGCAGAACAGAGATCCACCCCTCGTCCAAATCGGGGACCAACGCCACCGCATACGGACCCTCCGGCACCGGCAACGACCTGACAAAAACGTTACGCACCAAATCAAACGCAACCTCAGGCGGCACCGGACCACGGCCAGCCACCTGAGAAATCGTATCAATCTGATCGGCCAACGCATTGAACATCGTGACCACAGTGTCCTCATCCACATCAGTCATCCGGGCCACACCATCAATCAACACCAGCATGTCTGAAATTTCTTGCGGCAACGTCGGCAGCGGGGCACCGCCCCGACCGCCGCTGAACAAACGCAACGCCTCATCAACAAACTCACCGGCCAACGCCTGATCGCCAGTCAAATCAAAAATGATTTCCCCGAACTCCTCCGGAGTATTCGCAGACACCAAACGCCAAGCGTTGATATCATCAACCAAATCAAAAATGTCCTGCGGGATAGGGGCGGGCAACGCAACCGCACCAGCACCAGCAGGAATATCAGCGGCATCATTCGTCAACGTAGCAACACCGCCAGCCAACTGGTCATCCGTCGTGAACATCACGCCCTCAGGGAAAATGTCGGACTCCACCATGTCATCAGCAAAAATCTTCAGACGATCAGCACGACCAGCCGCCGTTTCCAACGGCTCCGCCAACGCCTCCATGCGTCCCTCGGCACGGGCTTTCGCCCGTGACACACCAGACTCCGGCGACAACGTGCGCTGCGCCCTAGTTCGACGGGTCGTCAACGACTTGATCTTGCGTTCAACCTGACGTTTCTTCTCACCAACAATTTCTGCAGCCAAACGATCAGGTGTAGTCGGCCTGTTCTTCCGCTTCGGGAACAACTTTGTGTGTTCCCGAACCAGCCATTGGCGAGCCAACTCCGACTGGACATCTCCGGCGTCTACAGCAGCCTGCAACGAATCAAGCCTGTCCTTGACAGGTTTCATGAACAAGTCGAACGCTGCCTGCGCATCAGTGCCACGCTGGGCAGCAGCAGCCTCCGCCTGTTCCAACTGGCGACGCAACACTGGAATGCGATCCGACAGTTGATTCAAGTTCGCA
>Ga0070749_10003065_pt1 | contig 11218 bp, 18 predicted proteins | sample VirMetDEL_Nov_18_FD_75180 | JGI IMG/M metagenome (GOLD analysis project Ga0070749, IMG submission 75180) | Aqueous microbial communities from the Delaware River and Bay under freshwater to marine salinity gradient to study organic matter... | ecosystem: Environmental > Aquatic > Marine >...
CAGAACAGCGCGGGTATCGGCATCAAGGGTTCGCTTTGCAACTACGCTTTGATCGCCAACAATGAAGTGACCAGTTGGAACGTCCAAGGCATTTACGTTGAGAGTATGACGGCTGATGCTTTCGGTAATCGCATCGAGAACAACGTCGTTAGCGTTGGTTTGAATACTGGCGTCGGAGTCTACATTACGGGTAGCAACGCGCCTTTCACTTACAAGCAGAAGCGCTGGGTTGTCGCAAACAACATTGTCACTGGCCCATCTACGCCTGCGGTGACGGACATCGGCATCACCTGCCGCGCCGTTGATGGCGTTGTCGCCGGTAATGTGGTGACTGATTGCGACCTTGGTATCACCCTTGACATCACCTCGCGCACGGCCATCACCGGCAATCGCGTTGAATTTACGGGTACGCCGCCGACCGGCTATTGCTACGAGATCAATGGATCTGACAACACCTTCAGCGGAAATGTTTCCAAAGGTGGCAAGTACGGCTATGTGTCGTCCGGATCGTTGTCCTGCAACGGCAACAACATCACCGGTAATACTTTTGAGTTGCAGACGATCAATGCGATTTACGTCACGACCACGGGCGGTAACACGGCCAACTATCTGACGATCAGCGGCAATACGTTCAACTTTGCAAGCGCTGGCGCGTCTCGTCGTGCGTTGTATCTCACAGGCGATTGCAGGTATTCCACGATCACAGGAAACAACTTCATCGGGCCAGGATCTGGTACAGCCAATGGTCGAGCAATCTTTTTGGACGCTGCCTACGGTGAAGTCCAGATCTGCGGCAATCGTATGCAGGGCTGGGAGCGCCCGGTTGCCTTGTATTCCGCAAGCGCGATGGCGTACACGAATGTCATGTTTACCGCGAATGATCTGTCGAAAGATATGACATCTGACACCAACTGGTTGAACCTTGAAGGTTCTGCAACCTATGGTACTGGCCTGAAGCAGATGTGGAACTCAAAGGGTGGTTTCCAAGAGATCAACTATATCGACCGCGCGACTAACCTGATGATGTTGTGGAACGCCAGCGGAACTCCCGAGGGCGCGATTACGGCCTCCGTTGGGTCGCTGTACATGAACACTGCCGGCGGCTCCGGCACGGTGCTGTATGTGAAGCAGAGCGGTACTGGAAATACAGGATGGGGTGCTAAATGACAGTCACAGTAAAAGTTCTGATCCCGGCCAAGACCGCCGAGAACACGCAAACCACGCAGTACACCGCGAACGGTGTCACGACGATCATCGACAAGTTCACCGCGACGAATTACTCTGCCAGTGCTGCGACGATCAGCGTGAACCTGGTGACGGCTGCTGGCTCGGCAGGCAACGACAACTTGATCGTGAAGACCAAGACGTTGCAGGCCAGTGAGACGTACACCTTCCCGGAAATTGTGGGTCAGGTGCTGTCACCCGGCGCGTTCATCAGTACAATCGCGGGAACGGCGTCAGCGATCAACATCCGCGCCAGTGGACGCGAGGTAACCTAAAATGTTCCAGTTCCTTATCCCTGCTGCGGTATCACTGTTTGCGGCTAACAAGTCTGCAAAAGCTGCGAAAGAGGCTGCTGCAACGACCGCTGCGTCTACTGATCAAGCAACGGCCCTGCAGCGCCAGATGTACGAGGAGGGCGTTGCGCGTCAACAACCCTTCTTGCAGACTGGCACTGAGTTCTTCAATCAGCTTGCTGCATTGCAGCGCGGAGGCCCGTCAGCCGCGCAAAATTTCCTTCAGATGGACCCTGGCTACGCTTTTCGCTTGGGCGAAGGCATGAAGGCGCTGGAGCGGTCGGCTGCGGCGCGCGGTGGTCTACTTAGCGGCGCGACGATGAAAGGCCTTCAGCGGTACGGGCAAGACCTTGGCTCGCAAGAGTTCGGCGCGGCGTACAACCGTCTTGCCAGCCTCGCCAACGTCGGCCCTCGTGCAGCAGGCGTGATGAGCGATCTTGGTCAGACCTACGCCACAAACGTCGGCAACCTGATGCTCGGCCAAGGTCAGACCGCTGCCAACGCTCTGCTGGCTCGGGGCAGCGCGTACCAGCGCGGCGCTGGCGATATTGCGTCGCTGGCCGGTCGGTATTATGGTGGCTATGGTGGCGGCGCTGCGCCTATCTACCAATCCAGCCCGTCGTACATGCCGGTCATGGACGAAAATCTTCCTTAAGGCTACATCATGGCTGTGAATTTCGGCATCCTTTCGCAAGGACCGTCCATCGGCGAGCGGTTTATCCAAGGCCAAGAGGCTGCCGAAGCAGCGTCTGAGCGCAATCGTCTGCGCGAGATGCAGATGATGCAGATGGACGCACAGCGCGAGAACATCCTAGCGCAGCGTGAACAGCGCACGGCTCAAGCGGAAGATCTCCGCGCCAAGCAAGCCCGCGCGGCGGAGCGTCAACAGTTCCTGACCGGACTAAACCAACAACTCGCGCAGGGTGGCTACAAGTTAGATCGACCGACGCTGGGCCAAGTTCTGCAGTTTGGTATGCAGACGGGTGAAGATTCGTTGATCAAGTTGGCTACCGAGGGTATGAGGGCGCTGGACGAGCAAGAGGCATACGAGCGAGAAAGTCAACGGCTTGGTTTGGGTGGTGGCGCTTCTGCTCCTGCTAACGCGATGGCCCCGGCTGCAGAAGGCGTTCCTGCGCCGGTTAACGCGATGGTTGACCGTAACCGTGTGCAGCAGATGATCATGAGTCCTAACCCGCGCATCCGCGAGCAGGGCAAAGCGCTAGCGGGGACGCTGGAGAAGCCTGAAGCATCGCCTGCTGATGTACGAGCGTATGAGTATGCGGTAAGTCAAGGTTTCAAAGGTTCGTTCTTTGACTTCAAACGTGAATTGGCTGCAGCGGGTAGACCACCGGGACAACCGCGTGAACCGGCGGCGCCTACGGTCACGCAAATCCAAGATCCGACCAACCCCAACCAGATGCTTACGGTTGATGCGCGCCGGTATCAAGGCGGTGGACTCGGGTCGCCTGGCGTGATTGGTACGTCTGGCAAACCAGCGCCTATCGCCGCCGCCGAACTAAAACGCGAGGAAGGCAAGACTCAGCTCCAAACTGATTTGGACAACTTGCGTTCTGCGTTCACAGAGCTTAATCGACGCCGCGCTATCCCCAGCACTGAACGCGGAGGGCTTTCTAACCTAGCGTCTTCTGCACAAGCATCTGGGCTAGGCCAAGCTGCAGGGCGTGCTTTTGGTACAAAAGAGCAAGTCGAACGCGACGTTATCAACAGCGCGCGTCAACGTTTAGTGGCGTCTATTAAGAACGCTACCGGAATGTCTTCAAAATCTTTGGACTCCAATCTAGAATTGCAGACTATGTTGCGGTCGCTTTCCGACCCAAGCCAAGCGTTTGAAACTGCTATTCGCATCATTGACGACATTGAAGATATTTATGTGCGCGGCGCAGGGGCTAAAAACGAACCTTCTGCTCCTCGCTTGCCGGCTCCCGGCGCGGGTGGAAGCGGTTTTCCCGCGCCGCCAGCCGCTGCCATCGACGCGCTTAAACGTGGGATGGGTACAGACGCGCAGTTTGATGCAATGTTTGGTCCGGGCGCTGCTGCCCGCGCAAGGGGGCGTTAAATGGCCGCCAATCCGTTTGAGCAGTTTGTTCAACCCGGCGCGAATCCGTTTGCTCAATTTGTTGAGCAGAAGCCTTCCGAAGTGCCGATGGGCCGTCGCGTCATTCAGTTCGTTCGACCGACCGTGCAGGCTCTGGGCGGTGCTGGCGGCGCGCTGCTTGGCGGTGCTGCCGGCACGTTCGGCGCAGGGCCAGTCGGCACAATCGCCGGCGGCATGACTGGTGCGGGGCTGGGCTACGGCCTAGCCAAGAGCGGACTGGACGTACTTGAACAGCAACTCGGCTATACCAAACCGCCCGCGTCAGTAGGCGAGGCGGTCACTGGCGCGGTCAAAGATGTCGCCACAGGAGCAGCCGAGCAGGGCATCGGCATGGCGGTGGCGCCACTTATCGCTAAAGGAGTTGGAAAAGCAGCAAGCGCAGTCGCCGGACTCGGTACGTTCTCCAAGGACAAAGCCGCTAGGATTGCCAGAAACGCTTTGGGGCCAGATCTGCCGGAAGCGCTGAACGCACTCAAGGCCGCGCAAGGCCAAGGCGTCAGTGCGGCGCAGGCGACGGCTGACCTTAACAGCCCGTTGTGGCAGGCGCTGATCGACCGCGCGACAGCGCGCGATCCTCGGTTTCTGCAAGCCCTTGAGAAGTCCCAAGGTGAAGTATCGGTTAACGCGCTTGCCAAACTCGCCAGCGGCGCAACGGCAACCGAAATCCGCGCGTACACCGAAGGCATGAAGCGTGGCCTAAATACGTTTCTTGAGCCGGTCAAGGAAGAAGCACTCAAGCGCGCGAATCTCGGCCGGAATGTCGCCCAGTACGAGGCGCAAGCCGAAGCCCTCCGCGCAGGCGCTGCCGGCAAAGTTGCGGATGTCCGCCGTCTGGTTCAGGCTGGCGAAGTCGCCGGCGAAGCGGCGCAGAAAGGCTTCCCAAGGACCCCGAGCGGCGAATTGATCGGGCTGCCTCGCATTGCGGGCAAATACACCTATCCGGGTGAACTCGCCGAGGCGGCTGACCGTTGGGCGTCTGACGCGGCCAAGGCGTCGCTTGATCTGGGTCAAGGCGCGCGGTTCGCGCAGACCGCCGCCGATACGCTCCGCAGCGCGGGCATCAAACCGCTTGAGAGCGCGCCTTTGATCGCCAAAGTGCAAGGGCTTACTGCGAACCCTGAGTTTGCTGGCAACGATGTCATGCAAGCTGCGGTGACGAACCTGTCCCGTGACATCGCCGAATGGACTAGCAAGGGCGGAATCATCGACGCCCGTGCTTTGGACGCCATCCGCAAGAACTCGGTTAACGCGGCGGTGCGGGATCTGCTGAAAGGTCAAGACCCGTCAGTCCAGCGTGAGGCGGCGGCGTCGGTTATGACGCGCATCAAGCCGGCGCTGATTAATGCGATTGAGGACGCCGGCGGCGTTGGGTACCGACAGTATCTTGAAGACTACGCCAAGGGTATGCGCCGGATCGCCGAGAAGAAGTTGACCGGCGAGGCGTTGAAGCTGTGGAAAACGAACAAGGACGAGTTTGTTCGACTGGTGCAGGGCGAAGCGCCGGAAGCGGTCGAAAAGATTCTCGGTCGCGGCAACTACAACATCGCGCAGGAACTCACCGACGACACGCTGTCGGTTTTACGACAGCAGGCGCAGAAACGCCTCACCGAACTGTCGGTTAAAGGACAGGTGACGGCGGGTCAGGAAGCCCTGAAGGAACTGTTGCTCGACAATATGTCGAAGTTCCGACTGCCGTCTTACTTAAGCGCTATTTCAACGACGACAAATCGTGCGCTTTCAATCCTTGAAAACAAGATCGGCAGGAATACAATGACGGCACTCACTGAATCGCTCAAGACACCGGGCGGCGCTGTGCAGTTGCTGGAGAGTCTGCCTGCTGCCGAACGCAATCGTGTCCTGAAGTTGTTGAACAACCCGAACCAATGGAAGCCCACGACCCGCGCTGCGGTGGGTGGGGCAATTTCAGGCGCGGCTAACGCTCTCGCGCCTGAACCCGAAAACGCTCTCGCTCAATAATCATGTCCGACATCGAGAACAAATTGTCCACTCACGAAGCCGTCTGCGCTGAACGATACAGCGGCATCAACGCCCGTCTAAAGCGCCTTGAGACTATTCTCATCGGCTCGGCCGGTGCAATCATCCTGCTGCTTCTGAGTGTGGCGTTGAAGATCAGATGAACTTTGATCAAGCCATCCGCGAACTGCTCCACCACGAAGGGTCGTACTCCGATCACATCGCCGACCCCGGAGGTCGGACCATGTACGGGGTGACGGAACAAGTGGCGCGCGAGATCGGCTATCGAGGTGAGATGCGAGAACTGCCGCTTGATCTTGCCAAGCGGATCTACCTCGAACGTTATTGGAAACCCATCAGCGCCGACGATCTGCCGCCCGAGATTCGCTACGCTGTGTTTGACGCGGCGGTGAATTCAGGTGTCGGTCAGTCGGTCATCTGGCTTCAGCGGGCACTCGGCGTACAGATGGACGGCATCATCGGCCCGGTGACGATCCGCGCGGCCTACGCCGCTGACCCGTACCTCTTGCGGGCCAAGATCCTCGCCACCCGGCTCAAGTTCATGTCGAACCTCACCACCTGGCCGTCCTTCGGTCGCGGCTGGTCAAGGCGCATCGCGCATCTGATGGAGATGGCGTGAACCCCCTCGTGCTCGGTTCTATCTTCGAGATCGGCAAGACGCTGCTGGACCGCTTCGTACCTGATCCGTCAGCCAAGCAGGCTGCCGAAATGGAACTGGTCCGCATGGCCGCCGATGGCGAACTCAAGCAAATCATCGCGCAGCTTGAGATCAACGCCCGCGAGGCCACACACGCTTCAGTCTGGGTGTCCGGCTGGCGCCCTGCGTTTGGATGGTGCGGTGCAGCAGGGTTTCTCTACGCCACCATCGGCCAGCCCGTGCTGGCGTGGGTCGGCGCGATTCGTGGCTGGCCTGCGCCGCCCGAACTGAACCTCGACCTGCTGTGGGTCGTCGTCACGGGGCTGCTGGGCATCGGTGGATTGCGCTCGGTCGAGAAGATCAAGGGCGTAGCAACCAAATAATCAACACAGCCGCCCAGTACATTAGCACCACCAGCGCCAACATCTTCATGTCCATGCTGTACTTCGGCGGGTGATCGCGGCCTTGGCGGCAAGTACCTTCATCGCAACAGTTCACGGCGCGTCTCCAGTTCGATCAGCAGTTCGATGTAGTGCTTGGCTTTCTCTAGGTCTGCAAGGCCGTTTTTTACGCGCCATCTACATAGGTACTTTATCGCGTTGGCCTCGCAGAACGGGATACTGTTGGCGTGGATGAACTCGATGGGCTGGATCGGCAGACTCTTGTAGTGGTCGCCGTCCACTTGCTTGTCTAGGCTGCTCATAACGCCCGCGCCTCACGCAGCAACTCCTGACGCTCCCTGACCGCCCGCAACGTCGTATAGCGCTGGTGCAGCCGCTCCAGTACGGACAGGCGCTTGCTGCCCTCGCGCTCCTTCGTCAGCAGATCCAGTACCTGCTGTTCCGACAGAAGCGCCAGTTCCTTATTCAGTGACCGCCAGGTGTGCAATTTTCTTCTCCAAGGTTGTGATGCGCGTGTCCAGCTTCGTAAGCGCCCGGTCGGCGCGGTTGCGGACTAGGGTCCATTGACGCCGCTCTTTCTTCGCGGCCTTCAGTTTTGCAAGGTAAAGTTTTATCACTTTAGTTCCTCCAGCGCAATGTCGCTGATCGCTCTCTTGTCCTTGAGCGCGGCCCAGATGCGCTCATCAATGGTCTTGTTGGTCATGAGGACATAGCACCAGACGGGATGGCGCTGCCCGCTGCGGTGCAGACGTCCGACAGTCTGCTCGTAAAGCTCAAGGCTCCACGGCAGGGACAGAAAGACCATGTGGCAGCCTCCGTGCTGCAAGTTAAGGCCGTGACCTGCGGATTTCGGGTGCACTGCCAGTAATCGAACCTTGCCAGCGTTCCATCGTCCAATGGCGTCAGGGTCGTCCAGTACGGTGAGGTGCGGGTAACGTCGCTTGAGTTCTTCAAGTTCTTCCTTGTAGTTGTAGACCAGTAAGGTGTTGGCCTGCTGGTTCTCGTTAAGCAATTCATCAAGCCGGTCGAACTTGTGACTGCTGAACCACACGGCGCTCTGCGTGGTGTTGAACTTGCTAGGCCGCGCCGGGTCGGCTTGTTTGCGGGTGTCGTACACAAACCCGCCGGCCATCTGTTGCAACTTGCCCGTCACGACCGCCGCGTTGGCGGCAATCGCCTTGGCCGAGTCGAATTCCACCACGAAGTCCTTCTTCATCTTCTCGTAGTGCGTGCGGTCCATCTCGCAGCGCAACTCGACCGTGTGCAGCGGCGGCAGCATGTTGGTGTACAGACCGCCCTGTAGCAGATAGGTGGCGGGCTTGATCTTTGCCATCACCTGTTCCAGCGCACCCTTGCGCGGTGCCCAGTCGCCGTACTCCCGGTTCAGACAGACGAAGTACTGCTGCAAGAACGCACCCTTGCTGCGGCCCAGAAGGGTCTGGTCGATGATCTTGCACTGCCCGAAGCAGTCCTCCAGACCGTTGCTGGTGAACGAGCCGGTCAGGCCCCAGCGGATCGGCCAGTCGAGGATCTTGTGTAGTGCCTTGAACCGTTTGCCGGAAGGAGACTTGAGCCGTGTCAGTTCATCAAACACCACCGCGTCGAAGTTCAGCGTCTGTTCACACAGCCACTGCAAGTTGTCATAGTTGGTCACCACGACCTGAGCCGGGCCTGTCAGGGCGGCCATACGGGCGGTGGGTGAGCCGACGGCGACGGCGAGCGTCAGAGCGGGCGCCCACTTCGGCTGCTCGACAGGCCAGACATCGGTACAGACGCGCTTGGGGGCCAGCACGAGGAACCTGTGGGCCACACCCTCGCGGATGGCGTCTTGCATGGCCGTGAGCGTGATGGCCGTCTTGCCGGCACCTACTGGCGCCAGGATCATGGCGCGATCGTTGGCGAACAGGAAGTCAGCGGCTTCTTCTTGATAGGGTCTTAGCATGACGTTGGTGCCGGGGATTACGCGCCCCGGCACGCGATCAGGTCACGACCACAGGAGAGCAAGCAGTCGCTCTGACTGCCTCCGTTGGAGCACGGTGGGCTGGCTTTCATTCTTCTTCCTTGGGCGGCTCAATCGTAAGGGTGGACTCAGGCACTTCAACTGTCCACCACCGCCCTCCGCAGTCGTCACAGCGCCGACGCCGACGCAGCCAACCATACGGGCCTTGGCGCGTCTCGACGACCTTGCTGGATGTGTGTTCGCAGGTCATTGAGCCACCCGATAGTCTTTGAACACCATTCCCTTGCTGGCGTCGCCTACTTTGCACGGCTTGACCCAGACGCGCTTGCCACTGGGCTTGATCGTGCGCCAATGGCCGCGACGATCGTGCAGGCGAGGCGAGGCGTGCGTGCCACCCTGCGGCTCTGCCTTGCTGGCCCACGGCTTGATCTCAACGGTACGCCAGTCAAAGGAAACCGCTGGCTTGCCTTTCTCCTTACGCTTGCGGTTCAGAAATGTGTCGCGGACAACCAGCATATGAGCCTCTGATTTGCGCTCAGACAGTTTGACTAGGATGGCGCAGATCAGGCGAAAGACTGGTCTGACATCTTCTTGTGAGATGTCGCCGTCTTTCCGGTAATACCGTAGACCGTCATCGGTCTTGACGTAGGCAAAAGGTTCCATGAATTTGCCGTGCCACATTGACGCGCCGCCGACTGCCACGGTGTCCGTGCCTTGTGAAAGCCACAGGGCGAAGTCCTTCCCTGTCTGGTCGTAACCGACAAAGCCTGTCCGAGGGAAGGGCAGGTTCAATACGAGGTCCACGGACACTGGTCCGCCGTCCCATCGCTCCATTGGGCCAACGTCAAACCACATAGCCGTTTCAGGCTCAGGGGCCATGCGGACCGCTTTCTGAATGAGTGGGGTCATTCCAGCACCTCCCGCCCGTCAATTCGGGCCTTAATTTCCTCAGCCATTGCTGCGTCGCGCAGCTTGCTGGGGTTGGTTTTACGAAGCACTCTGATAGCAATCGCGCAGAACGTCTCAATGTGCGCCATGTGCTCCTCTGTGCGCGGGTCAACTACACGGCTTCCGATACCGATCTCATCTCGAATCCAGCCAATAGATGCCATCAGATCGGCGACTACGCCTTCAAGGTCAGACCTAGCTCTCATATCCAGCTCGCTGCGATGTCGCGGCGGATGGTGGGTTTGTGCTCCAGTCGTGCCAGCTCGCGGGCCTTGGCCTCACGGCGTCTGCGGTTCTTTTCTTCGGCCGTGATCGGCAGCGGTCGGGGTGCGTCCGTCTTGCCCAGGCCGTAGAAGGTGACGGGCTTGACGCCGGTCGGTTCGTAATGGGAGATGCAGACGCGCGCAGTATCACGCAGATGCTTGATGACGTTGTTCGTCGTAGACCGGGACACGCCCAAGCCTTGTCTGAGTTGCTCGGTCGTCATGGGGCCGTCGCGCAGCAGCGACAGCACGCGATCACTGAGACTCACTTGTTCTTCTCCTTCAGCGCGGCCTCGACAGCCCGAGCAATCTCATGCCCGAACTCTTCGGTCGTCGCGTAGATATTCGCGCGTTCTTCATCCGTCAGCCCCTGCCACTCGCGTTCAGACAACGCACACCAGTGTGTGTTGCCACTGGTGCGGATGTACTCGCAACGCTGCTCCGGCTGCTCCAGAGCGGTGCAAAGGGCGGTGATGGCTCGGTCATGGAGAATCCAAGGCATACTACCCTCGCTGATTTTTGGTCTGGTTCTTTTCAACGCATCCAGCGCCTGTTGCATCACTTCTCTCATTTTCTTTTCCTTGGCAGTGGCGACCACGCCACGAAGTTACTGTCATCCACCCAATCGCCAATGGCCGCGACGCCCCCGCTAGTCAAGATCAACAGCTTGACCCCGCGAGGTGGTGGCTCCTGCTCGGGATCTCGCCAGTAGACTTCGCCGCTGGCTGCGGGCATCACTGTGTTTTCACTCATAGGTAGGCTTCAATGAAGGCTTGCGCGACTTGCGGGACGATGGCGTTACCGTAGGCGCGCAGTCGTCCCACTCGATTGGTAACCCCATGAGCCAGCGGGAATGTGCCGGGTTCAACTGGCCGCCACTTTCCATCCCGGCAGTAGAGCCAGTCAGCATCTCTCCAGTGGCCGTTAGTCGGGCGGGGCTTGCTTCTGCTGCCGCTCCAGGCAACTTCAGCACCTTCTTGTCGTGGTTCCCTTGACTGTAGGCATATTTGCTGCCCGTTGTATCGTTCACCACTGGTGTCGGCCACCCGGTCAGCGTTGACGCCATCCCCAGCGTCATCCCAAATCCGTTGTGGCCATGTCCGTACCTCGCTTTCTCTTCCGCTCGCCGCTGCTCCCAACGAGAGTCCGTATCGTTTTGCGGCCCCGCGTTCGGCGTCGGCCACCCAATAGAGTCGTTGTCGGATGTGCGGTGCGCCGACGCCCGCAGCGCACAGATCGGCCGCCCCGAAGGCGTAACCCTCACCTTCCAGGTCAGCCGAAACAGCGTCGAGCCAAGCGAGGCCAGCCGGACTTGCAACCTGCTCGCCAAACACGATTGCAGGTCGGCACTCGCTGATGAGCCGGAACCACTCGGGCCACA
>Ga0070749_10003066_pt1 | contig 11212 bp, 16 predicted proteins | sample VirMetDEL_Nov_18_FD_75180 | JGI IMG/M metagenome (GOLD analysis project Ga0070749, IMG submission 75180) | Aqueous microbial communities from the Delaware River and Bay under freshwater to marine salinity gradient to study organic matter... | ecosystem: Environmental > Aquatic > Marine >...
AGATAACGCAGCTACTACCACTCTTACAGCAGACTCTGGTGCGCTGGTGTTGGCGGGCACGGCTGCGGGATTGGAAAGCGGAAACATGTGGGGAGACGAAGGCGCCACTTCAACCAGTTGGTCCCCCGTGGCAGATCCAGGCGCAGGCGGTTGGACCTCCACAGATTCCGACGACACGATATGGACGAGGCTCTATGGGTCCTGAACTTATAACCGCCATCGGGGGCGCGATCGCCGCCGCCGCTACCGCCTTCTTCGGGGGGAAGAACTCCCTCAACGGATTCAAGGCGGAGACACGCGCGTTCTTCATCTCACTCAATGAGAGATCGGAGAGGATCGAGACAAAGGTAGATGGACTCATCGTGTCGGACGCGCTTCAGAACGAGAAGCTCTCGCAGGAGGATGAGAGGCTGAAGGCGCTTGAGGAGAGGGCGGAGAAGCCGGAAATGACGCCGGAGCCTGAAGAAGCTCACTAGATCCTTGACACTTGTACCTTTCAAACTTTATATTTCTATCATGGTTCAGCCTGTCTCCCCGTGTCAAGGAGCGTGCGCGTGCGCGTAGCCTACTTCGACCTGGAAACTCACGATCTGAAACCTGAGTTCGGCCCGATCATCTGCGCCTCCGTCCTCGACTCCGGCTCTGGCGAGATGAAGACTTTCCGCATGGACTCCTACCGGCGTCGGAAGAAGGCCAAGGACTTCAACGACGATCGCGCCCTTGCCGTCGATCTCCGTGACTATCTTGAGACCTTCCACGTCACGGCGGGGTGGTTCTCGAAAGGCTTCGACCTCTCACACCTCCGCTCCCGCCTCGTCTACCACGGCGAGCGTCCTCTCAAGGAGATGCTCCATGTCGATGCGAACTGGTACTTCCGGGGGTGGCGTGGACTGAAGCCGATGTCCTCGAAGCTCAAGCACGTCTCGCAGTTCTTTGGGTTCGAGGAGAAGCCTGACGTGAAGCCCGAGGTCTGGATGGCCGCGAAGCAAGGGAACAAGGTTGCGCTCGACGAGGTGTGTGAGAGGTGTGAGGCGGATGTACGTATTACGGCGGCGATCACCGAGAAGGCGTTCGACCTCGGCCTCATCAAGAACATCAATAGGTACTAGGATGACGTCGATGCGTGTCGCGCGTTTCATCCTTCTCGTCCTCCTCTTCGGCCTCCTCGGCATCGCGTGTGGGCGTGGACTCCGCCCCGACACCCCCGAGCTTTCGTACGTGATCGAGAACCACAACTGGAACACCGCCACGGTCACGTTCGGTTGCGCTGGACAAGTCTTGAGACGAGAGCATAACTTGAGTACGGGAGAGCGGAGGAAGGGCCGGATCAACGCACTCTCCTGTCAGTCGCCTAATTTCGTCGTGACCTTCCTTGGCTCCACGGAGGTCATCCGATCGGGACAGATCTCAGGCTGGACGACCTCCGCGACCCTTCTCGTCGTCATCCAGAACGCCATCGGTCTTTCCTATCACCGCCTGACATGACCCGCATCAACGTCGCGACACTCGTGAAGGATGAGATGTCGCGGTTTTTTCCGGACGCCCTCAAGGCGTGGAGTACCTTCGCATCCGACATCATCGTCCTCGACGACGGATCAACGGATGGGTCGAAAGAGCACGCGAAGGAGTTCGGAGCGTTCGTGGTGGAGAGATCGGACGCTCCGCTCTCGGCGTGGGGCGCGGAGACGCCTGCCCGCGCCGCGCTCTTCGAGGCTGCGTGGAAGTTCACGAGGTACGATGACTTCATCATTTGGTTGGATGCTGACATGGTGCCAGCAAAGGACCCCTCCCTCTTCGCCACCCCCGACGTCGATGCCGTCGCGTTCGTCCTCTACGATATGTGGAACGAGAGGGAGTTCCGAGAAGACTCCTTCTGGCGCGGCCACCTCTTCCCCCGTCTCTGGATGATTCGGAAGCGGAAGGGCGCGGAACCGTCCGAGGGCTGGAAGTGGAGCGGACGTGGCATCCACTCGGGCCATCTCCCTGAGAACTTCACATACGACTCTCTCCTCTACGCCCCCAAGGACTACGGCCTCCTCCACTATGCGTACGTGACGCCCGAGCTTCGGGAGGATAAATATGCGAGATACGCAAGTGTATCCTCGGACCTCACGACGTTCGAGCGGGATCACGCTATCTCCATCATGGACCCCTCCCCCTCGCTTGTCCATCTCTCCTTCACGCCGGAACTCCGCCTTCCCGTGCCTGTCCCCGCATGAACGCCCGCGCCGCCTTCATCCTACAGTCAATCAACTCAAACGATATAACGATGTCCGTTATACCTGCGGACGGCGGCGCCTACAACCTCACGCTGAAGGAAGGGGACATGCTTGAAGTCACCTCAGCCTTCCGCGCTCCCCTGCTCCAGCTTCATCACACCCGCAAGCCTTCCACATGAGAATCTTGATTGCGTCCGTCACGAACGCCCCCACGGATGTCTTGCGTGCTCACCTTGAGTCGGTCCAGGCGCTAGAACTTCCTCCTCGCGTCAAGACATCCCTCGCCTACATCTCAGACGGACTCTCCGAGGAGGCGCTCGATCTTCTTGAGGAGGCCGGGGCGGAGATTGCGTACGCCCTCGAAAAGCCCGAAGACGCCACGTACGCGAGGGGGGAGATCACGCACGAGTGGACGATCCCCACCTTCGAGTGGCTCGCCCGAGAGAAGCAAAGGCTCCTAGAGTATGCGGTCGAAGGAAGATACGATGGGATCTTCTTCGTGGACTCAGATCTCGTGCTTGGGCCGGAGACGCTCGCGAGCCTCATCTACGCAGACAAGGATGTGACGAGCGCCGTCTTCTGGACGAGGTGGACTCCCGAGACGCCTCTCCTCCCGCAAGTCTGGCTTCAGCATCCTTACGGGCTTGAAGGCGGAGGGATGATGCAGGATGAGTTCCTCCGGAGGCTCGACGCGAAGGAGATCGTGCAAGTTGCAGGGCTTGGGGCTTGCACCCTCATCCGAGCGCGGGCGTACGAGCGTGTCCGCTGGTATCCGCTCGTGGAGGGCCTCCCAACCCACGGCATGTGGCAAGGCGAGGACCGGCACTTTTGTGTGTATGCGACGAGAGAGCATGTGGATCTCTATGCCGATGCGTGGCCCGACATCTTCCACATCTATCGACCGTCCGATCTTCCGAAGGTCGAGGCGTGGAAGGAGGGAAGGGCGAAGCGCGTGACGCGCCCCGAGATCGGAGATTACGTCTCCTTCACGCTTGAGGCGGTCGAGGAGAAGGTTCTCCACGAACACCGGGAGCACGTCAGGGGGAGGCTTGGCACGCTCAGGCTTGCGCCAGACGTCGAGAAAGCCCTCTACACGATGGACGTCGGAGACGTGAGGGTGATCCCTGTCACCTTCCCCGAGTGGTTCCAGATCGAAGAATACCGAGGAAGAACGAAGCATATCCTCGTGCGTCTTCTTGACGCCAAGCGCAACCCTTCCCCGGAGGTTTAACTTTCATGCATGGACTCTTCTCGGTGCTTCAACTGTGACGGCGCAGGGACGGACCTTCTCTATCCCAACATTGAGAACATTGTCTCGTGCGATGCTGGCGAATGGCTCGACTACGAAGGACTTGATTTCTTCGTGGTGCCGTGCGTATATTGCACGGAGGAACTCGAACCGCCACGGTCACTCCGGAGCTTTTGAGGTTTGAACCTCCCCGAAGAAGTCGTCACTCAACTTCAGTCCTTGAAGGGCATCGTCGCCACCGTCGTCACCACAGGCCACGTCGAGGAAAACTTCTCGTGGAATCTGATGGAGATGCGGTCGTGGTGCGACCGTAACGGCTTCCACAACGTGGAGTGGCGTCCGTTCAGTGCGGTGCTTGTGGAGCATGGTCGGGATGAGGTGATGAGGCACGCGCTTGCGGAGAACTACGACTTCGCGCTCCAGATCGACGCGGACGCTGCCCCCATCCCTCCGGACGCCCTCCTCCGCATCCTTCACACCTCCTTCATCGCCGTCCCCGACTCAAGCGTCGTCGGAGGATATGCCCAACTCAAGTCCCCTCCGTATCTCCCGACGATCGACACTGGCACCGGGACGTGGGAGCCACACTTCCCAGGCGAAGGCATCCTTCCCGTCATCCGGACGGGCGCACACTTTCTCCTCGTGAAGCCTTCGATCCTCCGCCGCTTCGGCCCGCCTTGGTTCCGCACGCGCCTCGGCCTCCGGCCCATCGACGCTCTTCGGGAGGTCGATAACTTCGCGAGGCTCCGGAACCACGGGAAGAATCCGCTCGCTGGAGATGATTGGACGGCGCTCCTTGAAGATGCGCGGGCGCAGGCTGGAGGAGTGGAATCTCCGGTCGGAGAAGATTCCGGCTTCTGTGATGCGGTGCTCGCGGTCGGAGGTAAGATCTACGTGGATACAGACCTTGTGATCGGGCACGTCGGAAAAAGACTCATCACTCCCGAGATGCTCCGGACGGAGCTTGATAAGAGGAAGACGAAGGTAAGGCGGGCGTTGGGGGTCTTTGAATGAGCCTCGACGCCTACGCCTCCGGCTCCACCGAACCTTGGGCCGCCTCGGTCCTCGCCACGCTCATCCGCCTCACCCGTCCCGCCCGCATCTTGGAGCTTGGAACCTTCCAAGGGATGACGACTCGCGCCATCTCCTCCGCCGCCCCCGACGCCAGTGTCGTGACGGTGGACATCGAGAAAAGGTTTGAGGGGGATCTCGGGGCGAACGTGACCTTCCGCGAGATGGACGCCCTCACGTTCCTCCGGACATGGGGTGGCCCTCCCTTCGATTTCGTCTTCGTGGATGACGATCACTCCTTCGGGCACGTCTCGGCGGAGATCGACTTCCTCCGACACCCGGAGATGACGCTCACGGGTCCAGGCAGTCTCATCGTCCTTCACGACGTCATCGGCCCCTTCGGCCTCGACAGGATCGTCCACGAGCACGGAGGGTGGATCGTGGAGCTTCCTCTTCTTCACGCGGCGGGTGGACTTGGGGTGATCCAAGTATGATCGTCTTTGTCTGCCATAATCTCCCCGGTCAGGACTTCATCGTGGACTCCGTGGCGGCGGCACGCACGCACATGCCCCACGAGAGGATCTGCGTGGTGGACTCCACCTCTCCAGACCAAGGGTACATGGAGAAGCTGGGGGCAGATGTAGAGATCATCGAAGGCAACATCCATTACGAGACAGGTGCTTGGTGGATGGCGTTCGACCGCTTCCAAGAGGAAGAAGAGCACTTTTATTTCCTCCACGACAACCTCACGATCCTCAAGCCTCTTCCGGAGAAAGAGTTTCTGACCGTCGCCTCGTTTGCTAACTGGTTCGGAGTTTCTGGGCATCAGAAAGAGATCATGGATATGTGCGCTGCGGCATTTCTCCCGGTCCCGCCCAACTTCAACTCCTGCTTCGGCTCCATGTTTGGGTGTACGAAAGAACTCATGTCTCGGGTAAAGATGCTTCGGGCTTCCAATCTTCGGCCAGGATCGCGGCACTCATCGCAATCTATGGAGCGGGTTTGGGGCATCATCTGGCAGACTCTTGGGTTCGACGCAGCAGAGCACGCCCTTAGTAGTTTTGAGGAAGTCTTTTCGGACACTGGTTTCGTACAGAAAGGGCGAGGAGCCGCAAGAGCATGACTTCGATTTACGTAGGGGGATCTTTCGATCTCTTCCATCCCGGCCACATACGCCTGTTCAAAGCGGCCAAGGAAGCTGCGGACGTGGTGATTGCCGCAGTCAACTCAGACGAGTTCTTCCTTAGCTACAAAGGTTTTTCCCCTACGGTAGAAGAAAGCTACAGGTTGGAGACGGTGCAAGCGTGTCGTTACGTGGACTTCGCTTTCATCATGCCTTCGCACGAGCATCAAGCTACCACCCTGGCGTCTCTTCGGCCCACGTACATCTTGCACGGAGATGATTGGACGGGAGACTCTCTCTTGCGGCAGTTGGGCATCACGCAGGAGTTCTTACGCCAGCACGACATTCAAATGATGTACGTACCCTACACTCCTGGCATCTCATCCAGCACCCTTCGCACGCGGCTCAAGACTCGTGGGTTGAAATGAAGATCTCCGTCGTCATCAACACCTGCGCCCTCGGCCCTCGTGCTCGCGAGATCACGGGATCGAAGTCTTCGACCCCACACGCCATCCGAGCCTACGCCCTCCGGCAATTCATCATCCCCCGCTACGTGGATGATCCTTTCGTCTCGGAGGTCATCGTCGTAGGAGAGTGGGAACCCGGAGATGACTATACCTATGTCCACTCTCCGTCCGAGTTCTTCTCGTGCGTGGACGCCCTCGCCCAGCGGCAAGCTGGCTTCGACGCCTCCTCCGGCGATCTCGTAGCCTTCACCCACGACGATCACATCTTCGATCACACAGCCTTCGGTCTTTTGAGGGAGGGCTTCCCAGGAGACGTCTTCATTCCTTCAAGGTTCAAGAGAATCCACGGGAAGGCGGTCGAGCTTCCAAACGGCGCCTCCGAAGGCTACGTGTCGGGGCACGCCAGCATCATCAAGCGAAGGATGGGTTACGCCGCGCCGTGGTCTAAGGTTGAGAAGATCCACACTTGGGACATCTCCCACACGAACCTGCTGCGGGAGGCGAAGGCGGAGATCGTCACCTCCGAGAACGTCCGCGTCTACGATGTAGAACTTGGTACCACAGGCTTAGAGAGGATCTAGAGATGAAGATTGTCGTCACGGGCTCGGAAGGGTTCATCGGAACGCACGTCCGCCGTCTTCTTCCGGAGGACGCTGAGGTCGTCAGGATTGACATGATGGAGGAGAGGGTTCATGGGGCCGAGGAGCCGGACTTTGAGGTTTTTACGGAACCTTCTGCTTGGGCATACGAGGAGTGTAAAGATGCCGACGTCCTCATCCACCTAGCTGCACAGGTGGGCGTGGCGGACTCCATGACGGACACGGATCGGTACGTTCTTGAAAACACAGCGGACACCGCTGCGCTGCTGGCAGACATCGCCACCCTCTCCTCCCCTCCCCGTCGTATCGTCGTCGCCTCGTCCATGAGCATCTACGGCGACCCCCTCACGTCCACGCCTATCACCGAAGATCACGCCGTCCTTCCCGTCTCCGTCTACGGCCTGACGAAGTTCGATCAAGAGAGGCTCGCCATCATGTACGGGGAGCAGATGGGTGTGCCTGTCACCGCCCTACGCTTCTTCAACGTCTACGGCCCAGGGCAGGCAGTCTCCAACCCATACACCGGGGTTCTCGCGATCTTCGCCAACGCCCTCCTCGCTGGGGAGGCGCCGACCGTCTTCGAGGATGGCCTCCAGACTCGTGACTTCGTGTACGTCGAGGATGTGGCGAAGGCCGTTGTCACCGCCGCCCTCACCGATGTTCCAGGCGTGTTCAACATCTCGACCGGCACACCCACGACCATCCTAGACGTCGCCACCCTTCTTGCGGATGTGCTCGGCGTAGACATCGCCCCCACGATCACATACACAAAACGCCCCGGCGACATCCGGCATTGCGTGGGGTCGTCCGAGGCGTTTAGGCGGGAGACGGGATGGAGTCCTCGCCCCCTTCGTGCTGGGATGGAGGAACTCGTCTCCGCCCTCCGAGCGGGCGTCAGGCGTCCTTCGGATCTCGCAGCCTACCTAGCACCAACACATCCGTAGGCTCCCCCTGCCAGACCGCCGCCTCCTTCTTCACACCCTCAAGCCGCAGCTTCGTCCCACCCTTCAGGGTGTACTCGAACCCACCTCCGAAGCCCAGCTTCGAGGATGCGTGGCGGGCGAGCGCAAGGAACGGCTTAGGGATCTCGATCGTCAGACGGCGGACGAGCGTGAACATCTCTCCGATCGCCTCCTCGATCACCTCCGTCTTGTCCGCGAGGCGGTGATCGAAGAACACGTAGTGGCCCAGGGCGTCCCCTTCAGGTACGATGTCGGAGAAGTAGACGATCCCCACGAGACCCTCTTCCGAAGGTGGGGTTGCCCACACCTCGAAGACGCGGGAGTCGTTCGCGCTGAGGGCGGCGGAGATCGTTGCGAGACGAGCGAAGCACGCGGAGCACATCTCCCGCACGTCTTTATCTTCGACGCACGAAGGCTCCGACGCACACGGAGGGAGGTGGGAGGCGAAGAGATTCTCCGTCATGGCAATCTTCCGGATCATCCCCGAGATAACCTCGGCGCGAGCGACATCGAAGACGAACGGAAGGAGTTCGTAGGTCACGTCAACATACCCATGACGAAGAAGTACATGAACTCGATTGTTAGGTTTGAACCTGTGGTTTCGTTTGCAACCCAAAGCTCCAGGTAGTCGTTCGTAGAAAGCATGGTGTCTACGTGAATGGCAGTAGAGATCACATCGGTGCCGGTACCTGTTTTGTGTTCTACCTGGCTCGCTACGGAATCAGTTCCACTCGCTGAGCCGTTCTTTCCTACACGCAATCCAATCACCTGTGACGAACTTGCCGTAGTCAAAGCGACGGTTACGACCCCGTGGATATGAATATCTGCCGCGCCGGTATACCTAAGCCGGTTATTGGCAGGCATGTCAAACTCTTTGAGATTGGTGCTGGTAGTCGTACCGGCAGCTTTGTAGTACGTGCTCGACGCCGCGATGGTCGTAGCGGCTGCTGTGCTTACGTATATCGAACCATAAGGCGGGCTCGCAGAGACGAGTAAGTCTCGGACGTCTTGGGGCGAGATGGCTCCCGTCGTATTGTCCGCTAGGAGCGTCTGGAGTGCGCTCAGAGAGCGTCTGGTGTCAGCCATGATGGGGTGTCCTCATCTAAATGTAAGAGAACGCGGACCAACCCGTCGAGGTCGAGCCGCTTCGTTTGATCCAGAAAGGCGTCACGCTCGATCCGATCTCGATGCCGAGGAAGCCTTCTGGCGCCGTCACCGCCGAGGAGTTGGGGCCGTCCGAGGTCGAGAAGTACGAAAGGGGGAGGCCGTTGAAGGCTTCCGCCACCTCTCGGGTCCAAGCGTCAAGGCGGGCATCACCCGTAGGGGGTGGGAGCGGGATGCGACGAGGGCGGAGCGTCATACCTAGAACTTCCCTGCGTCACGAAGCGTCACGGAGAAACCTGCGAACTTCGGCTTCTCCGCAGCCGAGAGGCGGATCTCGAAGTCAGGCGCGGTGCCCGTCTTCCAGAGCGGGATGAAGGTGGGGTCGGATGTGGTGGCGAGCGAGGCGTTCCGAACGAACTCCTGCCCATTCTGCGGGCGAGAGTCCCCCGCGAAGACGGAGACCTCGGAGGAGTTCTCACTCTCGTGGTCGATCCAAAGCTCCGCGAGGTGCGTGCGTCTCATCCCGTTCCGGAAGCCCTTCGACCTCCACCGTGCGTCGATCTCCGTGCCGAGGTCGTTTGTTGCCGTCGAGAACACCCGTACGCCCGTACCGTCCGAGGTGAAGAGGTTCAGACGACGGTTCCCTTGAGAGAGAAGGTAGTCATCCCAGCCCGAGGAGTAGTCATCCCACGTCAGGTTGAGTTCGTCCCAGGAGACGAAGGCGGCGGGGTCCGTCACGTCCGCACCCGCAGAGAACTCGTGCGAGAACTTGAGCGGCCACCACGTAGTGTCTTCAAGGTGATAGATGAGGGCCTTGTCGGGGAAGCCTGAGGTTGACTCCGGCGTAGGATAATATAACTCATATGCGTGGTCCGTGGAATCGTAGACGGCCCACGCCCGCTCAAGGAAGATACCTTCCTCGGTGAGTTTGTCTTGGATGCGCGACGGTCCCTGCCCCTGGACGGGACCGAGTGCGACGACGTTCGATCCGTCCGTGGCGTAGACCTCTCGGTCGCGTGCGAGGAAGATCACGCCGTTCGGGGTGGCGGCGATCGTTCTCGGATATGGACACCCCACGTTGTCCGCGATCTTGTCGAAGCGGAAGGCGTAGGCGTCGAAGGTCGGCGTCCCCCGCCAGATCTCGTATTCCGTGAAGAGGATGATGAAGTCACGGAAGCGGATTGCCGCCTGCCCCGCACCCCTCATGTCCATGAGATCCTCGAAGCCAGCGCCGTCGTTGATGAGGAAAGACGTTGGATTGCCTCGGGCGCTCCACATCACGCGGGTCGGATAACGTGTGCCGCTCTTGTCTCGGGTGTTGAAGAAGACGAGGCGATCATTGACGCTTGCGACGTCTTTGGCGGCGTAGGTGGAATCGAGAAGCTCTGGGAAGGTGAAGTTGCTGAACGTGGTGGTGGCGGAGTCTATCTCTAAGAAGAAGAAGGCGTTCGAGTTGTTCGAGGTGACTGCGATGGTGGCGTCTCGTCCAGCGTCGTAGATGGAAGCGGTACGGAAGTAGTCCGTGGTAGAGCCGGAAGGTGCGCCGGTCAAGGTGCTTTCGATCGCAAAGCCTACGTCGAAGCCCGAAGAGAAGGCGTAAGTGGGAGGTAGGTAGGATAGATAACTCCACGCCTGGTTGTCGGGGTGGAGAAAGGACAGACTACGTGCGCTCGCCGCGACCGCACACGACGCTCCCTCCACGTCGAAGATTTCATCGGCCCCGAGGACGACGCCGCCGAAGTCATGGGTGGTGAACTTCGAGATCCCAGATCGAGGACGGACCCAGCCGTGGGAGACGTCGGGCACGATGTTCTGGAGAGCGGGCGAGAAGACCTCTGGGAGTTCTTGAGGAGGGACGCCAGCATGGAGACCGCCGAGGGGACGGATTTCCACCATCCTCTCCCCACGAGATCTCCTGGGGGTGAAGGGCGTGAAACGGGCTTTTTGGGTAGGCATGGCCTACTCGTCCTCAAACGTAAGCTCGACGGTGATTCCGTAGAAATCGCCCGTACCACTTGGTGCGAGGCTCGCATCGCCCACCACGTAGCAGCTAAGCCAATCGCCAGCGGTAAAGGTGTATTGGCTGGTGCTGAAGGTGCTGTAGATGGTATGTCCAGCGCCGCCTTGAGCGTGAGAACTCGTCGAGACGTTTACGCTGGTGCTGGATGCAGAGGGCGCATTGTTGATGGCTGGGTTGATGCTGATGGAGCCTGCGGTGATGTTTTCGTTGTAGGAAGCAAAGATGCCGGTGATTGAACCAGTCCTACCCATGACGTAAGCGTTCCCGAACTCGTACACCTGGGGCGTGCCAGCACGAGACGCTGTGTGGGAGGTCGAGGAGGTGACGTTCGTCCGCGAGAAGTAGATATCTTTACGGGTTGGTCCGAGCAAAGTCGATCCAGCACTAGAGGCGCCTGCGTTGAACTGCTGGAGGCCCGTCCACGTCTGCGCCGAAGAAAGCTGGATGTTGTCCGCAAA
>Ga0070749_10003070_pt1 | contig 11205 bp, 13 predicted proteins | sample VirMetDEL_Nov_18_FD_75180 | JGI IMG/M metagenome (GOLD analysis project Ga0070749, IMG submission 75180) | Aqueous microbial communities from the Delaware River and Bay under freshwater to marine salinity gradient to study organic matter... | ecosystem: Environmental > Aquatic > Marine >...
AAAATATGATACCACCAATTAGTGATATCACACCCACAACAGACATACCCACCCCAAAAGAGTAGAAAGGTTCGCCTATGGCTGTTGTTAGAATACCCAAACCAAATAGAGATATACCCATACTAAGTAAAACCGCTTTTATTTTTCTCATTAGTTTGTAACCTTTTTTTTTGTATTAGATTTGATACGTTTATCCAAATCTTTTTTTAATTTCCAATAATTGTTAGTCGTTAGTTCTCTAATCTCCCCAATCTCTTTCTCAAGTTCAACTATCTTTAAGTCCAATTTTTTATTGTCGAACATAGATATAAAGTCTTCATATAATTTTTTCATATAATTTTTTTTATTATTAAAAATATAAACACAATTTTTTTATATATGAATACTAATATAAGATTTTAATGGGTAGGTTCCCCCCACCCACCAATAATTGTACTATCAGTAAATTTAGGTACATATTTTCTATCAAAAGCGGCAATAATTTTTTCCTTAATATTTTTTTGTTTGATACCCTCAGTAACTCTAGGTGTTTTTACAAAATGTGTAACATCTAATAAGGCATCATACCCAGATTTTTCCAAATCCAAATCATCAACCGCAACCCAATTTTCTACACCATGTAGTTCAACCCACATCATAATCTCTGACGCTCTACCCACATCTAAATTATCACCTCTATATAGTTTAGAATTGGGTGTGTAACCTATTGGTGCCTTTATTACTCCATTCATTTCAAATATCTCAATCATTTCGGGTAACCGTAACGTGGTTCTCCAATCAGAACTAACAACGATTTCACAATTTGTTTCTCTAATAATGGAATTTAATACGGCAACACATTTTTCATCAAATGGGTAGAACCCAAATTTCCCAAGTTTCATATGGAACTGTTTCATTGTGGCCATAACTCCATCAATGTCTAAGAAAAGTACCTTCATAATATTTATTATTAATGTTTCTAATTTATCTTACAAATATAACAATTTTTTAACAATAAATCAAATGGCTGAATTAATAATGAAAATACCTGCCCCTTACGAACCTATGAGAACAAACAGATGGATAATTAAGATGGGTGGTGGGAACGTAATAAAAGAAATACCTGAATATCTTTTTCAGAGTTATAAAATAAAAACTAAGGAAATACCTAATCAAGAGAGACAAGGTACCCAATTAAGTCTCAAACTACGTAATGGAAGTGGGTTTTTGGCAACACCAGACATGTTTATTGACGAAAAAAAGGTAGTATTAGAATTTTTAGACCCAGTGGGGTGTGTAATGGAGAAATATCTTATGGATGTGGTGTTTAATGGTTTTGAAATGGTTGGGGATTATGCTGATGGTAGTTTATTAACAGCTGATGTTTCTTTTTGGGTTAAATCTATTAGTACAAACCAAACAGATAAGATAGATAAGGAGGCTGTGGAGTCTTACAAAAAAAGAAAGAATGAAGAATAATTTACAAAGTATCCTTCAATCATTAAAAGATAATACTTACACTTATTTATCTGTTATAGATATTAACGGTAAAGAAATGTTCAAACTAAAACTAGAGAATGAACATGAGAAACTAAAAGTTGTGTTAGATACAATATTTGATTCTGGTTTTACCGTAAAAAAAATAAAGAAAGAAAATTTCTAATGTTTGAAGAAATATACGATGGTGTAATAAGTTCATTATCACAATCAGGGTTCCTTAATTGGGATAACAAAAATAAACTTAGTGACACAACATACAAATCACCAATAATATCTATACCAACTAAAGATTCTTTATTGGGTAACATTGTAACAGACTTACCGTCCAAACTTAAGGTCATGACATTCAATTATTCCATAGGTAATAATGAATCCATAATAAATAGTTGTGAGGCCAATCAATTAAAAATAAAATAAATTAAATTATTCTTGCTTTATCTAATATTTATAGATAAAACAAGAAATGGCATTTAATCTCACATTAAGAACTACCAAAGGTAATCGATTAACTTTCACAGAATTGGATAATAATTTCCTATACTTAAAGGATAGGGATATTGTTAGTGCCGGTATAATTGGTTCTGATTTGGTTTTAACTAAAGAGGATGGCGGTACTTTTAGTGTCCCACTTAGTGGTATAACAGCCTCAGATACATACATAACAGGTACTACTTTTAATAATACCACATACGACCTAACATTAAATAGGAACGACGGTGGTAGTATTACACAAAACTTAGCTGCTTTAGCTTCAGACGTTTATGTATTAAGTGGGGTATATCAACCAACAACGGGGGTGGTAGAATTCACAAACACTACTGGTGGTACGTTTAACGTTTCTGGGTTTACAACTGGGATGACTAATTATTATACTACCAGTGCTAATCTAACAAATAAAACAATATCTTTTGATAGGACCGACACTTCTAACGCTTACGATGTGAATTTAAGTGGTATTACTGTGGATAAATACTCCACAACGAGTGGGTTCACACAGGATATAACAAAAACAATAACACATAATTTTGGTTTAGTTGGTGATGGGGTATATGATATCTCTGTTAAACTTAGAGATATAACAACAAATGAGGAAATAGGTGGTTCAATAGATAATTTCACATCTAATTCTGTAGACATAACATTATCCCAAACTTTAACGTCTGTAAGGGTGGTTATAATAGGATAATAAGATATTTATTAATAAAGAAACATAATGGCAAGTAAGAACTTCAATCAAAATAGTAATCTATATGTAAATAACGGTAAATTCGTTGGTGGGTATAGTAATGTAGCTAGTGGGACATCATACACATTCATAGGTGGTGGCCAAGGTAATATAGTATTTAGTGGTTCTAATCATTCAGTTATCACTGGTGGTTATGGAAATAAAGCATATAGTAGTAGTAATTTTGGTGAGAATTTTATTGGTTCTGGAAGATTAAATATTGCTAATGGTTTTAGGGGGTTTATTGGAGCTGGACAATCTAACGTTGTTAGTAGCAGGGCCTTTGTAGGGGCGGGTAACTCAAATAGTGCCACAACATTTGGTTCATTTGTTGGTGCTGGTAGTAGTAACCATAGTAACGCTAGTAATTCATTCATTGGTGGTGGGTCATCAAATTATAATAATTCAGCACAAGGATTTATAGGTGGTGGTCAAAATAATGATATTACATCTGGTTATAGGGCTGTTTTAGTTGGTGGTACGAATAATATCGTAGATGGTACTTACGCATCACTTGTTGGTGGTAAAAATAATTTTGTTAATGGTCCAAATGCCTTTATAGGTGGTGGGTGGTATAACACAGCAAATACAGTTAATTCAGTTATTGTTGGTGGTAGGTTCAATAAAACACTTTCTGATGGGGGAGTTATTGGTGGTGGTGAGAATAATAGTTTATATTCATCATCTAGTCGTTCATTCATTGGTGGTGGTATAAATAATAATCTTTTAGGTGAAAATTCGTTTCTTGGTGGTGGTAAAGATAATAGTTTAATTGGTAATAGTTATTTTTCATTTATTGGTGGCGGATATAATAACACATTAACACAAGATTCTTGGTATTCAGTTATTGTTGGTGGTAGTTATAATGAAATAAATAATACACAAACTGCTGGATTTATTGGTGGTGGCCAAAACAACATAATGAATGGTGGTAATGCTTCTAGTTCAATTGTTGGTGGTAATGGTAACATAATGGGTGGTGGTAACTCTTTTATAGGTGGTGGCTCTCAAAATTTAATCAAAAATTACCAACTTAATTTTATTGGTGGTGGTAGGTCAAACACTGGTTCAACCAAATATAGTGCCATTATTAATGGTTTTAATAATATTGCTGAAATTGGTACATTTACACGTAGTGGTGGGAACACATATAATGCAAGAACTGGTTTTAAGGTATCAGACAATTATAATGTTTATGACGCTTTTACTGGTGGTACTATTAAGGGTAATGATTTCGCATTTATTGGTAACGGTAAAAATAATGTGGTTTCTGGTAATTATCAATGGGGTGGTAATGTATATTCTGGATATTATTCAGTAATTGTTGGTGGATATAATAACTACAACAATGGTTGGGCGGCAACTATTGGTGGTGGTGGTGAAAACAAATTATCTAAAGGTGTTTGGGGGTCAACCATAAGTGGTGGTATACAGAATAAGATTAGAAATAACGCCTTACTTTCCACAATTGGTGGTGGTTATCTAAATGAGATAAATGGTAATAACTTATCATTTAGTGGTGGTGCCGGAAACAATACCGGTTACATGACAATTGGTGGTGGTTACTTAAATAATATTAATACTAGTAGATATTCCACAATTGGTGGTGGTTCTAGAAACACAATAACTGGTGGTTCCGGTTTCCTACCAAATAATGGTACAAGTAATAATATTGGTGGTGGTAGTGGGAATACAATAACAGATTCTAATTGGTCATTAGTTGGTGGTGGGTCTAATAATAATATAACAACATCTAACGGTTCAACACTTATGGGTGTTGGTAATACTATTACAAGTTCAAATAATTCATCGATTGTAGGTGGTCAAAGTAATAATATTGAAAATAATAACTCTAGTGTTCCCTATAATAACACGATTGGTGGTGGTAGAAATAATATAATCATAAGTGGTACTACTTCTATAATCAATGGTGGTGGGTATAATCGAATTGAAGATGCTACATATTCATCCATAGGTGGTGGTAGAGGTAATAAAATTTATAGAAAGGGCTCATCTGCTTTCCCAGATACAACTAGAGCTACGATTGGTGGTGGGTATTATAATTATATAACCGATACACATGGTGGTACTATTGGGGGTGGTTATTTTAACCAAATACTAGATAACTCACAAACTTCTACAATCGCTGGTGGTTGGAAGGGTTATATTGATAATTCAGTTTACACAGTAATAGGTGGTGGGAATAGTAACTACATAGTAGATTCTGATTTTGGTACCATTGCTGGTGGTAGTGGTAATAGAATTTATTTTGGTAGTGATAATTTCATAGGTGGTGGTAATGGGAATTTTATTACTAGTGGTTATACAACAGTAATTGTTGGTGGTAACCTTAACAATGTAATAGGTAGTGAATACTCATCAATTGGTGGTGGTAAGCTTAACAATGTAATAGGTAGTGAATACTCATCAATTGTTGGTGGTATTAGTAATATAAATTCTGGTTATATATCTACAATTGTTGGTGGTAGTGGGAATACAATAATTAATTCAACTGATAAAATATCATTTATTGGTGGTGGTGTTGGGAACGCAATTAATTTTAGTGGTGGACCTTTTAATACAAATATAACATCCACAATTCTTAATGGCGAGAATAATACAATTGGCGGTATACTATTATTTGGTACTTATTTTGGTGGTAATTCAACAATTGTTGGTGGTAGAGATAACACATTAAATCAAAACCATGGTTTTATTGGTGGTGGGTATGGGAACACTATTGGTTTAGATGGTGAGAGGTCATCAATAGTTGGTGGTGCTAATAATACATTGTATTCTAATAGGTCATTTATTGGTGGTGGTTTTGGGAATAGGATTAGTGGTTCATCAAATACTGGGGGTTGTGTTATTGCTGGTGGTGATAATAATCTAATTATTGAGGAAAATAGTTTCATTGGTGGTGGTTCGAATAATACAATTGAGAGTGGTGGTCCAAGTTCATCAATTGTGGGTGGTCAAAGTAACCAATCATTTGGTAGGTGGGCAATCATTGGTGGTGGTCAAAATAATTATCTTGGTGGAAATCATGATGTAATTGCTGGTGGTTGGGGTAATGCAACTCATTTTTATGGGAGGAATTTCATTGGTGGTGGTAAGAATAACTACATATATGGTGAGTATAATACCATTGGTGGTGGTAGAGAAAATCAGATTAATGGTTATTACGCTAATCAAAGTTTTATTGGTGGTGGTTATGGTAATGTTATTGGTGCAACCCCATCCAACCCTAGTAATCAAGCTAATAACTGTATAATTGTTGGTGGTTTACATAATAAAATATTATCCGATGGGGGGTTAACATCAAATTCATTTATTGGTGGTGGTAAGAATAACGAAATCAGTGGTTCAACCTACTCAACTATTGTTGGTGGTCAAAATAACATTATTGATAATGGTGATAATATCCATATAATTGGTTCAAATATAACCGCAACAACGACTAATACAACATATGTTGAAAGCCTTAATGTTAAAGATAATTTAACACTTGGGGGACCAACAGTACCGGCAACATCTGGTGATACTGGAACACAAGGTACAATAGCTTACGATAGTGATTATGTTTATGTATGTGTAAGTACGGATACATGGAAAAGAGCTACATTATCAGCGTGGTAATATGTTTATAAAATAATAAATTAAAAAAAAATAAAAAAAATGGAAACAAAAAATTACAGACCAAATGGTTTAAAAGTAACACTTAACGATGGTAGTGTTGTAGAAGTTATGGTAATAAGAAAAAACCCAAGATTTGGAATTATTGCTAGGGTAAAAGGTCATGGTAGAGTTAATTTATGGAGTAAAGAAGATTCTGAAGCCCATAAAGACGATACAGAAGAACAATTTGTTACACAATTAAAAACACTTATCGGTACTGTTTAGTATTAGGTAAAAATTGTTAGTATTGTTTTATGAGAAAATTGAATTTAATTGCGGGATTGCCAAGAAGTGGAAGTACGCTTCTTTGTAACCTCTTAAATATGAACCCAGAATTCCACGCAACACCAACATCTTACACAATAGATATACTAAGAAACATTAGAAGTACGTTTTCTAATAATATTACAGCTAAAACCCATAATAGATTAGAAGAAATGGATGCCATAAGAAACGGTATGAAAGGTTTTTTAGAAGGATTTTATTCTGACAAGGATGTGGTATTTGATAAATGTCGTGGATGGACTTCACAATTACCTTTATTGGACGAGATATTGGGTCACAAGGACACCAAAATCATTTGGACATATCGTAACCCAATTGAGGTAGTTTCATCAATAGAGAGAAGATATATGGATACATTACTTCTTGAGAATGCTGACGAATCAGCTGGAGCTAACTTCACAACATTAAATGGTAGAATAGATGCATACATTAATGATGGTAGTATTGTAGCACAACCAGTATGGTTATTAGATGACGCCATTAATAGAATGGGTTTAGGTGATAGAATTATGGTTGTAAAATATTGGGATTTAACCAACCACACACAAGAAACACTTAATAGAATACATCACTTTATAGGTGAAGAGGCTTTTGAATACGATAAAGACGATTTTACAGACCTAAAACAAACCACACAAGAGTTTGATGGTTTTTATAACTATAAATTTATGCATACAATAAAGGAAGGTGGGGTTAAATATAAAAAACATAACGTCACACTTCCTGAAGATTTGATTGAGAAAATCAATGTTAGATTTAGTTGGTTGAATGAGTTTGTGGCTACACGTTAGTAGTCAGACTCAAATTCAAACGATTGTTCCATAGCTCTTTCCTTCATTATTTCTAAAACTTTAGGACAAAAGATGTCCTCACCATATATACACTTGTCTGTACATTGTTTATGGCTCCTTGTTTGGTAATCGTCGTCAGAGAATTTATCGTTATTCTCTGTTATACCTTCTGAAATTTGTTCGAAATAGAAATCTTTTATCTTACTCATAATTATATCCTTTTTTTGGTTCAATGTAAATATACGAAAATTTATCCTAACTTAGTCATAACACCACTAATATTTTCCAACTTACTAGCTAAATTCTCGCCAACTAAGTTAATACCATAATCTGTATAGAATTTATCGGTATTATACACTATATCACCATCAACCAACCCCATCACCAATCGTTTATTGGTTCTACCTCTACGATTTTTATCATATACAAGGTATCTTTCGTCAGTTTTCTTATCAACTTTAACATACAACATAGACGTTGTGTTATGTTTTAATTTAGTAGAACCTGTGTAAGTACCACCTTTAGTAATATGTAGTATAACATCAAAGGCTGTAAACTTATTTTCATCATTATCACCCATACAGGTGTTAGTCATCAATTTCAACAACCAAGATTCAATAGATGATGCTGTCAATTTACAGGTGTCAGATTCTTTTATCTTATCTTTAACATCACTAAAAGAATCGATAATAACATAATCCCAACCCATTTTTAATACATCTTCCATAGCCTCCATTGGGTTATCATAATCTGATAAGTAGAATGTATCTAGGTTTAAAAGTTGTGGTAATTCGTCAGACAATTCTTTATTATCGAATGAAGTCATTTCTGCTGAAACATATAAACACTTTTTAGTGTTATCGTAATCAATTATTTTAGCCATTTTATTAATTAAGTAGGTAGTTTTACCTGACCCACCCTCACCAACCACAACACATATTGTTGCTGGCATTGTACCACCTTTTCTAGATATGAAACTATCAACATCTTCACCAGATTTTATAGGTATAAAAGCTTCAGCAGGGAAATCAAAGTCTCTACTTAATCTAGTTATTTTAATTTCTTGTCTTGGTGATTTAGTTTTAGTTGCCATATAGTAGTATTTTTGGTTCATTACAAATATACCACATTTATTCTTATTAACAAAAAAATAGTGTTTAGTTTATTAATGATTTTGTTTAATTTTTATTTATGAGTAAAGAACAAGTAGAACACCCAAAACACTATAACCAAGGTTCCATAGAAATGTGGGATTACGCATTTGACCATAACTTAGATTTCTTTGAAGGTAATATCGTAAAATATGTTACTAGATGGAAACATAAGAATGGGGTACAGGACCTCTACAAATCTAAACAATATTTAGATAAATTAATAGAGTTGGTTGAAAATGAAAAAAGGGATGATTAATCATCCCTTTTTTTTATATCTCTGATTTATAAAACAAATTAAACTGGTCTTTCTTTCATTATGTAATTAACATAAGAATGTGTGTAGGTTGGTTCTCTCCACCCTACGACCTTTCCACCCTCTTTTATTTGTAAGTTACCCTCACCAGCATTATATGCTGCCAAGGCAAGTCTCCAAGACTTAGTATCACTAAACCCCCTTCTTTGCCAACTATCATAGTTATGTTTCAATAAGTAAGAACCCACCAACACGTTGTTTATTTTATTGTGTGGCCCATCTATACCCATTTTTTTTGATAGGTAACTAAAAGTTGTAGGCATAACCTGCATATAACCATTAGCTCCAGAGGTTGTGTTTCTAACAAACTTGAACCCACTTTCCATATCTATTAATCTAAAGTAAATATCTAAAGGTATGTCATATTTGGCACACTCACTTAACATTAGAAAAAAGATGTTATCATCTAATTTACGTAATGACGAACTACACCTAATCTTAGCAACATCTACAATGATATTCTCATATATTTTCCTAGATTTAAGTGTTGTTTCGTAATTTGTTAGTGTGGATTTTAGTCTTAGATTTTCGTCTGTGACTTTAAGAACTGTTTTATTGAGTGTGGTTAGCTCTTTGTTTGTGTTTGTTATTCTTCTTTTTAAAACTTCATTTTTAATTTGTTCGGTTGTTACTTTTTCAAGTAAAAAACCAGAGATACATAATAATACTGTAAATAGTATTGTCATTAACGTTTTTTTCATAATTCTTATTTATATAACGTTATCCTGTAAAAGGATGTAGGGGATAAAATCCCCCACACTTATATATTAAATATACTATTCCTTTTAAAAAACCTAAATACTATTATTAATCCTTTTTTTCTATGGTTACAGTGACCTTTTGTTTTTGGTAACCTATTTTAATAGTGTCGCCTTCTTCTAATTCACCCTCCAATATTTTATTAGAGATTGGGTCCTCTACATACTTCTGAATTGCTCTGTTAAGAGGTCTAGCTCCGTATTTCTCATCATAACCCTCATCACATAAGTGATTTTTCATGTTAGGTGTTATTTCAAGAGTATAACCCATTTCAGCCACTCTAGCTATTAATTCTTTTACCGGAATATCTATAATTCTTTTAATATTATCTTTATCTAAAGAGTTAAAGATGATGATATCGTCCAATCTGTTTAAGAATTCCGGTGCGAAAGCCTTTTTAACCGACTTATTGATTTCATCTTTTCTGATATTCTCAAGGTTTTCAATTTTAGCTTTTGTACCAAAACCAACACCTGTCCCAAAATCTTGTAATTTTCTAGCTCCCACGTTAGAGGTCATCACTATTAAGGTATTTCTAAAATCAATTTTTCTACCTAAACCATCAGTCATATGACCATCGTCTAACACTTGTAATAACATATTAAATGTGTCAGGGTGTGCTTTTTCAATTTCATCAAATAATACCACTGAATAAGGTTTTCTTCTAATTTTTTCAGTTAATTGACCACCCGCTTCGTAACCTACATATCCTGGAGGTGAACCGATTAACTTAGAAACAGCGTGTTTTTCCATATATTCAGACATATCAACTCTAATAATACTTTCTTCTGAACCAAATACTTTACCAGCTAACATTTTAGCTAAATGTGTTTTACCCACACCCGTTGGACCTAAGAATATAAATGAACCAATTGGTTTATCGTGTTTACGAATACCAGTTCTATTCCTTTTAATCGCTTTCACGATTTGTTCAACAGCGTCATCTTGTCCGATAACTAACTTTTTAAGGTCACCATCTAAATGTAATAATTTAGATAATTCATCTTTAGTGATACTATCTACAGGTATTCCAGTAGTCATAGACACTATTTTAGCCACATCTTCTTCTGAAACAATTTTTTTGGTTATCTTCATAGAAGCCTCCCACTCCCTATTAGCGACGTCAAGACTTGCTAAAAGTTTTCTCTCATCATCACGTAACTTTGCCGCGTCCTCAAACTTTTGTGCTTTTATAACCTCATCTTTTTTGATGTTTATATCAACTATTTGTTTTTCTAATTGTAAAATACTAGCTGGTGGTACCACATTAACTTGTGCTTTAGCCCCAACTTCATCCATTATATCAATAGATTTGTCCGGTTGGAACCTATCTGTTATATATCTGTCTGCTAATTTGACACAAGCTTCAATAGCTTCGTCAGTATAGGAAACGTTGTGATGTTCTTCGTATTTATCCTTAATATTATTTAAGATTATTAAAGTATGTTCTGCTGATGGTGGATTTACCACCACTTTTCCGAATCTCCTTGTTAAAGCCCCATCCTTTTCAATGTTTTCTCT
>Ga0070749_10003071_pt1 | contig 11204 bp, 13 predicted proteins | sample VirMetDEL_Nov_18_FD_75180 | JGI IMG/M metagenome (GOLD analysis project Ga0070749, IMG submission 75180) | Aqueous microbial communities from the Delaware River and Bay under freshwater to marine salinity gradient to study organic matter... | ecosystem: Environmental > Aquatic > Marine >...
AAAAATTTAAAAAAATCAAAAGAATAAATAAAACTATTATTTGTGTTACAATCAGATCCAGAAAAACAAATATTATCAGAAATACAATTATTATTTTCGTCTAAAACTAATCCGCTAGGACATTCTATTAATTTACTTCTTTCTGAATTTTCAAAACTTTGCCAAGGAAATTGACAAAAATTAGTTTCTAATCTACCTTGTAACTGTGAAGTAGTACAAACAAGTTCTTTCGAACATTCACTTTCATTTAGATTACAAGTATCTCCTCTTAAAAAATTTAAAGAATTACATATTCCTGTATTAATATTATTTGGATTATCAAAGCTATTAGGATTATTATTTAAAGTGTTAATTATTTTTCTGTTAAATTTACATTCTAAACCATTTTTACATTCTAAATCAGTATTATCAAATAAACAAACTTGCTCTTCTTCTCCAACACCTATTTCTTCAAAAATACAAAAACTAGAATTTAATTTTGTTCCTTCTTCACAAGCAGGAATTAATACATCTTCTAAAAGAAGACCGCTTTTACTTTTTAGAAACTGACTTTGAGGTTGAGTTCCTACAGGAGTTAAAACTACACAAGTTTTACTTTGACACACGCTTCCAGTTAAACACATTAAGTCATTTTCGCAGCTGTCTTGTATTAAATTTTCACTCTTACAGATTTTTTTTACAGGATCACAAGTTTCTGATATTTCTGAATTACATTGTTTATCTGTCGCACAAACAGAAGGAATTGTTTTACTGCAAATATTATCTACGCAAGCTAATGCAGAAGGAACACAATCACTTCTAATAGTACAAAAACTTCCTATATTAGATAAGCAAACACCTCCTCCTTGAAATACTCCTTCTACACATGTGAGTCCTTCTCCGCAGTCTTCTAGTTCATAAGCTCTTGGTAAATTTGCTAAAATCTTTCCAGAAGATTTTGTTAAACAAGGTTCTCCTAAAGTTATATTATTATAACCTGAAGACCCATCTAAATCACTATTGATAGTTAAAAGTTTATCATTAGGTTTAGGATCAACAATAGGAGCTTGATATTCTAATTTTAATGTAAAAAACCAAAAAATAGATAAAATTATACCAACAAAAAAAATTATAAAACTGTAAAGGGATGGTAAGTCAAAAAAAGGTTTTATCACTTCGGTTTGTAAAAGTGAAGAATTAGAATTTCCCATTATTTTATTTATAACTATTTTTAAAATTAACGAAGGTTAATTTTAAACTTATTATTATAAAAATGAATCTAGTAACTAGAGAAGAAGTAATAGAAATTGTAAAAGAAATAGAAAACAGTAAAAAATCCAAAGGTTTATATGGTTTTAATGTTTTTCTTTTAATTTTATTTATAATTATATTGGTGACTTTTTTTATATTAATTTATGCTGTTCCAGGAGTTATCTCAATTAATTAATTCTAGTATGAATTTGTCTTACATTCCAACCTACAAACATAGCAGCTGTAAGGATTTGTAAACCTAAAGCAGTTACACTATATTGGAAATTTTCTTCAAAGTCTACATCTACTCCACAAATCATTACATTGAAAAGAATAGAAATTCCTAAAAGAGCGTAAATTAAAACATTAAGGTAAACCATTTTTCCGTTATGAGTTCTCATGAAAGTGTCTAATATTAAAAATCCTGTAGCAATAGAAAAAGCAATCAAAGAAGTTAAAGAAATTTGTTTAGCAATACTATCTTTAGCGTCGCTAAATGAAAAACTATCATCTCTAGTATATCTGATAGCAAGTAAGACAATAGCCGCAGCTGCAACACATATTGTTAATGTAAAATAAATATTTCTTTTCATTTTTCCGTAATGAGCTTCAAAATCTTCAAATCGTGTGGTCATTTTTTCTGCAAAACCAGCTGTTTTTGTCATTTTTTATAATAAATATAAAATAAAAAAAATGAATATTTTGTATTCTATAGATTTTACACTTATTTTGGTTTTCTTTTATCTTTCTTTTTTTTCTACGGTAACTTTGTTATTTCTTCAAGATTATTTAAAATTTGGATAAAAATAAAAAATGAAAAGAAAATAAAAAATTTTTTTGTGATAAAATATGAATTCCCTTTTTTCAAAATTTTTAGAAAATTTGGATGTTCCAGAAAAAGTCAAAAATGGCTTAGAAAAAGAGAGAACAAATGAAGAGTTAAAAACTTATGCTCTTTCTTTACCAACTCTTCTTTACCCAGACACATATTTACTTGCTGGACGTCTTTATGTTTATCTTCATATTAAATCTTGTCCTAACAAAATAGAAGATTATGTTAAAAATTTAGAAAATGTTTTAAGAAAAGAGATAAAAGATTTTATGTTACAACATCAAGAAGTAATCAATAAAGAATTAGAACTTACTTATTTTAAAAATTTTGAAAGTTATGACATACTTTCTGCTTCTTCTTGCGTGAATTATCTTTTGAAATTTTCTCACGAAGAAGCAGTTGTTGAAACTCCTTGTCAAATGTTTTTACGTCAAGCAGTTCAATTTTATCACGACGAAACTATTGAAGATGTTTTAACTTGTTATCGAGAAATGATTGATCGAAAATATGTTCACGCTTCACCAACAATGTTTAACGCTGGAACTAAAAAGAATCAAATGTCTAGTTGCTTTCTTTTAACTATAGGAGACAATTTAGAATCTTTGATGGAAGGAGTTTATGACTCAGGTTTAATTTCTTCTAAACAAGGAGGAATAGGAATGTCTTTAAATGCTATTCGACATTCTACTATTTCTAATACAGGTAAATCTTCTGGAGTTTTACCTTTTACAAGAATTTATGATTCTACTGTTATGTGTGTAGATCAAGGTGGAAAAAGAAACGGAGCAATGACAATCACTCTTAATGATTGGCATATTGACTTTTTAGAATTTATTCAATGTAGAGATAATTTCACTCAAAACGGAATAAGATTAAAACAAGCTAATATTTGTGCTTATATCACTGATCTTTTTATGGAAAGAGTAAGAGCTGACCAAGATTGGACTATGTTTTGTCCTGCTCGAGCAAAAGCAGTTATTGATGGAGTAGAATGGAAACTTTTAAATTTATCTGGAAAAGACTTTGAAAAAGTATATCATTATCTAGAAAAAGAAGCTATTAATGATAAGTTAAAATTAGAAGAAATGAATAAAGAAATTATTCAATTAGAAAAAAAATTAAATTCTAATAGTTCTACTCAAGAAGAAAATAATATTTATCACCAAAAAGTTTTAGAAAGAGTTCAATTCAAGAAAAATATGATAGAATACAAAAAAATGAAAGCTCGTGACATTTATAGAACTATTTGTGATATGCATAATAAATCTTCTATGCCTTATGTAGTTTACAGAGACACTGTAAATTATAAAAATAATATGAAAAATATTGGAAGTTGCGAAGGTTTAAATCTTTGTTTAGAAATAACAGAACCTTCTACTCCTGATTCTATCGCTTCTTGTAATTTAGGACATATCAACTTAAAAAGGTTTGTTACAGAAACCGGTTATGATTTCGAAGGATTAGGATCAGCTTCTCAATCTTTAGTTAGAAACATAAATAAAGTAATTAACTTTAATTATTATCCTTTAGATGTTTTTGATAAAGAAACTGGAATTTTAAAAAGAGGAAAAATAAGTACTCCTAATTTTGAAAATAGACCTATCGGTATAGGAGTTTCTGGTCTTTCAGAAGTTTTTGCTCTTTCTAACTTACCTTATGATTCAAAAGAAGCTATTCATTTAAATAAAAAGATTTTTGCTTGTATTTACTATCACGCTTTACTAGCTTCTGTAAAGTTAAGTAAAAAACACGGAGAATATCAAAATTTTAGAACTAAAACTTCAAAAATTTTCATTAACAACTCTTGGGTTGAAATGAAAGGTTCTCCTTTAAGTAATGGTTTTTTTCAATTTGATCTTTGGGGTCAAGAAGCAGACTATTACAAAAGTATTGGAAGATTAGAAGAAGATGTTTATAACTGTAAAGATAATATTCCTGTAGAGCCTTATGAGTGGGGTATGGATTCTGAAGTTCATAGTTGGGTTAAATTAAGAAAAGAAATTATCACTCATGGAGTAAGAAATTCTATGCTTATCGCTTTAATGCCAACAGCTTCTTCAGCTCAAATGCTTAGAAATGCAGAAACAACAGAAGCTCATCAAACTTTAGTTTATTCTAGAAAATTAGCTCACGGGAATTTTATTGCTTTTTCAGAACCTTTTGTATGTGATATGAGAAAAGAAAAATTATGGAACGAACAAGTTATAGAGTTTATTATGATGGATAACGGATCTATAAGACACTTAGATAAGTTTGTAAAAGATAATCAAGAATATTTTGAAGAAGGATTTGTAACTACCGAAAAATTAGAAAAAATAAAACATTTACAACAACTTCACAGAGGAATGTATGAAATTTCTCAAAAAGTAACAATGCAAATGGCTAGACAAAGAGGTATTTATGTTTGTCAATCACAATCTTTTAATATTTACTTACCAGAACCAAACATTAAAAAACTTCAAGCTGTTCACTCTTATTCTAATAAGTTAAAATTAAAAACAGGTATGTATTATTTACGTCAAAATCCAGCTTCTCAAACAAATAGATTTACAGTAGATATCAAAATTTCTCAATATTATGAAAAACTAACCAAAAAGAAAGTTGAAAAAACAGAAGAAGCACCAGTTTGTAGAATGGAAGAAGGGTGTGTTATGTGTTCAAGTTAAATTCTCATTTTTCTTAAAATGAGAACTAATGTCAATCAAAAGATATTTTTAGTTTATTCTAAGAAAAGGTATATAATTATTTTTGTAAGTTAATCATCACCAAAAAGATAATCTGCAAATTTTGCAGGATCATTGTCGTCTACTTCACCTTCTTCTTTACCTTTATTATTATAACCCATGATTACTTGGTACTTCAACTGATAACAAGTATAATTACCGTTATTTTTTTTTCTTTTCAATTTTGTTAAAATAACTAAGTTTTTTTATTTTTTCATTTTTATAAAAATGGAAAACAGCAACTCAGTCTTTATTTTTTTAGTTCCTTATTCTGTTTGTAAAGATGATTATGATAAAATGTGTCAAAAAGAATCTAAATATATAGGTGAGAAATTTTTTGAAAGTTTAGCTAATTCTAAAAAAGTAACTGAAGAAAATACCAAAGATTATATGGTAAAAAGTGCTGGAAATGCTCATATTCTTATTTCCAGACTTCATAGAGATGTTTGTGATGTTCACTCTGAAAAATGTGATTCAAGAATCAATACTTATATGAAAAAATTAGGAGCAATGATTGATATGAACAAAGATAAAGATGTTTACCTTTTTGAAATTAGAGCAACTCCTAGAGAAGAAGTTTTAGGAGAAGAAGAAGGTGAAAAAGAATCAATGACTATTAGATACCCTAGAAGTCAAAAAGATAACATTATTCTTTTAGTAGAAATGTATAAAAAGATGGGTAACGAAGATGTTAAAATGAAAGAATATCGAGGAGATAATCTACTTATTAAAAATTTTGTAAACAAAGATAATGTTAAAGGTATTGCTATAATGGATGTTAACCCTATAGTAGTCAAATCTGAAATGTAATTTATTTTATTTTTTCCTCTATTTTTTCAATAATATTATCAGAATTATATATTGTTTTTTTGAAAGAAAAAGAAAAAACTCCTTCTTTCTTTTCAAATTTTTCTAATTCTAAGTGATTTTTTTCTTTTTCTTTAACTTCTACAGTAACTTTAGTTTCTTCTTCTTTAACATTAATCATTTTAGATTAATGTTATATTAAAACTTATATTGTATTTAATTTAAATTTTTCTTTCTTTTTTGTAACTACTACTCTTTTATCTAAGTCCATAAAAGAAATTAAAATTAATAGTAAAAGTATTCCAAAAATTACAAAGAAAGGAATATCTGAACTAACTGTAAACAAAAGAATAAAAAATATTATGAAGAAAACAAAAAAAGCTATACTTATATTATCCATTTTTAACTTCTAAAGATTTTATAATATTAACTAATTTTTTATTATTGTAACCATTTAAAGTTCTAAATTTTATTCCTGTCTTTTTCAAATATTCTTTTTCTATTTTTTCAAAATCTAAATCATAATCTTCATCTATTAATTTTTTATCCATTTTATTATAAATTTTCTTAATTTCTCTTTTTAAATTCATATTAAATTTTCTATTTTCATCTCCTTTGAAAATTTAAATCAAAGGTAATTTTGGATTTTTACAACTCATATTAAAAACAACAAAAATATGTTCTGGAAATCTGGCAGAAATAGAAATATCTTCAAAAGAAAAAAAATTAGGAACATTGTTGTTGTAATCAATAGAAATATTCCAAGGATGTGAATGCCATATAATTTTATTTTTTAAATCAGCTTCAGTATTAGGAATACAGTTTCTTAAATCAAAATAAGATTTAGAAAAATCTAACTGAACAAATATTTTATTATTTCTAATTTCTATACCACCACTTAACTCTAAATTAATCATTCCTTTACATTTATTATTTAATGTTTTCAATTCTCTTAAAGTTAATTCTTTTTTTTTCATCAAAGCTTTTAACTCTTTAGTGTTAGAGTGATAAGTAGTATAATCTAGTATTTCTTTTTTTGTCATTTTCATATTTTTTTCTCCTTTTCTAGAATTTAAAAAAGCTAAAAATTTTTCATTATTTAAATTACAAGTCATATTTATATTTTTATTTATATATAAATATTGATTTATTTTCTTTTAGGTGAAACAGTTTTTTCTTTTCTTTTAGGAGAAACTGCTTTTTCTTTTCTTTTAGGAGAAACTGCTTTTTCTTTTCTTTTAGGGGAAACTGCTCTAGTTTTTTCTCTTCTTTTAGGGGAAACTGCTCTAGTTTTTTCTCTTCTTTTTAATTCAGTGTTAATTATTCTTTCTTTTATATCTCTTAGTTCTTTTCTTTTTGTAGTAGCTTTTTTTCTTCTAGCTTCTTCTTCTTCGATATCTGTTTTAGCTCTTTCGTATTTTACATCTGTTTCTTTTCTTTCTCTTCTTATTCTATCATCTTCTTCTTTTCTATTTCTATCTCTTTCAGTATCTTCTTCTTTCCTTTTTCTTTTTTCATCATTATATCTTCTATTTAATTCTTTCATTTTATCTCTATAAGAAAGTTTATTGAGTCTTTCTCTTTCTTCTTCAGTTTCGTTTCTTAAAACAATAGACCCAGGATCAGTAACTTCAAAAGATGTATAATTCCCCATTTTATTTAAATAAAAAAATAATTTTTTTTATTTTGAAGTTTAAGAGAGTAATTTCACCTTACTTACAAATTTTTTCTAAAATTTCTTTTTCTTTACTATTTTTTATTTTCTTTTGTAAAATTTCTAAAAAACTTTCTTCTTTAGCTACTTTAGTTATATTCTTCTTTTTTTCTGTTTCAATAGAAAATTTAATATCATTATTTTTTAACTTATTTTTGATTTCTCTTTTTTGAAGAAAATCTTTTAATGTAGGAGAATAAGGAAAAATTACTTTTATTTTCTCGTTTTCATTTACTTGATATTCTAAAAATTCTTTTTCACTCATTCTTATTATTTTTTTTTCTACATAAGGAATTTTAACTTTTTCTTTATTTAATGTTTCTTTATCTAAAAGAAAAATAAATTTTTCATCACTATCTCCAAATCCGTGAGGAAAAGGAACTCCAGTATAGAAAATATTATTTATTTTCTGAGATTCATGTATATGACCTGAGAAAACTTCAGGAAAATTTTCACTCCAACAATCTCCTGTTTCAGAAATAAAAGCTCCCATTTTACACCCTTTAAATTCTTGATGAGCAAAAATAGCTTTACAAGTTTTCTCAGGGAAATTTACATGTTGTAAAGCTTCTGAAAATCTTCCATTAGGAACATAAGGAACAAAAATAAAGTTTTCTAATCTAACAGTTTCATAAACTATTAAAATTTTATCACTTTTTAACCCAACAAAAGGGTGAACAGGAGTCATAAAAACATCGTTATTTATTCTGTCGTGATTTCCAATAAGTACAACTATATGAGAAAATTTAGAAATATTTTTAATAAATTCAACAGCTCTAAATAAAACTTGTGAATGAATTTTTTCAAAAGTATCTAATATATCTCCTAAAAGAATTATTTTATCTATACGAGATTCAGTTTCTAAAAAAGAAATTAAATTTTTTTCAAAAAGGTCTGTTTCTAATTTGTTAGAAACTTTAAAATGAAGATCTCCAATTAAGAGAAAATGAGACATTTTTAGAGATGAAAATAGGTATTAATTTTATCAATTTTATATTATATTAATTTAAACTTTTCCGATACTTTCCTAAAAAATAGAAAAAAGTGTTTTTTCTATTGTAATTTCTTTATAAATTTTTACTTTTTTTAAAAAAATTTCACCGATACTTACCTAAGTATCGGTGAAAAAGTTGAGTGTTTAGATGAATACCTACTTTAAAAGGATTTGAAAAAAACACTCTTTTTTTAAAGTATGTTATAATGGTAATTTTATAATTTTTTTTCTTCTATTTTTATGTTTCCGCAAGCAATTCTTTTACCAGCATTTCCTGTTATAAATTTGTCTATATTTTTTTGTTCATCTGAATATTTTACTAATCCTAAATCGTCTTTTTTTTCGTGAATCACTATACTTCTACCAATAATACACGCCTTGCTTTTTTGATAAAGTGAAATTTTTTGATCACGAAACGAAAAACAACAAACTTTATTTTTGGAAAAAATATTGTTACAAAGATCTCCGGTATGACCATTTTTTCCATGTTTTGTTCCAGATTGACACTCTAAAGACCATTTTTTCCCTACATTAAAATGACCTCCTAATTTATCACAACAGCTTTCAACATCACTCAATTTTTCACCTTCTTCTAAAGATTTCTCATGGACATGAAATCCGTGATATCCGTCAGATAAGTTTACTAAATAAACTGTAACTAAAACATCGGAAGAGTAATTTTCTTGATAAAATTCTACATAACCTTTTATTTTATGTTTAGAAATACCCCATCCATTTTCACCCCATTTGACAGAAGCAGTTATCATTTTATTATAATTTATTTTTTATCTACAATTTGCTAAACATTTATCATTTTGATCGAATGTTAAAACTCCTAAAACTGCAACCCCTGCAGCTGTAAGAATAATAAGAAAAAAATAAAAAATATAATTCCATCTTAATGAAGTTTTAGTAAAGTCTAAATAAGGAATCAAATTAATTTTAATATTATTCATAAGAGAGTAATTCATTTTATATTTTGTTAGAAAACTCTTTTTATTTTTTCTATTACTAAGAGAAAAAATGGAATTAGCAGATTCTGGGATGATAGCAATTATTGTGTTTTTTTCTATTTTTTCTTTGATTTCTTTTATTTCTCTTTATTATGAAACTAGAAAATTAGTTAACGATTACAGAGCTTCTGTTAATAAAAAAAATACTGTTAGAAGTAAAGAAGACTCTATAAATTCTGAAAATAATTTTCTCAGAAAAGAAAAATCAGACTTTGAGAGTTATGATTCAAAAATATAATTTATATTTAACATATATAAATTATTTTGCCATATTAAGATAACCTTTTGAGTATCTTTTTCTTAGCTCTTTTTCAAGAATATCTAGTTTTTCTTTCCAGATTCCTTCAGCTGTAAGTTTTTCAGCTTCAGCTAATCTTAGCTTAGTTTCTTTTAGTTGATTTTGCCATTTTTCAACTGACTCTTGAGAAAAGTCTTTTGCTTTACATTTTTCATAATAATCGAAAGGAATTTCGTATTCTTTCATCTTTTCTTTGATATTTTCTTCTTTTTCTTTCATAATTATAATATCTTTCTTAAGAACATGAATTACAAATTTCATCTTGAAAGAAATATCTTTTACCTTTTTTTCTTCTACTTCAATTCTATGACTTCTAACATCTTTATAATGAGAAATCATATGATTAAAATAAGTTTCTAAAACTTCATCAATTGTAGTAAATTGTTTAGGAAAACCTTTGTTGTCAATAAGAGTAATATTAGAAATACCCATACTTCTAACTAATCTTAAACTTTGGTAAGTTGGGTTTCTCCAATTTTTATTCCAGTGAATTTCAAAATGAGGATTCTCTGTAGTAGAATTATCTTTAAAATCAAAAATATGTTTGTTTTGTACAAGTAATTCTAACCATTTTCTATATTTATGAATCCAAGATTTAACAGGAAGTTCTGTAACTTTAATTTTGACTTTATCATCATTTTTTACATTGCTGTCTACTTCAAAAGTTCCGAAAGTTTTAAGAGTTAGTTTAGCTCCGTTAGCAGATTTCATAATAGCTAAACTATCTTCATCTATCCTTTCTAGTTCATCTTCAGAAAGATCTGAAATTTTAGTAGGACTTTGTAAAGGATTGTCTGCATCTATATCTCCTGGAAGCATTTCACTTTCTGCGTTGAATTTTTCGTCTCTGTTAACAATTTTCATTCTTCCTCTGAAACCGTTATACCAAGGAGATAAAGGTTTGTTCTTTTTATCTTCACATCTATTCTTTATCCACTTAATTATTTCTAAAGGATTATAAGAAGGAGAACAAGTAGAAAAAGCTGTTGCAATACCAAGCATTCCGTTTACTACTCCTAAAGGAATAACTGAAGGAAGCCAGTAAGGTTCACATTCTTCGTCATCGATAATTTGTTTTTCTACTAATTCAACAGACTCTTTATAAAAAACATAAGGAACCCACCAATTAAGTCTTATTTCTGAATAACGAGGATCAGCTGCATTTTCACCTCCACATGATCTAGTTCCAAACTGACCATCTTTTCTGAAAAGTCCCATATTATTAGAACCAACAAAATCTTGAGCTAATTTGATAATTGTATCAGAAAGAGATTTTTCTCCGTGATGATATTGAGTTAAGTCAGCAGTTTTACTTGCAAATCTACTAACTTTCATTGATTTACCTGAAGAGCTATAATTCCAAAGATTTAAAGCTGTCCAAACAATTTTTCTTTGACCATCTTTCAAACCATCATGTTCTTTTGGAATAGTTCTCATCAATGAAGCGACAGAGTATTCTATCAATTGTCTATTTATAAAATGACTGATATCTTGACCTTTAATTAATTTGTCATCTGACTTTTTAATACTGTTAATATCAACAGAAAGAATGTCGTCTGTGTGAGTAACATCTCTCCATTTTTCAATCCAGTT
>Ga0070749_10003074_pt1 | contig 11199 bp, 16 predicted proteins | sample VirMetDEL_Nov_18_FD_75180 | JGI IMG/M metagenome (GOLD analysis project Ga0070749, IMG submission 75180) | Aqueous microbial communities from the Delaware River and Bay under freshwater to marine salinity gradient to study organic matter... | ecosystem: Environmental > Aquatic > Marine >...
AGACGGTGATGGTGCAAACCGTTGTCGGCTTGCCACGGTAGTCGTCAGCCTTAATGTCGTGCTCTTTGAACGCGCGCTTGTAGTCAACCGTACCCTGCCTTTGTGATCTAGTGATTCTAACATAGTCATTGCTCAGTGCTCGGGTGTCGGGCTCGTACGCTTTTAGCTTTGCCTCAATCTCTGCCATCTGAGATGACAGCTGTTCTGCCATCGCTTTCAGATTAGAGTACTGTATCGATAATTGTTTAAATCCCCCGTCCCTGACTACTTTATAATCCCTATCTGAAAGCGGCGGCGGAGTATCGGACTGCACCAGCGCCCAGAACTCGAGCGCTGCCTTCTTAAGCCGTTCCCACTCCTTCGGATCAGGGTAGACCATGATCTCAGCGCGCTCGTTCTCCTCCGGGCGGTACGAGATGAAGCGGCATAGCTTGGCTCCTGACACCATCAAGTTCCACTGACATTGAACGCGGTAGTGCTCAGGGATGATCTTCTCGTCACGAGTCGCCTCGTGCGCTGCCTTGCCCATTGCTTTAATTTCCAAAAGCTCGTTGCGGTCAAGTGACCAGCCATCATCTGAGCAGCGAAAAGGCGTGCCTTCGATCTCCCACGTCTTAGGTTTAAAGGATGTGGCTAGATCGCGTTCAACAAGCATTCGACATGCAGTCTCTGCCATGTGACCGCGTCTGATATGAGGGAGTGCACTGATGTCCTCTGGCACCGTCTTGCCAGTCTTTTCTTGCCACAGCTCATAGGGCGTCTTGTAGGGGGAGAGTCCAAGCACGACTGGGATCTCAGAGCCACCAATACCCTTGGATCTGGCTAGGTGCCAGACTGCCTTCTCGGCTGACTCATCCTTGAAAATACTCATAGAAACTGCCCCTCTCTACGAACGGTACGGTAAAAAACTCGGAATGCTTGGCAAGCCTCTTTGATTGATTTGAATTGTTTACCCCTAAACAAGACCGCTCTACAGCCCTTTGTCTTATCTGTTTTTGGAGAATATAAAGCTTCTTTTAAAGTCATCCCGCGACGCATCCTACGCCAAACTCCATCATAAGTTATTCCTAAACTTTTGCATAAAGAAGCCAGAGATTCGTGGCCATCAATCTTTATAACGCTTCGGGTATTAAGGGCTTGCTCTCGTCGTGTTGCCCATCTGCAATTTTCCTTAGAATAATCGCCATCATTATCTATTCTGTCTAGCGTATGATTTGGCGTTGGGCGTGGGCCCATGTCTTCTAAAAAGTTAGAAAAACTGATGCCCCATCTTTTACTGACCTTTATTCCACGGCCACCATAATTTTTATAACCAGGATTGTTGGGGTTATTGCATCTGTTTTTCATGGCCCCATACACCCAGAGTTCGTGCTGATATTTGTGCCTATATTTACTAGACATTGTTTCAATTCCTCCAAAGACCTAACGAGCAAGTACGTGTGCCCACGCCTTTTAAGCTGCGCCTCGAAGCTCTTCTGCTCAGCAGACTGAACGCCTTTAAGCGTCTTGAACTCAATCCATATGGTTCGAGCGTTGTCACCGAAGGCCACGGCATCAGGGACCCCTTTGACTTCAAACTTACCAAGCTTTCTAAACGATTCTTTTGCGACATCATAGGTCCCGACGTTCTTAAGTCTGATAGCCCAGAACCCGTTCTGATTAAGCCAAACAAGACATTCATTCTGTATTAAATTTTCAGACGAGCCCACCTTGGGCTGATCTTAATGAAAAACTCCTGAACTGTAGAGTCTCAGCTGAGAAGCCGATCAGATCGGGACGCCGTGTGGCAGAGCTAAGCCCCTTGATCATCTTCTCAAGCGAGCCCTCCGGGATACCAAAGAAGTCACGCAGCAAACACTTAGCCGATCTAATCTTGCCCATCTCATATTTGGACGGCATGGCGTTGATGGTTGGCGCCTCGACAATGTGCGTGTACGTGGGCAGCGCTGACTCACTGTCAAAGTGGAACTGGAAGGTCAGTGCATGGGGCGAGACGCTATAGGACCAGCTCGAAACGCCCATCCACACGATGGGCTCAAACTCCTTGCCATACAACTCACCCTTAGTCGATGCACGCCTTGACTGCTTTAAGACTGCCTTCTGCATACGGATCATGTCATGATCTGACCCACACACTGGGCATGGGCGCAGCTTGCCCGGTGGTGGGAAGTCAAAGCTAAGACACACCTCGCAACACACCACTCGCTCGGTCATAGTCTCAGGAGCCTTGGCCCTGGCCCGATCCTCTCTTGTCACTCGTGGTGCGTGCAGTGGGCCGAGCGTTTCAACCACTCTGCCAAAGTCAAGTATCAATGCGTCTTGTTTACCAGCTGATGTACGAAGTGCACGCCCAACTGTTTGCACATATAAAACTGCAGAGCGCGTTGCTCTGAGCAGCACCACACAGTCAATCGGCGGGTAGTCAAAGCCCTCTGACACGATACTCACAAACACCAAGTGACGAACATCACCCTCAGTGAAGGACTCAAGCTGCATCTCTCGCTCATCAAATAGATCAGCACTCGTGCAGATGGCCACTCGCTCACCTAAAGACTGCAGCACGCGCTGCACCTCAGTTGCATGGCGAATCGAGATACACGCCCAGACGATCTTCTTTCGATCAGCGGCAAGCTTCAACGCCTCATCTACTTGCAGCGGGATCTTACCGCTAAAGGCATCAGCCTCTAGATCATCGATCTGGTAGTCGCCACCTAGGATGCGCATGCCTCGGGTCTCGGCCATGTGAGTGCCGCCCTTTAAATGAGCACGAACCAAGTAGCCCTCTTTGGTAAGCGAGACGATGTCTTTGGTGAAGCACGGCTCAGGCCAGAAGCTTGCCTTCTTACCGTAGATGTAGCCAGTGGACGTGAACGGCGTTGCCGTCACACCTAACACCTTCAAGTTGTGGTTCTGCCTCTCAATCCGAGAGATGACCTTATAGTAGACATCTGTTGCACGGTGGCACTCATCAACCACCACCACATCAAAGACAGGTGGCGATTCAAGGCGTGTGATCGACTGCACGGTGGCAACGATGTCTTGAGAGGTAACATCATAGGATGAGAGAGAGCCGCAATAAGCCCCAGCGCTGCGACCCCTATCATGAAGGGCAGATAGGATCTGTCTTACAAGCGGGATCTTGTGCACAAGATATAGAACACGAATCGGACGAGCAGCCACGGTATCAAGATGCGTGATGATGGCTGACTTGCCAGCACCAGTTGCTAGTACTGCAAGCGCTCGGTTGGATGTCTTGAACGCATTCTTAATACGCTCAAGACATTCGGTTTGATAAAATCTGAGACTTATCAGAACGCAGGCACCGAGTCTGCTGCTACGGTGTAATCAGCACGTGACTGCTCAGTCGTAAGAGGGAAGTATGAGATCTTGTAGTTCACATAACCCTTCTCGTTTGTATCCCCGTGCTTGAGTGTCAGGTTAACCGAAAGACCATCAAGAGCAAAAGCCACATCTTTAAGCGTCTCAAACTTCTTCGGCGGCTCTTTATATCCGTACATCAGCACTCGGGTCAGCTTCTGCTTTGCAATCTCAGCGGCCTTCGGATGCATCAAGTGAAAGCTCTCAAACACATGGCGTTTGTTATCCAACACTAACTCGCAGTTCACATACTGTTGACCAGCCTTACTAGTCTTCACTTCGACATTCTTAATCGTGCCAGTGTACTTGCCCTCGGGGATTGTCGAGCGACTCGCGTCATCCTTTTCCAAGGCACTCTTTTGCTCTTCAAAATTAAACAGACTCATTTCTTCTCTCCTTCGATTGTTCTGATCTTCTTGAACGCCAGCCCTAGATCAGCTGGCTCTGTTGCAGTGATTAATCGGCACCTGGTCTTTGCCTGACTCTTTGCCGTGGGCTGGGTGACAAGCGTTCGCTTCCCCTCGATGATGACCAATCGGTACACTTCATCAAACAATGAGAGCAGCACTTCCTTCACGCTCTTACCACCAACGTTTGGAGCATAGTAGCTTGCTGCATCCTCATCTCGCCTATCTTCAAGAGAGGTGAACACAACGTCATACACTCGTGCATCTCGGAAGAACTTTAAGAAGTCAATCATCGCTGTCTTGTACTCAGCCCACATCTCCCAGCCTTTATGTTGTGTGGCAATCGCCTTCTCGATGATCTGCGATACTTCAGTCAGTGAGTCGATGAACAGATACTTGTACTTCTTCTTGCACTCATCTGTTTGCACAAATGCCATAAAGTCTTTTAGTTTAGCAAAGCGCTCAGGGTACGAGAGCAGCTCGCCCTTATCACCTGTGGCAACCGAGATGTAGTCGATGTCAGTCCCGGTCAGCACTCCAAGACCACTCTCTGCATTAAGGATAAGTGTTGGTCCGTCGAGTGTTCTGACAAGAGATGTCTTGCCAGTTCCCGATGCACCGTACACGCAAACGAATTGTTTCTGTGCGTGGATGGCACGCGTCGAATGAATTTTCATGTTGGTTTGATCTCCGTTCTTTTTGAACTTATAAGCAGCCGATATGCAGAAATCAATTGCGAGTAAGAAATTAGACTCTTATGTGAGACGAGTTTGTAACGCAGGGTTTAGAAGAAAGGACGTCGCAGCGCGCCTTGGAGTAGAGCGCTCTGCACTCTATACATTCACCACGGGCAGGAAGTTGCCCGGCCTTCGAACAGCATTCCGCATCGAGAAGATTTGTAAAATTAAATGTCAGGAGTGGTTTAAGTAGATTGAGCTAGGGGCATTGCTGCCCCTTTGCTCGCAATCCAAATGACTTCGTACGCGATCTAAGAGAGGGGGCAGGTTATATGACCGAAAACATTTTTGCAAATTGGGCGCCTATTTACTGGGAAAACGGATACAACCCAATACCCATTACAAGAGGTTTTAAAAGATGGCCGCCCGGCGGCTTTCAGCGTTGGTCTACTGAGCGGATGCCTGAGCAGGAGCTTGAAAAGCTAATCAAAGCGTTCCCCAATGGCAACATTGCAATCGCCTGCGGGCCAATCTCTGGCACGGTCATCGACATCGATTATGATGATGAAGAGCTATTGCGCCTTGCTCCAATTGCGGAATGTAATATGATCCGTAAAAACTCTAAGGGACTTGCACTTCACTTTAAACACATCGACCATCGTAACCAGAATCTCGGTGCGTATGATTTTCTAGGCATTGGCAAGTATTGCTTGATGCCCCCAAGCCACATCATTGACACAGACTCAACCTATCACTTTAGTCACGCGACTGAATTAGTTGCAGCGCATGAGCTGAACACGCTTGATCAAAAACGGCTCGACAAATGGTTCATCGACTCAGCACCGTTTATCAGAACAAGAACAGGCACAACAAGAGCACATGTCGATGGGGTTGTGCAGGTTGGCAGGAACAACACGCTCTCTGAGATTGCTCTCGCTAAAGCTCGTGACATAAGAGAGATTGGGCTTGATCGAGAGCAAGCAATCGATGAGATGATCGCATTCGATGCGAAACATCACACACCCCCATGGCTAACTGACCCAACTGAAGCTGATGAGCATCGCAATGACCCTCGTGGGTTTCTTAGAAAGATGCTGGCTAAAAAGGAAAAGTGGCTTGAGAAGAACTCACCGGACTCCCGCCCCTATGAAATAGAAATTTTGCAGCCCTCTGAAGAAGAGCTGGGCGAGTTCACAGAGCGCAATCAGCTCATTGCTCAACAAGCAGGCGTCATTGCCAGAATGTTGCCGCCCGATGGCATCTTTCACCTGTTTAATGCTGAATGCGAAAGACGAAGCGGAGCGCGAGCCCCCGTCATTAACTTCACAGGCGCGCTCGCTCTTTGCGCTGTCCTTGGTGCTAACAAAGTACGATGCCAAAAGACATGGTCAAACATGTACATATTAAATCTCGCTCCAAGTGGTGCCGGGAAAAACGCGCCACAAGTTCTTTTAAAAGAAATCCTTTTACAGGCAGATGACGGGGCAAAACTGCTCGGCTCTAGCAACTACGCAAGCGCACAAGCCTTTACTGGCTCACTTGCCAGAAAACGAGAGCGAATCGATGTCATCGACGAGATCACTGGCCTATTTCGAAAAATGAGAGATGCCACGGGTAACTCGCCCTATGTGAGTATGCCTGATCAAATGATGAAGGCATGGTCGGCAAGTTGTGATGTCATGCTTGAGGTGCAGGCTCAGACTCAAACCGCGAAGAGCGTGTTAGTGCACAACCCGTGCGTTTCGATCTTAGGCTCTGGTGTTACCAACGTGTTCTATTCTACGATTACAGGCGAATATATTAGACAAGGTCTCCTAGGGCGCTGCCTTACTTTCATGTCTCCTAAGTCTGAAGCTATTGGCGATGACAAAAGACGTTTCCCCTATGGGTGGGCCGAAGATGTCGCTGACCTTCCACTTAACTCTGACATGATGAGAATTGTTGATAAGTGGACCTCTAGAAAAGTAGAGCAGCGTACAAAGATACTAACTGATGGCGAGAACTTCTCAGTCTTAGCTGAGCCTCTTAAAATGACCGAAAAAATACGCCTCATGACCGCAGATATTAACGAAGGCTTTTTCCTCAAGGAACAAGAACGCGCAGATCGTGCTGGTTTATTATCTGAACCATCGTTTGCTCGTGGCTTTGAGCAAATGAATAAGTTGATGATTGCCTACTGCATCTCTCAGGACACGTTTGAGATAACTGCAGACATGGTCAGATGGGCATTCGATTTGTGGCTTGCGCAGTTTAACTTCGTTCGAGCAGAACTTGAGACCGAGTCCTTCTCATCTGACAAAGTTGATCTTAGTAGTGCCATGCGAAAGCTGAATCAGTTTATTAAGGCTGAGAAGCGTAACGCAAACGGACGAGACACTCTTGTCTTTGAGTTCACTAAACTAAGGGGTAAATCGTTCCTTCGCAACATGAAGGTCGGCGAGCAGAGGGCTTTTTTGAAGAGCCTTGAGGATATCGGTGCCATCAAGTTCAACAAAGGATCGGCTGGTCCGAAAGGGACCAGATCAAGCGTTGAATTCTATCTAAGTGAGTTCGAGACAGATTAGGAGAAATGACATGGAAGAAAAATCATTAGAACAACGGATACGGGAGCAAAAAGTTATTAGAGAACTTGCCGTGTATCAAGAGAAGATACGACTACAGCAGCAAGTAGCTGAGCAGACTTACCCACCTACGCTAGTCAAAGCACTAGGCGACCATTTTACTTACGCGTTGATGCTTAAAACTGGGCAAATAATTTCCTTTGTGGAAGCGGAGTTTATTAGCACATCTTGGGTACGTTTAAGGCAGCCTCAGTTTCACGCTGACATGGGAGAGCTTCATCTCTGCAGCAGTTTTGAGACTGCCGAGTTTGAGCGTGGCCTTGAGGTCAGAGTCTCTGAGATTGTGTGGTGCGTTGATGCTCCGAATGGCTCATAAACAGTAAGGTATTTTAGTGCATAATTTGACGAAGCCCTTGTCGCTCTGCGGCAGGGGCTTTGCCGTTTTTGTGTCTAATGCGGTACAAGTGAACCGAATTAGAACCGAAATGCGAACAGCAATATGTTCATGATTTTCTTAATAAAAGGGTCAAAAAAGTTAATTCGGTACAAAAATACAGGGATCGCCCCCGCACGCAGAAAAAAGGGTCCCCAAGGGGTCTTAATATTAAAAAAAAAAAAAGAGAGAGAGAGAGAGAGAACAGTATTAATTATAGGTCTTGTTTTTAGTAAATTCAACTACTTAATGCTGTTCTCACCGTATTGTACCGAATTAACCGAATTAAGCTTGGTCAACTTGGTCAAATTATGCATTATGCACTACCGCCCAGTAAGGGTTACGCCACACGCACACACACGCCCGACTCCAAAAACCGCGAGATCCGGATCTGGTAGAGGTCTTGGTAGGGCACTAGCTTCTTTGCTGCCCTTAATGCCTGCTCCTTGGTCTTAAAGACCTGGACTAGTTCGCCGTCGACTATCAGACCCCAAAAACTTAGCCCCATAAGCTCCAGAATAGCCTATACGGCCCTTTGTAGTAAGGTTCAGGCACGAGATACCTATTCCTGAGTACAAGTGATCACGTCCTCGTATAGGGCGTCACGCACGCAGCGGATCTTAGGCACGTAGAGCTGGGGTGCAGGCGTCTGGTAGATCACTTGCGGCTGTCTTCGCTCCATTGGGGCTGCATTCTGGGCTGCTATTTCGTCGTTGTAGCGCTCACGCTCACGTCGGCTGAAGTCACTTTCTGCCTGTGCGAACTGTGCGAACAAGATTAGGGTCAAGATTAGGGTTTTCATCGTTTTCTCCTTTTGTAAGGGTCTGAGTTACGGTTTTTGGCAGGACCGCGTTTTACATTGCAAGATGTACATACGGGCTCTACTTGCAAAGGCTTTTTGTAATCTCGGTGATCGTAACAATGAGCATCTCTATTGCAGTCTACGCATTTCAAGGTTTTTGGATTTTGTAAGGTTCCCTTGCGAACGTAGTATGCAACTATGCTTCGGGCTCGTATGCTCTGGATAGGTTCACGGACTCTGTTTTTTCTTGAAAACTGTCCTTGAGGAGTCTTGGCCCAATTCTTGGCTATGATTCTTTTGCATCCATAACATTTTTTCCTTAAATGGTTTTGGTCTAAAATTCCGGTTTCTAAACACGGCAGTTTTGGTCTTCCCACTTCGCCTCCTTAGTAAGGTTCGCCTGCGAGCTATCCAATAGCCTTTAGGATTTTTGCTTTGTTATCATTAACTCTCGAGATGTTTACATAAAACATTGTGGACTCTATTTTTTTATGCCCTAGTAGTTCTTTCACCAATAGGATGTCGTGGCCTGCATTGCTATATATATTTAAGGCGAAACTTGCCCTAAGTGAATGCAGTGAAAGGTCTTGGTATCCCTCTCCAAGTACTTTAAATAAAACCCGCTTAAGTGTTTTGCGAAGCCGTGCTTTGATAGCCGATGCTTTGACTCCACTGAATAGCGGTGCATCTTTTAGTCTTTTGTTTAGTTCGTTAAGTATAGATGGTTTCAGTGGAACCTCTCTATCGTTCGAACCCTTAGCCGCCCTTACTTGTAAGGTTCGCCTGCGAGTATCTATATCGTCGTATGTTATTCGCATCAGTTCCTCGCCCCTCATTCCAGTTCTTATAAGTATATTCAGCATTAGGCAGTCAAAGTCTTTTAAGTTCTCGTTAAGGTGATCAAGTACCTTGTCTAATTCGATTTTGTTTAGGTGTTTAGTTGTTCTCATGAGTCACCTTTGGCACGCTGAATAGTCTGAATAGCGTTGTCGTATATAAGATTCTGATTCGGTGTCCGCCCCTGTTTAGTTGCAACAGCGAATTCGCTTAACAGCTGTTGAGAACACTTCAACAGCGCTTTGTTATCCTTTACAAGCTTGAGAATCGCATCGAGCGCTGCTTGCGGATCAGCAGAACACTGCTCGATGATCGTCGCGGCCATTAATTCACTTATTTTTTTCACAACTCACCTTTCACCTTGTTAAGGGCATTGACGCCGAGTCTAAGGGCTTCAGTTAGACACTCGAAGTTTCCAATGTTTCGATCTCCGTCAATCGTTATTTTAGATAACATTTCAAGCGCCTCGATCATCTCGGGGGCTGCGGAGATAAGTTGGGCGTTCGCACAGGCTTGCTCGTATTCGGCGGCTTGTCTTACAAGTGACTTCATGGTCATCTCGGTCGCGTTGCAGATTGTTCTGTGTTCGCCTTGCGAGACCCATCGTCCGTTAACTGTCCAAGGTCCCGGTGTATGTTTAGTTTTCATTTTTCTATCCTCTTTCTTTCCAAAGCCCGGTAACAGAATCAAATCTAATCAAGCCCCGCTCTTCTGCTATTTGTAGTTTTTTCGTTAACTCAATATTCCCTATTGGATACTTAAATAGATTTGCTCCAGTAGAATTAACAGCCGTTAACAGGGCCTTTAGCTCTTTAGTTTTCATATAATCCTCTCTTGTTTAGTTTAGTTAAGTTAGACGTAGAATATAATGTTACTGAAACCGTCTTTGTGAAACGCTTCTATGGCGTTCTCAACGTCTCGTTCTAGCGATGCTGCTTCGACAACTTGATGAACACCAATCTTATTATATTCCCTGAACTGGCTAGCTTGTCTGATTTCGTAATCTCTAAACGCGCATTCATTTTCGAGATAGTCTTCTAACTTCTTCTTAAGGCGACGACGTTTCGCCTTTGCATAGGACTTTTGCTTCTTAACTTGCTCTTCTAAGAACTGCTCACAAAGGTGGGTTTCGGCTTCACAAATCATTTCAGCAAGTGTCTGATCATGGCGAACTCCGCGAGGTAGGGGCAGTGAAAGTTTAGGCTTGATACCTAACTCGTTCATAATGCCTCTAACCTTGCGTTGATGTTTAGCGGTAGTAACTGAATAGCGGTAGGTTGACTCAACCAACACACCCTCTACCAATCCAACGAAGCGCCACCAATTATACGAAGTTGCATCGAGCGTCTTAGGATTGAAAATAACGTTAGCGGCCTTATAGATACCGGTCTTCTTTAATAGTTTCATAAATACCCCCTTAATTAAGAACTGCAGGTTGACGGTTGATTGAATGAGTTACAGGCTTGATTGAACAAGCTGCAGCTGTAACGCCGATCATTAATAGAACTGTTATGGCCTGAATTAATTTGCTCATAACTAAAGGGTTGCAACCGGCATGCCACACTTAACTATTCAACTTAATTAGTTGAGTGAATTGATAACGTGGCGAACTATTAGCCAATTAGTATTTCGTTCGTGTTAAGGCTGTGGATAACTATGAGGATAACTTAGGGTTTCACCTATGAGGATTGATGTGTATAACTTATAGACAAAGTTATAAGTTCGACACCGATTCTAAAATCAAAAACCAAAATGTTTTTCAAAAATAAATAGATACCAATTCAACTATAGCAACAGTTGAACGCGGTGCGTCTAAGCCCTTGATATCACATGCTTACGTTGTGACGTTGCCGTGGCCCGTGATGGTTGGCGTCGATGGCGACTCTTGGTTGGCACGGGGGGGGTGGGGGTCTGTTGAGTTTATATTTTCATATTCCCACCCCCCAAAAAATCCGCAACGACGCGATTGACACCGACCCCCTTGTTCGACAATTGTTTGACAAATGGAGTACCGATTAGGGGTTAGATTGACCGAAGCAGTTAAGGCGAAGCTGCTCAAACTGAGCCGTGAACGAGGTGTTGCCGTGTCTAAACTAGTACGTGA
>Ga0070749_10003076_pt1 | contig 11197 bp, 12 predicted proteins | sample VirMetDEL_Nov_18_FD_75180 | JGI IMG/M metagenome (GOLD analysis project Ga0070749, IMG submission 75180) | Aqueous microbial communities from the Delaware River and Bay under freshwater to marine salinity gradient to study organic matter... | ecosystem: Environmental > Aquatic > Marine >...
GTTACTAATTGCTTAGCTTGGTTTTCAAGAATCATAGACATATTGTTTTTCTCAATCTCGCTACCGAGACCTTCTAACAAACCTGTCTTATTCCACTTACTAGCCAATCTAGCAGCATCAGACTGCAAGTTCTTCCAAGAACCAGCAGCAGACTCTAAAAGAGAATTTAATTGTGACATTGTTTTTGTTTTTTTTAAAATTTAATTATTAATTACTTAATACCAGCTAATTTTTGCCATCTAGAAACCTGGGAATCAACTTCCATGATAGGTTGTTTAGGAGCAACACCAGCTGCTTTTGAAGCTCTACTTAAGTTTTCTTTAACTATTTCCTTTTTAGTTGTTGTTAAGTTTTCAGAAATAGTTTCAAATACTAATTTAGCTTCATTTACTGACCCAGCTTTGTCAAATGCAGCAAGTACTTTTGATTTTTGGCTTTCGGTCAAATTTTTAGATCTAAAGATCTTGTTTACATAAAGAAGTTTAGCGTTTAATAAGTTAACCTCATTGATTTCGTTTTTTAACTCTTCAACTGATTTTCTCATTTCTTCTAGATCTTCTTTCTCATCCTTCATTCCGTCTTTGTAGCCTTCTTCTTCAGCGTCCGTACGTGCATTTTCTGCCATTACTTCTTCATCATCTTCAATTTCTACATCAACATCTACTTCTTCGTCATCATCTTCTACTTCTTCACCAGCTTCTAATTCACCAGCGCTAACCATATCAGCGATTACGTCTTCGATAAAAGATTTAAGATCGTCTTCTGACATTTCTTCAAGATTAATTTCTTCATCTTCGTCTTCTTCCTCATCTTCTTTCTCATCTTCCATACCGTCTTTGTAGCCTTCTTCTTCAGCATCCGTTCTTGCATCTTCGTTGAGAGAGTCTTCATCTTTTTCGAGTTCAGCTAAAAGTTCATCTAAGTCCATTTCTTCATCCATGTCTTCTTCTTCACGCATCTTTTCAGTTTCGCGCTCTGGAGCATCGTCACCTTTAAGACCGTGACGCATAACAGGATTAGAAAGTTCTTCAACTTCCTCTTTGCTGTAAGCCTCTTCTACTTCAGTTTCTTCTTCATCCAAATCTTCCATCTCCATTAGCTTATCAGCTAACATTGATTTCAATTGGGGATTAAAGGCTTCTTCTAAAGCAGCTTTTGCGTTTGCGATAGCCATCTCTTTAACAGCTTTGGCATCAGCAATTGCTTCTTCAAGCATTTTTCTGTTGTTCATTACCTCAAAATTTAGTTTGTGGAGTACAGTTATTAGGAACTGTAATTTGGAATTATTTAAGTGAATACCATATGGGATGGTATATTGCTCACATTGCAATAATACATATATGAAGATATTTTAAAGTCGCAAAAGAAAAGAAAGACCCGCAAGCAGTTCTTATGGTATGCTTACGGGTACATTTATGCCTAAGGTAGCAGGCTTCTTTAATCTAAGCTACACACACAAGTGTTAGCACAGATAATTTCTCTTAAAATAGAATTTACTTTACTGTAATTTTGCTGTGATGAAAAATCTAAACCTTCTTTAATCATATGCATATATGAACCTGGGTTAGATGGAGTTGAAACGAAGTCCCAGCATAACAATTCAAAGTCATCTTGTACTTCTAACATTTCACCTCTTTGTTGTAGAGAACCCATTCCTCTAGAAGATACTCCAACAGTAATACCACTCTCTATAAGCGCTTTTAGAATGTTTCCTGATGGAGTAGGTAAAATCTCAATTTTACCCATAACATTATCATTATCCCACCACATATCTTTAATGTTGTGAGATACATTTTTTAAATTGATTACAGAAGACTCTGGGTGATCTAATTCACCCATTGCTCTATTTTCCTTAACAAGTGTTTGATATTTGTTAATTTCTCTATCCCATAAATCTTTAGAGTAATACCTACCATTTCCGTTTTTTACTTCAGCAGTAGCTAAAATACCCTCAACTAAAGGATTGCCACGATCAGAAAGTTTACCTTCTGAAAGGATTTTACCTGTAGGGGTAAATAGTTGAGTTTCAATTAGTAGTTTACTCATCGATTTAGGTGTTTAAAGATTCATCAGGAGCAACTTTCATACTAGCTCCATTTTTATCATCCCAAGAAGCAGCATCCATTTCATCTACTATTTCTTTTTTCTGGTAAGCTTTTCCAGATAGTTTTTCATACATTTTTTCAACGGTAGTTTTTTTCTTTTCAAGAAGTTTTACTTCCCGTTGTAATTCTTTCATTTTCTTTTTATCTACTAATTCAGATAAACTTTCGTCTTCAGCTACCATATTAATTTTTTGGTTTTTCTCATTGATAGCATTTTCAATAGCCTCAATTTGAGCTTCCATTGTAACTGTTTTACCTGCTTTTTCGATTTCAGCTAATTTAAAATCTAATGATTCTTTTTTAACAGATTTTTTTACTTTTTTATCTGCTTTTTTGTCGTCTTCCATATCTTGCTCTAAGTCAGCAATGTGGGCGGCGTCGTCTTTTTCAGCACCTTTGTAGTGTGCTTCTTTTTCTTTAGCGTCCTCAGTTTCACTGAGAAGAGTCAATAATGAGATTCTTCCTTCGTTCATTTTTACTTTTTCCATTTGATCTGATTTTGATGGTTTTAATGCTACAGCTTCATCAGTATAACCTACATCTTTAAGACCAAAAGCAGCATTATTAGTATAATAGATAGGATCTTTAGCTAAATTTTTTCTTACGATTTCTTTAATAGCTTCTAAATCCTTATCAGGGTTTTGTCTTACTTCAAAAGCAACTCCCTTTTGGAATTGGTCAAAAATAAGATTATCTTGATTTTTTTTATCTTCAGTATCATAAGCATGAGATAAATCTTCCTCAACTTCTTTAGATACTTTTTTAGCTTCAGCTTTAACTTCTTCTTCAGCTAAGAATGAAGCAAACTTATTTTCCCAACTTAATTTAGGGGTTGATTCCATATTGTTTACAGGTTGTAAATCAACATAGTGTTCAGTAATAACTCCTCTGTCTTTAAGAGTAGCTGATGCTTCTGTGAAGGTAGCTCCATTAAGGAAAGCATTAGGGAAAAGACGTTTTGCTTCTTTAAGGAAAACATCTTTGTGGCCTTTACCTTCTTTAATTAAATTGTATTGGGTTTGTAAAGTTTTCATTCTTCGGGTTTTAAAATACTTATAATATCATTTAAATAATCAACAATTAAATCAGTTCCGTATACAACAGCATATGATTTAGGATTTTGTTGATAATATTCTTCTGTTTCTTTTTTGGCATCATCTAATAAAGGTTGGATTTGGCCTAATAAATCACCAACTCGGTCAAACCCTTGCATTCTTTTAGTATGAAATTGTTTAACACTTTCAGGTTGATCAGTAGCTTCAGGTAATTTATACTTATACATATTAACTTCCTTAAATAGTTGTTTTACTTCTAACCCTGAACCTTTGATTTTATTAGGGACTAATTTATAACCATAGTTTTTAGTATACTCACCCCCACCAGCATATTTACCTTTTTTACCTTTACTAAAAGCATTTGGGGTAGCATATTGTTCACCTGTACCTGGGGTAAAAGTAGCACCAGCAGTACCACCGCCGGTCATAGAAATTTCTTCTAAAGTACTTTTAATTTGATTATATTGATCTGGGTAATTTTTTCTAAGATGAGTTCTGTATTGGTTAAATACGTCTTTTAAATCTTTAGATATTGCCTGAATGCTTTGATCGTTTCGAGCATCATCAGTACCTAATAATTGTTTTAAAGCTTTAACAGCTTTTGACATTTGTTTTAAAGAATCACCAAAAGACGCCAATTTAATAACATCATGGGATACTGAATTGGTTTCAGGGTCAATGTTGCTAGTTTTAAAATAAGTCTTTAAATCATCTGAAAAAAAATCTGTATCTTTTACAGGGCCATATCTATCCTCTAAACGTTTAAGTAAAGATGGATCAATATCCTTAGGTTTAAGGGGAGCTTCGTTTAATGTATACTTATAATTAGCCATTTGCTTTCTGTAGTTCTTCAACAAGTGAGTAATATTGCAACAGATTGATTAAATGGTCATCATTAATTTTAGTACTTTTTCCTGCTTCTTCTAATAAACCAGATACGCTATCAATTTTAATTTGAATCGCTTTATCAGATACATTTTTATTTAATTCTAAAAGAATTGATTTAATATCAGCAATTTTAGAATTGTAAAAGTTCCTTAAAGCTGGGGTTGAATCTACTGAGTTGATAAATTCTTTAAGTACTTGTTTTTGGTTAGTACTTAAATTATCATATTTACCATTAAATCTTTCTAACAAAATACGATATGTTAAGATACGGAGGTCTTTATCGTATGATTTGAATTCTTCAATAACACTATTTTTAACTTCTTCTTTATTTACTTCTTTAGATGTCAAATGTTCTAAAAGAGTAACTTTATGGTTAATAATGTGTGAAGGGTTAACCAATTTATCTTGGTTATAAATTTCCATCAATAAATAAAAAGAAGCTTGTACCTTATAATGTGGTAATTGAGTTTTAAAAAACTCATCTAAATTATAATACTTTTTAATTTCGTTAATTAAATTATATTTTTCTCTTTTTAAAGAAGATTTATTTAATTTTTTAGAAGTTTCTAAAACTGTATTGATAGTAATTTCAGCCTTGCCTTCGGTTAATCCTACTTTTTGAAGTAAGGTTTCGTATAATTTGTATTCTTTGGATAATTCAGTTTTCACAAAGTATTTCTTCATGATATTTGTAGCTGGTGAAGGTTTACCAGACAAGGTATCAGCTGTGATTTGTCTAACCAACAGCTCGAAAAGAATACCCGTGTTTTTGTATTTTGAATGTTTCAATTTCATTCCCCTAGGGTTTTATTATAAATATATCAGGATTTTTGTTCCTTTAAATTATTTTCATCTAGTAACGATTCGCCTTTTTTAGCACTCTCAAATACTAACTTTTTAGTATTCATAGGAATTTTACTTAGCATTGATTCTAGTGCTAAAGGGGAACCACCTTTAAAATTATTTTTAAGGGAATTGGATGCATTATAGTCATTTTTCATACCTTTAGCACCTAATCTATCCTTACCAAAATTATCATCTTGAGTATTTCTCTTAGATGCTTTTTCTTTAGGACGACCTAATTTGGGATCGATTGTACCTTCATCATACCCCGGGGGAACATTTGCTGGGTCTGAATCATATCTACCCTTACCATACATGGAAGCAAGATCATGAGGGGTACCATATGATTTACCAGTTTCCAGAGGATCATTACCTTCATTTTCAATTTGAGATAAACGGAATTGACGTTTAGTATCTTCAAAGATAAGATCTCTGTACTCATCGTATTCGTTTTCACTAAATCTAAAGATATTATCATAGATCCAATCTGTTGGTAATAACTTAGTTTCCATTAATTGTTGAGCTAAGTCTACTTTTTCTTTCATCAATGCAATACGTTCTTGGTCGTAGATAATTGATGGGGTAGTTAAACTTAATTCAAAATTCGATAATTGTTCTCCAGTGTATCCTTGAGTATACAAGTGAACCGTTGCTATCTTATATAATTCTGAAACTATAATGCGTTGAATACGGTCAATTGTGCGACCAAAACGAATATCCTCAGCTGCTAGTGTAGCTTTACCATCGGTAGTTTCATCATACCCCAAAAATGCTTTTGGAATTTTTAAGGCAGCAAATAATTTATCTCTTAGATATTCAACATCCTGAATACCATCATAGTTCAAACCTGGTGTTGTATCAATCTTAGTTGCTGAATCATTTCCACGAACTGGGATGAAGAAATCTTCAAGCATGTTCTGCATGTTAAATCTAAGGTTGTAATCTCCGGTCTGTTGGTCAATATATGGAGTACGTTTCATTTTGGAGACTGTTTTTTCCATAAATGCATCTACCTCATTTGGTGGGATACCTCCAACATTAATATAATAAACACGTTTTTCGGGGGCACGGACAATTCTATGAACTAACATAGCATCCTCCATCAAAATATATTGCTTAAATAATTTACGAGCTGGTTCAATATAAGAACGACCATAAGGGAGGTAATTAGCATCTGTTAATAGACGGAAATGAGCCATTTCGTAATTATCAAAAATTACATAATTTCCAGTTCCAGTTACACCAGCACCACCCATTAAACCACCAAAGTAACCCCCGTAAGAGCTTTCTCCAGCTAAACCATCGGGGTCAAATTGGAATTTTACTTCACTTGGATTTTCAGGATTGGTTCCTTCTAATCTTGTAATATTATATGCTGTGTAAGGAATAACATTATAAACACCATACTTTTCAGCAATTTCTAATTTTAGGAAGAAATCACCATACTTACACATTTGTCTAACCCACATCCATAAATTAAATTCTACATTTAAAACATCATAGAATAAGTTATAGAGGATTTGTTGAATATCTTCATCCGTAGATTTAATACGAAGTACTTCATTCATGTCATCTTTTAAAGTACTTTCATCAGCAATAATATCAAGAGCTGAAGCAATGATAGCATCTGTATCCATCGCTTCATAATCACTATAAAGTTGAACTCTTAATGTTTGGTAATTAAGGTTAGGGTTAAAAATTGGTGCTGCCCCTGTTGTGTAAAGTCTAGAAAACCTGTCAACCAATGAATTAGTCTCAATTTTACCAGTCTGTTGAATTGAATTAGTATCAATTACTTTAAGTTGATTACCTCCTACATTTCGGATGATGACATCCGTAGAAAATAATCTTTTAAGTCTTGTAAATACGCTAGTATCCGCCATTGGTGTGTTTTGTTATTATTATAAATATTATAAAAGCCAGCTAATGTCCTCTTTGCCGCCGTAAGGATTGTCTATCTTGTATGGGTTTTTAAAATCATTACGAGAATATACACCAGTATAGTTGGTAGTTGTTTTACTCATAGCATTTAATGAGGCTTTTGTTAAATCAATCCCTTGCTGTCTAAATTTAAAAGCTGTATCTCTCATAAACATAGCAATAGAGAATGCCATAACCAAGTCATCGTTATACCCTATTTGAGACTCAGCCCTTCCATTCTTCCAGATAAATACTTTCATTTCTCCTATTAATCTTTTGGATTGTATTGTAACTCCTTTATCACTAATGTATTCTTGAAATTTACCAATAGCCATTGGTCGTGTTCTTGAAGACATTGTAAAACCAGGGGTCATTCTACTTGTATCCATGTAAGAGTCAAAGTACGAATCGGATGTTATTTCTCCACTCTTAGGTGAGTAATATAGGTTAGGATAATTTCTATCAATAGCTACTTGAATACTTGCCCACCCAATATTAGCATTTTCAATTACAAGAAGGGCCTGGTTGTATTCTGTAGCAATTCCTACTAATAAATGTCCATATTCTTTAGTACCAATTTGCCCCTTATATTCAGCAACTTGCGTATTTGATTCAATATCAATTACATGGAAGGCCGAATAATCTTTACCATCACCACGAGCAACATCAGCTACAACCATGTATGTTCTAGAATAATCAGCAGGTTCCCAAACCCATAAGTTTTGGTCAGCTCCACGTTTTTCTAAAGGTTCTTTAACATATGTTTGTTCGTAAAAATCTATATATTCGGGATAAAAAACAATATCACCTGAGGTGCTAAAATCACAGTCACATTCTTGGGCTGCCATTCTAGGGTCACCTAACAATTCATCTTGTCTATCTCTCCATGCTTGATCACGTTCAGGGTGTACAAACCAAGGCAATTTAATAGGTAAAAAATCATTTTCACCATTTTCAGCTCTAACCCATGTTTGGTGAAACCAGTTACCGGTACCATAAGGAGTAGATAAAGCAATACACCCACCACCAGTGGCAAGTGTTTGTTGAGCTGAGGCCCAAATCTCACCAATATTTTCAATAAAAGCGGCCTCATCAATTAATAGAAGAGAAACGGCTTCCGATCTACCAGCATCACTTGAGGCTGATGTTGCTTTGATTTGGGAACCATTATTTAACCTTAATGTTAATTTATTATCTTCGTCTGCAGGTATTTGAAGCCAAGAGGGTAAGTTATGATACATAAACTTAACCTTTGTAACCATGTTTTTAGCTGTTTCTTGTTTTGTCGCAATACAAAGTACGTTTTTATCTTGATGGAATAACATTAACCATAAAGAATAACCTGCACCTAAGGTTGAGATACCTAACTGGCGGGATTTTAATACTACGGAATATGGGTTATCTCTAAATAAAGTGAGTACCTTTTCTTGGAAAGGGTAAAGGTTGAATTGGATTCTACCTCGTTGTGGGTGTTGGATAAAGCAATACTTTTTCATAAAGTGTACAGGATCCTGTGCACATTTAAGATATTCTTGCCTAATTATCTGTTTTAAATCCTGATTAGCCATTATTTTCCAATTTTCCAGTACATACGGCCTGATATAACTGGTTGGAAATCTTGATTAATACCTATTCCAAAACCGTATGCTTGTTTATTTTTATTTCTGTATAACAATTCACCACCTAAGTAGTTAATTTGATTTGTTCGGCCTGATAATCCTAACCCCCAATAAAATTCTCGTTGGTTAAGATAAATTTTTTCTTTAATTGTAGTTCTAGGATAAGTAAAATTATATTTTAAATATCTTCCCATAATTTGATTTTGGGAAATTGTGTCTGTAATAGTGATGTCTAGGCTATCTAATACTTGCTTATCTTCATAAGTTTTAATAGCATAATAATCAGCTAAAATTGCTGCTGTGTCAATAGGCATTGTAATAGTATCAATGTCTATTTTTGTAACATATTTAATTTTAGGTACGTAAACCGGTACCTCTTTTTCAATAGTTACATACTCAACAATTGTGTCTCTTATAACTTGAGGCTCAGAAGGTTTAACATTACCCGAGCAACTTCTCATTAAAAGAATAACTATAACTAATACTACAATAAGTAGTGTTTGGATATTTTTAAAGAGCTCTTTCAAGTTTTTTCTTTTCAGCTGTTAAACTCTTCAGCTCATCTTTAATTTTTTCCTTTTTATCACCTTCAGCTTCTTTATAAGCTTTAGCTAGATCTTTCATCTTAGCTGTAAGTTTTTGAAGTTTAGATGCTGTAGTAGCTACTGAATCTTTTTTCTTAAGGTCTGCAGCTGTAGGTTCTTCGTCTTCGTCTTCAGCTAAAGGAGAGTCTTGAGAAGCTTTAGTAAGAGCATCCACTTTAGATTTAGTATTATCTAATTCCTTACCTAAATCTTGTTGGGCTTTAATATCAGCCGGATCTGCTTCAGATAGTTGTTTAGATAACTCGATAGTTTTTTCTAATTCTTTATTAAGATCTTGTTGTGTTTTAAGATCTTGTTCTCCTGCTTCGGATAATACAGAAATAATCTCTTCGCGAATATATGATTTAAATTCAGATTTTTTCATTTGGATATTTTTATTATAAATATGTCAAAGATCCATATAGTTTACCATTTGAAAAATTCTATCTTCAGTACTACCTTCTAAAGTATGTAGATTTTTAATTTTGTGTCTATATTTAGTAGATAGCAATTGAATAGTTTCATCAATCATGTCTCTATAATTAGCATTAGTTTCTCTAATACCATTATCTTCAATTTCTACTCCTTCAGGTGAAACATAGAAAATGTAATCATATTCATGGAGCATATTAGCAGCAAAGTCACAAAAATCTTGTGCCTCAAGATAATTCATTGATTTAGAACATTTTGCAAACGCCATTACATCAATAATAGTACGATCTGTAATAATATTATCTAGCATCAATTCGCTAGCTCGTTCTGCTAAAAATACTGCTTGACCTTTAACTGTTGAATCTGTGTTCAATGGAATGCCAAGTTCCATTAGATATTTAGAACGTTCTGTTCTAAAATTATAATCTTCAAAATATTTTAACTCTTGAAGAGCTTTAACAAGTGTAGTTTTTCCTACACTCATTGTTCCGCATAATCCTATTTTCATATTAAAATGGTAGTTTTGGTGGTTCTGATTGTGAATCCCCTGGTTTTACTCTGTAACTATCGTAATCAAAATGCTTTGTTGATACCTCAAATATAGTAGCTCCTTCTGAGAGAGCCAACATTTGGTGTGGTTGGCCTGGCATTAGGTGAATGCAATCGCCTTCACTAACTATTTGTTCATGTTCTGTAGCTGTTTCAGTATCAATCCATTTGTAAATAAATTGGCCTTTAGAAATATACCAAGCTTCATCTTTCAATAGATGAAAATGCATTGAAAATTGTTTGTTTTGTTTAAACACTAAAAGCTTACCACAATATAGATCATTGTTAATAATCCATAACTCATGACCCCAAGCTTTTTCATGTCGCTCACCTTGGTAAGGTTTAGCTTGAATAGTTAGTTCTCTCATATTAATGTCTTGCGTTCACTCCAGTTTGTTTATACCAAGGAAGACCCTCACGATTGCTTAAGGCTTCTTTGTATGATTCATGGTCATACTCAATACCATTAAGGTAATAAGCTTTACGATATTCTGATTCTTCTCCTTCAATTGGTGCAATTGCGGGACCATCCCAACTATGGAATTTCCAGTTTTCTTCACCTTTCATTCGAATTAAATGGATATGGGCACCTTTTGAACGAATTGTTTTATACTCGTATAATCTATCTTTTGCCATAATGTTTTTTATTAAAATTGAATATTATCTCCTTGTAAGTTATCCCATTCACAAATGTAATTACCTTTTTCTACTTTACAAAGTTTAGATAAAATATCTTTAGTAACATAAATTCCTTGTGCTCCTGAAACTGTAATACCTCGAGCTGAGAGAGCATCACCTACAAAGTGAACATTTGGATAATTAGCTAATGCCAAATTAGAATAATCAACTAATGGTTCAGGTGATAGATACTTAACTTCAGGCACATAAACACCCCAATCATCACCGAGTGTTGGGAATACTTTTTTCATATCCTCAATAAAATCTTCAATATAATCATAGTAGCCCTGGAATGCTTCTTTTACAGTATCAAGTGAATCAATAGGTAAAGCAGCAATTCTTTCACCTTCACTTGTAACACCTACTTTACGAGATGGGCTATAATACAAACCAGCTTGAAGTTTTGGAGCAAAACGTCCTAAACGGAATTGATCTGGGATAATTGCAGTATTTACTTTATCAACCAATTCACGTGACCAATCAAATGGATTTTCGATACCTGGGATTTCCATTAAGATACCAAA
>Ga0070749_10003077_pt1 | contig 11196 bp, 13 predicted proteins | sample VirMetDEL_Nov_18_FD_75180 | JGI IMG/M metagenome (GOLD analysis project Ga0070749, IMG submission 75180) | Aqueous microbial communities from the Delaware River and Bay under freshwater to marine salinity gradient to study organic matter... | ecosystem: Environmental > Aquatic > Marine >...
ACGATGAGCCGCCTGTCGCCACGCCGTACACTTCTGCATACACGGTGTCTGTTGTCTGCGATGAGACATAGCCAAGATAAGAACGAGTCATGTCACACCTTGAACCTTACATAGACGATGCCTGAGCCGCCGTTGCCGCCGTTGTTGCCGCCACCGTCAGCACCAGCACCACCAGCACCGACAGTTACGGTTGCGTTCGCATCAAGATACACAGCAGTCATCGTTAGCGCACCACCGCCAGCACCACCGCCACCTGTCGCACCACCGCCACCGCCACCAGCCGTGTTCGCTGATGCGTTAGATGCCGCACTTGTTGAGCCGTTCGTGCCGCCGTTCGTGCCTGAACCGACAGTGCCGCTAAGCGCACCACCACCGCCACCGCCACCTTTGAGCAGTGATGAGCCTGCGGTGAATGTGTTTGTTTCTAGACCTGCGCCACCATTGCCTGCGACACCTGATGTTGCCGCAGTGCCGTTGCCACCTGAGCCACCGCCGCCACCACCAGAACGACTTGCCGCAGTCACACCTGCGCCACCTGTGCCGCCAGCAGGTACAGACCACACCACGCCACCGCCAGCACCAGACGCACTCTCGCCGCCACCACCGCCGCCGCCGACGATGCCAGAACCGCCAGCGACAGTCTGACTGCCACCTCTGCCAGCACCACCAATGCCGTACTTGCCGACAGCCGAATAGTTCCCACCACCAGCGACACCACCACCACCGCCGCCACCTGCACCGCCACCGAAGAACATCAAATCAAACAAACCAGCCTTCGTGACGGTCAGCGTTCCTGATGCAGTGAAAGTAAGAAGCGTGTAGTTCACACCATCAACAGTGATGCTTGACGAAGTACCGCCTGTCGCCACACCGTAAGCCAACGCCGCAACAGTCTGCGTCGTCAGCGACGACACATACCCAAGTTGCCGACGAGCCGTAGCCATGAGATCAGGCGGTGATTTGGTTCACGAAACCGTGAACAACGACGACGCTTCCTGTTGCCGCAAATGCGCGAACAACAAGCGGTGTCGCATTACCTTTCAGGACAAGTCCAGGGATTACCGTCACCAAACCCGCTTCGGGCAGAACAGTCAATTCAATGTTCCCGTTCGGCGCGGTTGTGGTTCCCCATTCAATCGTCAGTTTCACATTGGATGCGGAAGTGTTCACCGCATACAACCAAATTTCGTCGTGCGTAGTTGCAGTCGCGGATGCAGTGTGGATCGTAGTTCCGCTTGACGCGGTAGCGGTAACAAGGATGCCTTGCCCATCGGTAGAACCGCTAAGAACTTGCTTTTCAAATGTTGCCATTGGTCAGTTGCCTTTCTAACTGAAAACCTGAACTTGAAGAACATCCGCGCCGCCGCTTACCGCAGTCCACGCCGACCCATCCCAAATTGAAAATTCATTCGTATCAAGAAGATAACTGCATTCGCCTTCTTCTAGCGTCGGCTCGCCAACGCCACCATAGGCATTCGTTCTGGCAGTCGCATCAGCAAACACTTTCACGCCGCGCATCAGATAGCGGTTCGTGTCCGAAGCGGTAAGCACATCGCCGCTTGAAAACAGTTTCGTTCCTGTGATCGCCACTTTTACCTACTTCCGTGAATGAATAGCGTGGCAATCATAGCAACTAAGTGAGCGCATTATCAGCGTCAATGACACCCAAATCAGGATCATCCAGCGTCAAGGGGAACACAACATACGCATCGGACATTGCTATTTCAAGTCTGTGAACATTCGGGGTTATGACCCGCGACAGGCGTTCAACGGTCTGGTACTTGATGACCTGTGCTGGTGTACCTGTCTGATAGTTGCGTTCCACCGTCACCGTGTCGCCCAATTCCAACTGATTTAGCGTCGTTCTGGAAGGCGACGAAAGCGACGATACAAGAACGGTCATCCCGTCAAACCTGTATGCGGGATTGGCGTACAGTTCCAGCAGGTTGTTTGCAAGGGTTTGGGCGGCAGTGTCCAATGCCAGAAGCAGACCATCAAGGTTCAGGGTGCTGATCCCGTATTCGGTCTGGCTTGTGGTGTCGTTGGCGATCTGCGGCGTGCCGCCTTCGCGGGTGGCAAGAACCTTGTTGTAAAGGAATTCTTGCCCGTACATGATTGACAAGGTTTGGTACTTGATATCTGTGCCATCATCGTCACTGAATGACGCGACGCTTGCCGCAAAGATTTTGCTGATGCGATCCGTGAAGGTAAGTTTCCCGTCACGCGACACGAAGAAATAGCCTTGTTCGCTTTGCGCTATTGCCTGCGCGTACTGCAAGGCGTTCGTGTTGCTGTCAATCTGGTATGCCCCCAATGTGGCAGTACCCGTATCAATATCGGTAGTACCCGTGTACGCGATTTCGGGCAGGTTCAACAAATAATCAAGACGCGCACCAGACAGTTCTTCCGTTGGTGTCCTATCCTGCGTCGTTGCCGCATTAGCCAACAACACGAAATCATCAGCCGAATTGATCGTGACCGTAGATAGGTCTGTGCTTTTACCTGTCGCATACGACAAATCAATATCGGTGATGCGACCAACAAACAATTCTTCGCCACCCAATTTCACCGTTACTTTGCGGCGTGGCGTAACACCAGACTGACCCAACACCGCATCCCAATACGGTGAACTTTCATTCGTCGGATCAAACCTGCGATCATTATTCAAAAGCGTGATGCTGGAACTACCCGCAGAAAACTGCCCCAACTGATCCTGCCTGCCGCGTGTGATGCGAATGTCCTGCACATACGACGCAACATCATCACCAATCAAAGTGCCATCTAAACTGTCCTGATCCAAAACACCATCGGTTGCGCTATCAAGCGTGAACACATTGACAGGGAACCCAAGTTCCATGAACACTTGCAGGGTTTCACCCCAAGCCGTAGTCACCGCCATAGATCAGACATACGCCGAATATTCGGCAACAATCGGAACATAACCATTCGCACGCTCATACGATTTCAGAACATCAATAATCTGACGGGCGACAACATCACCATCCGTGCCCATCCCCGCATTGACCGTGAAAGCAATATTTGTTTCTGGCATAATTCGCTGATCCAAAATTTCTGATGGAACTTCCGTTCCGAAATTTGTTGAAGGAACAGTTACCGATGGCATTGCTGTTCCAGATGGCAATACGGTTTGTCCGAATGTTTCTAATTTTCGTTTTGCGCGATCCAACAACAATTTTCCGTATTCGCGTTCCAATTCATTCAGTTCGCGTTGCGCTTCTGCCACATCATAAATCGCATCTCGTTCGCGTTCCTGAGCCTGAACAACGCGATCAATCGCTTCTTCTTGTGCCTTCTTTGCATCATTCAACGCTTTCAAAGCATCTTCGTAAGCGTCAGTACCTTCTTTCGCGCCATTCACCGTTTGATCAAGTTCTTCTTGTGCCTTATTCAACGCAACGGTTGCATCGCGTTGGCGATCTTCCGCATCCTTCACCGAAAGTTTGGCTTCTGCCAATTTGATTTCCGCTTCACGAATGGTCTGTGCATTACTTTCTGGATCAAGACGAACTTTCGCTAATGCTTGTTCTGCATCTTTGACCGCATAGATTGCTTCTTCAATTCCGTATCCCGAACGCTCAACATCGCGTTGTGCCGCATCCAAATCATTCTGTTTGTCTTTTGCCTTCTTACTGTTCGCGCCATAGCCATTCACAACATCGTTGAATGCTTTTTGTGCCTTCACCAAATCAGCATTCTTTTCGGAAAGCGCACCTTGCGCTTCAATCGTTGCTTTTGTTGCATCCCGCAAAGATCGTTGTGCGTTAGAAGTGCCACGCAATGCTTCGGTGAATTTCTGTATCTTCTCACGCGCAGTTTCAACCGACTTACTGACACCCCCCGATTTTTTATCACCCGTAATCAACGCAAGGTTTGCTTGCGCCGCCGCCAATTCATCAGTAGCAGATTTCAATGCAACCAAATCCTTGTGTTCCGCTTTACGCAAACGCGCAAGATTTTGTTCAGCCATCGTCACAGCACTTTGCGCATCGGCAAGCGTATAAACCCGTTTCGGATCAAACGCCACATCTGCCTTCGCACCAAAACCAGCAAGCCGACTTTCTGCATCAATGATCGCATCGCGCACATTCAGAACTGCTGGAACCGAATTGTTCGCCGCCTTCCCAAGCCGACCAAATGACACTTCGCTAATCGGTGCAAGATTGCCTACATTGATGCCTATTGCCCTGAAAATGCCATTGAAAACATTTCCCCACGAAATGAACGAATTGATGACACCGATAACCGCGTTGATCAACAATTCCAAACCAAACAAGATCGCGTTGATAACCACATCCGCAACTTTGCGGAAACCTTCAAACTTCATGTATGCGGCAACAACCGCAACACCCAACGCAATAAATGCCGCAACAACAATCCCGATTGGGTTAGCAAGCAAAGCCGTATTGAACGCCACCTGCGAAATCGTTGCCGCAATCGCCACAGCACGCAAAGCCACAAACGCAGTAATCAGCGCATAAATCGTGTTACCCAACGCACCCATATTCCCCAAAAACGAAGTGATTTCACCAGCCGTAAAACGCAACGCGCCACCCATACCTTCTGCACCGATCACACGGTTCAATTCCTGAACAAAGTTCGTCAATGCTTCAACCTTCGGCGCGAGCGCAGAACCAATAGAAATCGCGGTATCAATCAACGCATTCTTCGCCAACTTCAACTGTGACTGCAAAGATTGCAACTGCTTCTGTGCAATCGTTTCCGTAGTTCCACCCGCTAAACGCAACTGTGTTTCATAAGTCTTGATTGCATCCGAAGTACCCAACAACGCAAGGATCGTGGCAACTGACCTATCAGCAAAACCCAACTGCAACAAAGTTTGCTTCTTTGTCTCATCCGACGCGCCAGCCAATGCAGTTTCCAGATCGGAAATAATGTCACCCATATTGCGCAATTCGCCCTGACTATCAAACACTGTGATATTCATGGCTTCAAAGGAAGCAGTGTTATCCAAAGCCTTCGTTTGCAAATCGCGCAATGCAATACTGAATTGCGTACCTGCTTCTTCCGCTTTGATGCCCTGATCAGCCAACGCCGCCAACACAGCAACACCCGCTTCAACATCCATATTCACAGCCTTCATTGCCGCGCCCGCTTTATTCGTCAAGGCGATAGAAAACTGTTCCACTGTCGCATTCGCGAGCGTGTTTGCCTTCACTAACACATCCGATACACGCGCCATGTTTTCCATGTTCTTCACCGTGTCGTTACGGATTGTCATGCCAAGCGCAGACTGTGCATCCGTCAGCAAGTCGGTAGCACGCGCCATATCAAACATTCCTGCTTGTGCAAACTTGGCAACAGTCGGCAACGCCGACAATGCCTGTTCCGCATTCAAACCAGCAGACGCAAGATAGAAATACGATTTCGCGGCTTCTTGCGCGCTAAATGTTGTGGTCTTAGCCATTTCACGCGCCGCATCAGCCATCTGTTTCCGCATCGCATCAGAAACATCGCCCATGATCGCGAGCGATTGCGTCATGGCATCATCAAACTTGACGAATTCCCTAACAGCAAAACCGCCAATAACTGCTACACCAGCCGCCGCTTTCGCCGCAACAGCCGCAAGTTGCTTCGCCGCATTATCAATAGTTCGCAATGCGTAAGTTGATTTCAGTCCTGCGCCTTCAAGTTTCTTGAATTCCCTGATTGCGCGGGTAATACCTTTCGCATCAAAGTTGGAAACGATATTTACGCCAAGTGCCATGATTAGAACCCTTCAACTATTTTGGCTTGCACGATTGCATTGGTGCTGTTGATCGCATCACGCACCGCTTTTTCCACCACAGGAAGATTGCGTTCAACCGCCTTATACATGACACGCGAACGGAAACCATTGCCTTTTGATTTCACTACGCGATGCTTGTCAAGGTTTTTGACAAATTGTGATCCAGAATTGGCAGAACCAGCACCGTCAAATACCTGACCACCAGCATTCATTTGCTGAATACGCAAAATGCCTGTTTCCCTACCGACAACACGCCTGCCAGCACCCACTATCGGTTTCACGCCAGCCGCCGCTTGCGCCGAATTGAACGCAGGCATACGCGCCTTGCCAACCCTGCCGCCCGTAGTGTGCCATCGTTCCAAAGGCGCACCCTTACCCTTAGTGAAATTCATCAAGAATTCCTTACCCACATTGCGGGCAACAGGTTCAGCCGCAATTTTCAAAGTCTTAGAAATCTCATCATAAAGTTCTTTGTCGTACTTGCGCAATTCCCGCAAAGTGTCGGCAAGACCTGTCACTTCAACTTGGATGGATGGCATCTTGCAATCATACAACTAACGCTTCCTACGCATTTGTTCTGATCGCCACGACAAATAATCCCACATCGTTGCAATCATTTCATTCCCGCATTCAAGCAAATGTTGCGGGGCAATCCCTGTTTCGCAGGCAAGTGCGGCGATATTCCAATGTGCGCTACCCTTGCCTAACTTTCCAAAGGGGCAGTACCTTCCGTTTCACGCGCTTCCACTTGCTGAACAGTGCTAACCCAATCAGGATCAAACTTCAATGCGGTACGGTTCAAACGCTTTTCGGCGTGCCACGCCAACCATGCAAGATCGGTTAGTTGCATTTCGCTTTCAAAGCGCACAACACTTTTCCTGCGTTCGCGTTCAAATGCGATGAAATCAGGAAAGATTGCATCCACTTCGGTTTTCTCGCCATTGATGAAAGTAACAAGCAAAGGAATTTGCATGGTTATTCAACCCCTTCTAGGTTTTGATTTATGTTCAGGTTGTTGCCTTCGTCAAAGTTCCACCCGTGAAAGTCAGCGTAATTGGCGAAGTTGAACCAACATCACCTGCCGCAATCGGCGTATGCGAAGAAAGAAAGCAATTCGTCAAAGTATAGAGTGGATTTGTAACAGCGTTCGCGCCGCTAGTCGGCTGAACGGTAACGGTGGTCTGCGTTCCAACCAACGGGAAAATCGTTGCTTCCACTTCGCCCGCATCAAAATCCTGATACAGCGTAATTTCAAGCGAGTTGTTCTGAATGCCACCAACGAATGAACGGTTGCCGCCCATCACGGTTGCATCCTGCTGTTCAATCTCATAGGTAAGTGTTACAGCATTAGCGCGATCACTAAGGTTCACACTGTTGATACCGACTTGCACATCTTTGAAAGCAATGATTGCCATGATTAGTCCTGTTCTTTCGTTTCTTTCTTCGTTGGCTTGCTACCGATTTCCGCAAGGTGTCCTGCTTCAACCAGCGCGGCAATATTAGCACCATCAAAAGCCTTTTCGCTGACCAACGAACCCTGTGAATGTCCGACAAGACGCGATGAAACAACTTTGAACTGTGCCATGCCAGACATACTAGCCGTTCACCGTAACTTGTAAAGACACTTGCAGAAAATCTTGATCCACCGCATTCACCGAAGAAATACTTGCCCCATTTTCAACCGTCAAAGATTGAGCGACACCCCCCAAAGTTTCATCGGCTTCCAATGCCGCACGAACCGATTTTGCACCAGAATATGCAAGGTAATCGTCGGCATCATCAAATGCCCGATCATCGGTGTATCGCCCGACAATCACATAAACCGTGCAGTCATAAATAACCAGACCACCACGCATCGCACCGTGATATTCAATGCGATTGATCAACGGAAACCCAACAGGCGGGTTCAATGACGAAGGCTGATAGTTGAAAGTGCGCAAACCCGAAATCGTTGCCAAACGGTTCTTCAAACCCGTAACTACTTGCGAAGGTGTTGCGGGCATCAGATGATCCCGAACTTGCGATACGGGTTCAAGAAATCGCGCACATCGGGATCAATCGCACGCACTTGAATAGCCATATCCGCAAAACCAACGACACCCAATGCCGCGTTATAGCGGGCAAAGCCACGCATCGCGAGAAGCACACACGCTTCACGCACATCATCAGGGATGACAGACCAGCCCCACACGCCCACAATCTGCGCCGAAGGCAATGCGGGAAGGCTAAACAATGGGAAAGTTTTGCCACCGATTGCGGTGATTGTTCTGATTGGCTGACCCGTAATAACCGCATCCAACGGTTCAAGTTGATAATCAACACCTGCTGTCCAAGTGGTTTCGTAAGTTCCATCACCATCATCATCGGTTTTCAGCGTGGTTACGGAATACAAATCATCTTGCGTTGGCAAGGTGTAACTATCCACCGCGTACAAAGTAAGGGTCGCATTCTGCTGATAAAACCTGCGCCCGCAATAGCCATCAATTCGGCGCGATGCGCCTTCAATCGCATTTTCAAGCAAAGTATCATCCGTGTTATCGGTAATCCGAAGCGCGGCTTTCACCTCATTCAGCGTGCAATAACCATTCGCAATCGCCATCGCTAAGCCTTCTTTCGCTTACGCCCACGAACCACTTTCGCTTGCTCAACATCCACATCAATTGATGCAGTTTCCACAACAACATCATCGGCGCGATACCCCAATGCGGCAAGGGCATCATCAACCATCTTCACCTTGTCGCGCAAACCGCGTCGCACATATGCTTCGCGTTCAGCGAGCAAGCCCGCAATCCATTTGTTCTGTTTCATGGTGCAACATCCTAGTTCTGGCGGGGGCGGTTATTAGCCACCCCCGCCAAAATCAGGAACGCAATTAGAAGGTTGGTGTGACCAATCCCGTACCGCCGACCAGCGCGAATGCGTTGGGGTAGCGATTTGCGGTGTACGCGCTGTAACCATAAACAATCATGGTCACATCAAGTTCCGCACCCTTCGGTTGCTCAAAGCGAAGCATCATCGGATCGCCATTGCCCTGTTCCCACAGGTGGCTTTCCTGCGAATTGCCGACGATGATCACATCTTCGTTCGTGCCTGCACCGTTCGTAATGGTGACATTGGCATCCGTAACCACAGGAATTCCTGCAATCGCGTAGCCACTGCTTCCGTACTGCGCCGCACCGTTGCCCGTAGCAACAGGGTTGAACGCAACAGGGGTCGGAACAGCAAGCGGGCGGTTCGTGCTATCAACTGCCGCCAAAATCCAAGCCAAACGACGCGGGTGCATCAGGATGAAGTTCGGGGTCTGGAAGTAGTTGGTTTGAACGCGCTGAATGGCATCCAACAGTTTCGGATACAGTTCACCGACTGTCGGTGAAGCATCGGTGTAGGTGACAACCTGCGTGATGGTGTTTGTCAGCGAAGTAGCCGAAGTGGTCACATTCAGGCTGTCAAGGTTGGTGTGGTATGCGGAAACCAGATCAGCCATCACAAGGCTGTCAATTCCCGTACCGCGTTCAAGTGCCTGACGCGACACATTTTGCTGACCAGCGACGGTGACAACCGAAACATCAAGTTTGGTGTCATCCATGTTGGTTTCCTGAACAGCCGCACCTTCGGTCTGCACCGCAGTTGCGCTACCCGTTGTCACCTTGCTGATGCTCAGCGTCAAGCCTGCATCGGGCAGTTGGTGTTTGCGGGAAATGTCCATGAATGGGCGACCTGCGCGGGCAAATGGCGCGGCAAGTTCGGTCAAGAACTGCGGCACAACAAGACCAGCAAAGTTTGCGCTGGTCACATCGCGTCGTTCAATCTTTTCTTCCTGCATATGGCGCGAAAGACGCTCACGGGCGGCGAAGTCGCCGTTGAACTGTGCGGCGAACGCATCAGCCACGAACGAATGCTGACCATCCTTGCGGTAGGTGCGGGCTTCGGAAACAACCTTCGTGGTCACTTCGCTGATCTGGTTCTTTGCACGCAGATCGGCGGCTTCCTTTGCACGCTTTTCAAGTTCGGCGTGACGCTCAATCTGAGCATCAAGGTCGCGCACTTCGTCAAGCGACTTTGCAATTTCCGCATCTTCGTCAGCCGACAAATCGCGGGCTTCGGTCTTTGCGGTTGCAACAATGGCTTCGGCGCGAGCAAGAACTGCGTCGCGCTTCTCAATCAATTTATCTTTCATGGTGAATTCCAATCAGTTTGAATTTGGATGTTGTCGCCAAGTGCGACAGAAAGTGCGCCGAATGTGGCGCGGCTCAGTCGCGGCTGTGCCGCCGCGCCAATGCAATCTGCGCAGAACGCAAACGCACGGGTGCGGTACTTGCGATAGTAGCGACTTCCTGTGCATTCTGTCCACTGCGGATTTCGGCAACCGTTTCTTCGTAGGCGGGGAAGGTAACAACCGAAACATCGTAAAGTTGCACTTCCTTCAATTCGCGCACCGAACGATCACTGTTCCAACTGTCTTTGATGGTGCGGAACGCGAACGACATTTGCGAGATATCGCCGCGTTTCATTGCCGAAATCACACGCGCCGCATCAGGGTTCGCGGGATCAAGGGTTGCTTCCACACGCAGACCGCGATCATCTTCTTCCAACATCAGTGTTCCAGACCTAGTGCGGGCAAGCGGCACACCTTCATGGTCAATCAGCAAACGAACATCTGCGCCATCGTTCAGCGTCTTGGCGAATGCGCCGCGTCGCACATATTCGGTAAATGGCATCGGCTCAGATGGGCTATCAAACACCGACGCATAACCGATCAGTTTGTTTCCGTCACCTTCTTGGCGTGCTTCCAGATTGGTGAAAGCGACGAAACGCTTTTCATCCTTCTGTTTCACGCACCAACGAAAATCGGTGGCGTTGGCTGACTTGCGAAGTTCGGTCATAGATGGGGAATACTTTACATCTTCACCCGTCGCATTTCTATCTGCTTCGGCATCAAGACGATCCACGATGCGTTGCGCATACGCCTGCGCCCTGCGTGCAGAAGTCTTGGAAGAACCGCCACCCCACAACAGCATTGCGACCAAACCTGCGGTGATCTCATCACCCTGCACCGCATCCAAATCAACGATGTGCCGCGCAATCCACGCAGGGATTTTGCGCCACTTGGCTTCCGACAATGCTTCGCCATTTGCCATGCGGCGTGCATCCGCGACAGTCGCAGGTACAAGACCATCGCCAGACAAACCTTCTTCGTGCAGACGCAGACCGCGACGCGCCGAAGCCGCCATGAAATCAGGTGCAATCAAACTGATCTGGCGACGCTCAACACTTGCCGCTTCTTCCTGCGGTTCTTCACTTTCGCCCAACTTGCTTTCCGCAATGATCCACAATTTGCAGATACCTTCGGGGGCGATATCACCAGAAACGATTTCGCAACCACGCCCACCTTCATAGAACACACAATTGGCGCACACCATTCCTTCATC
>Ga0070749_10003085_pt1 | contig 11184 bp, 9 predicted proteins | sample VirMetDEL_Nov_18_FD_75180 | JGI IMG/M metagenome (GOLD analysis project Ga0070749, IMG submission 75180) | Aqueous microbial communities from the Delaware River and Bay under freshwater to marine salinity gradient to study organic matter... | ecosystem: Environmental > Aquatic > Marine > Coastal...
AACCATTCTGAGTCACATAAAATCTCATTCTTCCATCGCCATCAGCGTCAGCAGTTGTGAATATCATCGCAGATCGTTTAAGAGTAGAAGAACCAGTGTGTGCAAAAAACTGAATTCTTGAAATTTCATCGCTAGCATTAATGGCAGTAGGTGAAGAAGGGGTTCCACGTGCTCTAGAAAAAGACCAATAAGTGCCTCCAACAGTGTCAGAAGCTTGATCTATAGAGAAAGCAGCGTTGTTTGTAACGTCTCCAACCAAATGAAACGTTTCTTGTGGGCTTGTTATGGCCACCCATTGATCGCTAGAGTTTTTACCACCACCCAAGTCAATTCCTATACCAACTTTTTCTTTAACATGTAGAGAACTTGAAAGCTTAAGATTGTAACTTTCATCAATTAGAACAGCGGAATTGCCAGCAAAAGCTCCATTATCATTGAACTGAACTTGTCTATCTGAGCCTCCCGGGGAACCACTGCCTCCTGATACAGTAGCAAAAGACAAATTACCAGCACCATCTGTTCGAAGCACTTGATTGGTTAAACCATCTGATATCGGAAAAGTATAAGCTTCATTAAAAGTTATTTCTCCATTGGAACCTGAGATTTTTATTCTCGTTGATCCACTGGTTTGAAAATCGATTCTATCTTCACCAAAATCAATCATTGTATCGCGTTGGGCATCATCTTTTGCTTTAAGGTCTCCAATTACTTGAGGACCACTTGAATATTTATAAGACATAAAAATTCTCCTTTTTGTAAATAGAAAAAGGGCCGAGCAAAGCCCGACCCCCCATGATAAAACATGTAACTTTGATTAGAATACTCTCCAAAGGTCTGATGCTACATAAACAAGTTCAACAGCAGCAAAAGGAGACTCAAGGCGAATTGAGGTTTCACCATCAATTGTTTGAGAACCAGCACGGTTGATAGTAATGTAACGAGTAGCAGAACAGTCAGATGGAGCCTTAACTTTCACTGACTGTCCAACAGATGGAGAAGCAGGAAGAGTTACAGCATCTTCACCGTCAGAACCCATGTCTGAGAAGTAGTTAACACCAACTTGAAGTGTACCAGCCGCAGCCACGTTCTGTACGTTTACAGCAATGTTGTTTCCAACATATGTTGCAAGATCAGACATAGCAGTTTGCTTCATGGTACCAGCATCGTTGATAATCATTTGATCAGTATCTGCAATAGCTACACTAGAATCTGCTGTACCACCATCAAGAATGTTCAATTCTGACAAAGTAATCGCAGAAGCAGCACTTTGGAAAGAAGCGTCAGAGAAAACAACAAGATTTCCAGATGCATCTGGCAAATCAATTGCTCTATCAGCAGTTGGATCAACTACGCCGAGAGTAGTTTCATTAGCATCCGCTGTTGCCCCTTCGAACACGAAAGAACCAGTAATACCAACTGTAGCCACGTCAAGAGTTACAGTAGTTCCTTGAACTACCAAATCTCCAGAAACAGTCAAGTTGGTAAATTGTGGGCTATCTCCGGTACCAAGGCCAAGAGAAGTACGAGCAGTGTTTCCACTTTCGTATGCAAATGCACCAGCGCCAGTTGCAACGATGAATTCACCATCAGCAGATGCAGGTCCAAGAGAATCAAGATCCTCTAGAACACCATCAACAGCAAGCTGACCGGAAGAAGCAACAATACCAGTTCCAGATGCGATACCAGAAACAAGATCAGCAATGCTTTCTAGTTTTGTACCATTGTCATCAGCATCAACAAATACAATGCTGTCACCACCAACAGAAACAGTTCCTGCGCTAACTTCACTGAGGTCGAGAGCCAAAACGGAGTTGGTAGCAGAAAGACCAGTACCAGCAAAAAGAGTAGCAACATCACTCAAATCAGAAATTTGTTGTGTTGATCCATCAGAATCCAACATAAGAATCTTGTCACCGTTAGCAGGAGCTACAGTAGAAAGACTTGAGATATCCAAGATCAATTGACCAGCACTGTCTCCAAGACCAGTACCAGCAATTCCAGATGCATCGTTAAGAGCAATTCCGGAACCAGTAATATCACCGATAACATCAAGGTTACCAGCAGCAGTAATGTTGCCGCCAACTTCTAGATCAGCTGAAGAAGACAAACTTGTTCCTTTAACTTCACCAGAAGAACCATAAATAACAGCTTTGCTGTTAACAATAGTTCCAGCAGAAGAACCATCAACCAAGTTAAGCTCAGCAGCAGTAGAAGTAACAGCAGTTCCAGCAATCTGAAGACCACCCGCTTTTGCAACATTGAAGTCAACGTCGCTAGCAATATTAATTTTACCATCTCCGCTTCTCAACTCGATCATATCTGCATCGGCGCCGGCACCAATAGTACCGTTATTTACGATAGAAATATTACCAGCAGAACTAATGTCTCCACCAGCGCTAATGTTACCGGTATTATCAACATCGCCTTCTTGTATAAGAGAACCACTCAAGCGAGCAGTACCCAATTGAAATTTATAAGCCATAAAAAAATCCTCCAAGATATATATGACAAAAGGCCTTTCGGCCTTCCATAATAAGTAGTAACATATGAACTCAAGGTCCTAATAGATGAAGAATTTTGATGTGCCATCTGAATAAATATTGACAGCTGAATATGGGCTCTCAAGTACCACAGAGGCCACTCCGTCTATAGTTTGCGATCCACTAGCGAGTATTGTTATGTTCTTTGTGTCTGCTGCACCGCTCTCATCTTTAACGGTGAAATATTGCCCTGCATCATAGTCTCCGGCAGAGGGAAGTCTTATCTCAATTGCTGCATTTCCGGAGACACCAAGGATAGTATCAGATACCGAGGCAGTTATTGTTGTTGTTACTGCTCTGCGAGAATAAGAGATACCGGCTTCAATTCCAAGATAAGCAGAGGCGGAAACCGTCCCGTTGACAGTTAGAGTATGGGTTGCGTTTATTGTATTGATACCAACTTTGTTTGCTGAAGATGAAACAAAAATTGTGCTATCCTGAACTGCCTGATCTGAATCGCTACCAATGAATATATGACCTTTGTCTAGGTTTGGTGTAGCGTTAGTTCTACCAGCACCACCCACTCTGACCTGTCCAGAATTATCGGATTTTAAAACTCTCGCTATATTTTGAATTAATGCCCCAGAACCGGTTGGTGCAGAATTAGTTAAACTACCAGAAACTCCGCCCGATCCTGTTTGAACATATAATGTTTCACCAGCAGAGAACGCACTAGTGTCGAACCCGTTTAATCTTCCAAGAGTAACAATTCTTACTTCATTCCCATCATTTGCTGTTCCATCAGCCACAAGACCCATAGCCGGCATTTTTGAAGCATCATCGGCGGCAGCCAATGCAATTGTTGGAGTTTGCCCTTGGATTCCTTTGACATAAACAACTTGACCTCTATTGATTGTTCCACCTTCATCATTAATAGCAGTAAACATGAGACCGCCATCAAGGAATTTTGCGTAAAGATTCTCATACTTTAAATCAACTTGCCCAAGATCGTATTGTTCGTCTGATAGTGGAACGATGTGAGATGATGTCAAGGCACCATTGAAAATTGACGATCCAGTTAGAATGAGTTCAGATCCATCGAATGTGAGATTTGCTTCTCCATCAAGTTCGGTTGTTGTGGAGCCAATAGTTACAAGTCTGTTTTCAGCTTGATTGTTCAGGGCAGTGATTGCCCCTCCGGAGGAAGCAGAGATATCCGAGATTTTTTCGTCTAGATATTTTCCAACGTATAAATAAGCTGATGCTGTAACAGGTGGGGCTGATGCACTATCTTGGATAAACACGATACCAGAATAATAATCAAACTGCCAGTCAATGGCATCAGTGGAGGAAATTTTATTAGCAGGGTTTGTTGGATCTCCGGAAAATAGTTCAACATAATATCTATTGTTTCCAGACGACCCGGGAAGACCAGCGTCTGTTGTGAACGGTGGAACCAACTGAAGGCCTCCGCGAGAAAGATATAGTCGCTTATCATTAACAAAATTTCCGGAACCGGTTAATGGATTTGAAGAGGTTGTTTCATAGTTTGATGGGAGCTTCAAGTAATAAGCGTGGTTTGCAATTCCTTGAGTTGGTTCTCCTCCTTCGTCTCCACTTGAGTCAGCATCATAATAGCCATCAGCAATCGCAACGCAATCGAAATAAACCCTTTCGACAGTTGCAGGAGCTCCAGCAGAAGCAGAATATAGTGTATAATAATCCGTTCCAGGTTCTCTGGGGATACTTTCTGCGAATACACCAGCACCTGGAACAGATACGTTTGAAGGATACGCCTCCTCAGCATCTGTGAGAGATGGACGTGTTTGAGCCTTTCCTAAGAGTTTTTTAGCTGCAAAGTTGGTAAATGTTACATTCGTTTTAGCCATTACATCGCCACCTGTATTCTAGATAAGTAACCTGTCCAATCTTCATCGGCTGTTACTTTTATAATAAAATATTGATTTGTTTTTACTCGTCTCGTTCCAAGAGTTAAGGATAGTGCCAAACCATCAGAATCAATCGTCACATCTTCTCCGCTAGAAGCACCAGAGCGAATTCCAGCGCCATCGTTATTTGGTTGGTTCCCAGCATCAAATATTTTTGCAACATCTGCCCAACCGGTCGATTGATCATCGGGACCAGAATAGTTCGGGTCATATGCTACTTTAAATTCAACATTTACGTTTTTATTTTGACCAAGAGCAGCATAGTATGGAGACAACGGATCTATTGCTCTTAATGTTGCATCTCCGTACAACGTGAGAGTAAATGATGAAACCGTTGTCACTCCTGTATACTGGAACATTCTATAGTAGCTTCGTGTTGCTGTTGTGAGTGTTGAATAATCTGGATTACCAGCAGGAGCTTGAAGTGCAGCGTTCCCTGTGTCTCCACCAACACCAATTTGTTTTGGAGGAATCAAGTATCCATTTACCGTAACCATTCCATCATCGTGTCCACCACCGTTGTTCATAGCAGCCGATGAGTCCCATGTGTTCGCAGAAGAAGTTATTGCTGCTTGATCAGCATAGTTTCCGGAAACAATTCGATATGTTTCCAAGCCAAAATATTCGTTTGCTGTAAGAGTTGTGCTGCCTATTGAACCTGAGTAAACCATGAAGGCTGTTTTAGATGCTGTTGATGTTGTCTTGTTGGTTTTAAATGGGTGAAGTAGTCTACCAGATACAGAAACATCATACGAATTAAGCCCCTGTACGCCTCCGCCTAGGTCTACATTTCCAGAAATAGATGTTAAACTATCAAATAAAACTGTTCCTGTAATCTCAATGTTTGTTGTTTCGCAGTCAGTAGTGTTGTTTAATGCCGGCATCGACGTCGAAGAAACAGCGGAATCAAATGTTGTAAGACCAGAGCCTGTTGCTCTTATGTTTGAAATGGAACAGTTTGTTGTTGTTGGAAAGTCAATTGCTGTTCCATTTTGGTATACATTGGTATAAAAGTTGGATCCACTAAAAGAAAAACTAGCTGATGGTCTCGATGCAAAATATCCAACACCAGATTGATAATAAACATCATCATGATTAAAATCAGTCAACAGTGGTGTCGATATTGCTGTGTTATCAGTGGAAGCTGATGTGTCAACCACCCATTCAACATAATTTGTTGTTTGATCTCCGGAGGTCCTATGAATTACTCTAGCATAGTTCCATCCGGCATTTTGATCTCCGGAGCTTATTTGATAAGTTCCTGTACGGTATGGTTTTGTATAGTGTGGAATATTTGATAACGTACTGAAGGAAACAGCAGACAAATCGAAGCCAGAACTATTTCCATTGAAATCGTTGGAGATAGCGTTTAGTGTCGATTCAAGATCAACCGAGTGAACTTCGATACCATTCACTTCTAGAACAAGTGAACCAGAATAGCCATTAAAGAAAGCATCAGCTGGATAACCAGACCCTGCTCCTATCGCATCATTTAGTTGTCCATCGATTGTTGGATAAGAAGAAAAGACTCCTCTTCGATCTCCGGAAACAGAATACAAATCGTTTGAATCAAAATCCGTCAACGATATAGAGGACCCTGTCGCGTTAGAGAATCCGTCTATACTGTTAGAAGTGCCAAAAGATAATTTTGCCGATGTACCAGTGTCATTCGCATCAATATCGGACAATACTTGCGGGGTACCTTGAGATTGATTTGCCGGCAGAGTAAAATCAAGCTGTGATATATAGCCAGCCCAACTTTCGTCTGCTAAAATTTTAATCATGATATGATCGCCATTAGCAACAGAAGCCGTTCCAAAAGTAATGTTGTGAGTGTTGTTTCCGGAGTCAACATCGTTTGAAGCACCAGATATTAAAGCTCCATCTCCATCAGATATGCTGCCATAAGTAAAGTTTTGTGAAATATCCATCCAACCTGTTTCACCGGGAAGTTTTGCAAAGAAGTGAGCGTTTGCTGTGCTAAGTGTGGAATTGTTGTAAGTTGTGCTGTTTTTTGTAGAAACTATTGTCATATTATAGAGATCAGCACCGGAAGAGTTTGAAACAACACGATAAAATGTTCTAGTGCCTGTTACACCAGAATAATCAGGTTGTCCGGACTCAACGTTGGATAGACTTGAAAAATCACCACCAGCAGGCACATCTCCATCAATAGGAGAATAGAGGCGTTGATTGAAAAACAAAAGACCATCTGTATGACCAGATGCCCCGCCTCCTGTCATGTGGTTTTCAGAATTCCATAAAGCGCTTCCAGCGGTGACATCTGTTTGTAAGTCATATGAACCAGAAGTTTTACGATAAGTTTCATCATGAAATTTTTCTGATGTGTTTGTGCTGGCTAAGGTTCTGTTATCGATTAAAAAGCCATCTCCGGTGGTTGCTGATCCTGTTGTAGAGATAGTCGCTTTAAATGGGTGTGTAACTGTTACATTTGCTGTAATTGCTCCACTTACAAGTGAATTGCTGTTGTAATCCAAAGATGCTGTTACGCCAAGAACTTTTGTGTGATCTTCTCCGGCACCAGTATCTATGTCTGAAACGGATTGAGCAGACGGAGTTGAGCTATTTGAAACAGTAAATGAGATTGGAGTTCCGGATACTTGGTAAACATTTCTATAAAGATTGTTGATATCAACTTTGTAATTGGCTGTTGCATCTGTGTTGTATTGAACACCAGAAAGATATTTAGAACCAATCAAGGTCACGTCTTCAATCCTTCCATTTGACACAGATAAATCATCGATAGAACCAGAAGGATCATTTATCCATTCAACATAATTTGTTTCATAATCAGTTGATCCGATTGTATGAATTGCTCTTGCATAGTTCCATCCTGGTACCATGTCGTTAACATCAACTTTAAACTTTGCTGTTCTGTGTTTGAAGATATACCATTCGGAATTGTTTCCATCGTAAGAAGATGCTGTCACCGAGACATTAGTAAAGCCAGAGTCTCCAGTTAAAGAATCAGCCGAGCCTGTAAACGGATTTCCGGAACCTGCGAGACCGGTTAAATCAACTGTATGGATTACATTTCCATTTACTTCAAGTTTTAAAGAACCAGTTTCTGCATTTCCAAATGCATCATTAGAATAAGCAATGTAGCCATTTTGAGAAACTTCTGTGACGTGGAAGTTAAGAAACCCTGTAATATCTGTGTCATTAGCGTAAACGCCCAATCTAAAGTTAGAACCAGATGTTTCCGCAGCATAAGATTGAGAAACATCGACAGCTGTGAAGCCGGCTGTTGTATTTGAAGAAGTATAGTCGGACAATGCATTTGAAGCACCAAAAGAAAGTTTGACCGTGGAACCAGCAGAATTGTCATAGTTTACGCGAGATAAAGCTGGGGCTGGGCTTGGGGCAAGAATCTTTAACACTTCGTTAAATCTATCAATTGGTACACCAATCAAGGTTGAGGTTGTGAAATCTGTAAAAAGACCATCGGTATAGTCTCCATCTTCGGCAGGCCCAATTGCAATAGACCCTCCGGAAGATGTGTTAACGTTTACAGTTACAACACTTCCAACGGCTGATGCTGTAACAACTGCGCCAACAAAATTAATTGTAGTTGCTGCTGTGGTAACATTTACGCCTTCTTCTTGAACGGTTAATTCAGATCCGACATTTGTAAGGTTGGATCCGTCTCCATAGAAGTAGGAAGCAGAAATATTAGAAGAAGCGCTTATGTCTCCATAAACTTCTAGAGTGTTACTGCTAGTGTTGAATATTAGGTTGGGAGATCCTGTTAATTCGGAACTTCCCTTTTTAAGCTGTATTGAACCGGTTGGCCCAATCGCCCCTGTTATCGCGCCACCTGCTACATATGCCCAGCCGAATTCAGCCATTTAAACCTCTCTATGAACCTTGAAAGGTTGAGCCGGCAGCAAACATTTCATCGTTAGCATTAAGAGCAGAATTAATTTTAAAGTATACTCTGTCGACACCAGCAATTTCATAAATTTTATGTGCTTGACCATTTACCGCCTGAATTGTGACAGCAGTGCCAGAAGTATCTTCCAAAGGTACCCAAACGCCAAATGAATGGTAATAGCCATAAACAGTCACTGTTCTTGTATCTGTACTAGTAGCTGTATCCAATACCATGTGGAGATATCTTTGGTTTTCTGTAGCATAGCCATCGGTTGCCGCCGAAGGATTGCTTGTTGATGTTGCTACTTCGGTACCGTGTGGGCCCGCTAAATTCTTGGGCTGTCTTGTCCGGCCCCAACTTGTATATTTGTGTACTGACATAATTTCTCCAAAACTATCTTAATTAGTGTTTTTATTATCTTTTTGCTCTTGCTTTTTGCGACGCGCCACAGCCTTTTGTCGAGCTCTTCTTTTCTTGTCGGACTTCTTTACATGATGTCGTCGCTCTCGCAATTCTTCTATCAGTCCTATTTTTTTTATCTTTCTTTTGAATCGATTGATTAGTCGCTCATTTGATTCATTTCGACGAGGAGTCATTGTAAGTCTTGAAGCCATTATTCCTTTCCTGATAACTTTTGCCAAATCTTTGATGAATGTCCGGAGAAAATGCTTGAAATATCAACACCCGGGTCATTAGGAGCAACACTATCCAAAGGACCTTGTCCTTGGTTTGTTCTTGGTGCAGGTGCGGGAGTTGTTCCTTCAAACAGGTCAACACCGTTGTAAGCGTCTTTTCCAATTGAGTCAAGGAGTTTGCGCTTTCGTTCTTTTGCTTCTTTCAACTTTTTCTCGCGATCAACAAAGTTTTGTTGTTTTTGTCTTGGTCTTTCGGTCTCCACAATTCGTTGAGAACCAGAGGTTCCTTTCATAACTTCGGTTATGACAGTTGAAAGGACTCCCTCTTCAAAGATTACCTCTTTGATGCACTCTTTAATTAGCGGCTTCAGTATTTTCTTTAAATCGTTTTTATTCATTTATTCTCCAAAATCTAATGGCATTTGAACTATTTCTTTTTCCTCTTCGGGCAGTTTAACCATAAGTTTCCATTCACCTTCTTCTGTGGCTTCGAAATAAACTTCTTCTGCTGTTGTCAATTTCCGTTTTGGATCATCAACAGGGTGAAAATACTTATTCTCTCCAAATGGATTAAAGATAGCCTCAACAAAACCTGAATATTCTCCTTCTCTTGTTTCTAATACTACACCAGAAACTCCGGCTATTAATACTCTGTGTCCTGTTTGTTGTATTTTTTTAGCAGCTTCTTCACTAGTTTGAAAAACAATTGGTGCTCCTAAACGAATACAGTTTGTGTAATACAACGGAGAACCGGTTCTGTTTCCTCTTTTATTGGTTCCATACAGACCGATCATTCCATTTTTCTTTTGATTTCTATTTGTTCTATTAGTATGTGCCCAAAGTCTTTGCCCTATAAGTTCATCAGCATCTTTGTAGTTTTCAACATCGCCCAATGAATCGTAATAGACCTCATCAATCACAGAGCTTATCTCTTCTTTGATAATTTTTCTAATTTGTTCATTTGAGATTTTCATTTCTAATCCTCAAGTATCTTCTTAAATAAATCATCAACAATGTTTTGCTTGGCTTCGTTGATCTTGTTCTCGTACATTCCGCGTTGTGCTTTGGGATATACGTAAGCATTTGGTGTTGAAGGTTCGGAGACAATATCAAAACAAATAAGCTCAAAGTCTTCTTGAACAACGGTGCTTCCCATTGATTCTTTAACAGAACCGAGACCACGAGATGAAATACCAAGCTTAACACCGGCATTGATCAAGTCTTTCAGAATGCGACCGGAAGGTGTGTCAAGGACTTTAATCTTTCCCATGACATCCTTGCCTTCCCACCATACGTCTGTTACAATATGAGAGACGTTCTTAAGGTTGATAACAGAGTCATCGGGATGATCAAGTTCTCCACAGGCACGATTGTCTTTAACAATCTTGCTGTAGTTATCAACTTCACGCTTCAATACCTTATAGGGGTAGGATCTTCCGTTTCCATTCTTCTTATCAGCAGTTTGAATACGACCAGACAAATAAACAGTACCATTATCAACCTCTCTTTTTTCTCTCTCGGAAAGAAGATCACGGCAGATACCATCTTTGCAAAGCTCATGAAATTCTGTTAATAATTGTTTTGACATTTAAATCTCCATAAATAAAAAAGCGGGCGTTACCCGCTCGAGTCAGCTACCAGAACAGCAACGTCTTACAGGTTGTAGCATCCATTTTTTCTTAGTCATTTTTAACTCCATGTCTAAATCCAAAATCATCAATCAACATTGATAATATGTAAGATGTACCAGAAGAGATACAGCCACACAAAAATGCGTTAATTGGCGAATATTCAAATGTAAATAGTTCGGTATATCCGTTTATCGCCCACATAAACACACCAACCCAAAAGCCCATACAAAGAGGACAATGAAACAAAGTGTTCCATTTCTTTGTATAATCTTTCTTTGGTCTTATGTCTTCAAAGATCTTTCCATGGACGAGGATAAAAGTCATGCCATAACAAGCAAGGATAAAATGCAATAGTTCCACTTTTACCTCTTGTTTGCATATTTCGTAAAGATTTTGTTAAATCGATTTCCTCCACGAGAAATCAACTCACCTTCAAGTTCATAAAGCTCTTTCTTGTAGAGAAACTGCTCGTCCTCATAATGTTTTGCAAAAAGTTTCTCGTAGAGAGCTTGATCTTTACTAGTGTCTTTCTTGGACAACGAATGGTTTATCGCAGGAAAGCCTCCTCCATCATCACAATCATCATCTGGGTCT
>Ga0070749_10003088_pt1 | contig 11182 bp, 17 predicted proteins | sample VirMetDEL_Nov_18_FD_75180 | JGI IMG/M metagenome (GOLD analysis project Ga0070749, IMG submission 75180) | Aqueous microbial communities from the Delaware River and Bay under freshwater to marine salinity gradient to study organic matter... | ecosystem: Environmental > Aquatic > Marine >...
ATTTCCTCAACTTCATCTTCAAGAGCCTTAATTTCCGCTGGCGTAAATGTTTTTGCAGGTAAAGGGCCATTAGGATCGCCACCAGTAAGGTCAAGACCCTGTCTTGCCGCTTCAAGCTGAATATTTTTAGAGATTGCCTGAGTAAATAAATCGTTTTGAGCTTTTTGTTCTGGCGTTAATGGAAAGATGCCCATGCTTGCAAGGGTTGCATCGTCCATTCCAAGCGATTTAAACATTTCATACTGGTCAAAACCGAACATCATAGTTATGACCCCAACTGAAGATAAAAACCCGCGGCGCCTTCATCGCTAAGCCCAATAGTTGCGGTTTCCCAACCGAGCTTAGTCTTGTCAAGCGCAGGCTTTACTAAGGGATCAGCGTTGGTCGTGTAGACAACGTTAGTGCCGATTGCTCGCAAATAATCAACGAGCTTCTTGATGTTGACGGCCATTTGAGGTGAGGTCATCTGATCGTACATAGGCTGGAACTCAACGATTCCTTTGCCCTTAATAAAGATCACAAAGACATTCTTGCCGATGTGAACGAGCTTTGCGCCCTGATCCAGTAGCGTGGCAAACCCACGCATGGTCATATCGGCTTCTTCCTTCGACTTTGCTCGCTTCTTGAAGTAGCGCTCAATAATCTTCTGAACTTCCCGTTGTTCAGCTTTAGGCGCTTGATCACTTGGCATTGCCGTTCGCCCGCGGGTTCATAGCACCAACAAGGGCGGCGGCCCAATCCGACCAATCATTAAACTCACTCGTACCCGGAATTGCTTCATTAGTAAACACGTCGATCGCCTTCAGGCCATCACCCCACTCTCTCCAGTCCGTCGTCGGCGTTGGAATGGCCAACTGATTGGAGGCGTACTGCTCGCACATTAGCGACGCCCATGACTCAAACGTATGGTAACGCGGGTCATAAACAAGCGGAGGAGATGCCCCAGACATTAATAGCCCCTAACGTCGCCAATTGTTGCATTCAGTAATGTTCGGCCAAGCTGATAATTTCCACCAGCCTCATTAGACTCAAACTTAAGCCTGAGCTCGCGGCGCTGTTCTTTCATGTCAATCTTGTTCGTTGTTGAGTCAAACACATAAGGGGCGGACTCAGAATCATCTGATTGAGCATAAGGGCGGCCAGTAACATAAAGATTCATGCTACCGCTCATGATGAAGTCTGGTTCCACCCGCTCTAACCTTAACCATCGATTGATTCCCTGCATCGCGTTTTCTGACGGCCCACCGGCCACAAGACCAAGATCGCTTGTCTCAAAGTAGCTTTGAATGGCCCGAACATCTTGCCCGTCAACCTCATCAGTGCCGACCTCGTGCTGATAAATCTTGATCTTTCCTGCCTGCGTTGAAAAGTTTACGGTCTCTGTTGCCGTTCCAGTAGCCGCGGCGCTCAGCTTAATGACCTGTACCCATAGGGCGCTTACGTCAATAGAAAACCCAGAGCCCCCGCCAAGATCAGCATCATCAACCTCTAGCGTATCCCCAACGAGGTATCCAGCCCCAACCGTATTGACCGTAACCGCAGTCACCGTATTCCCAGATACGGTTATGTCTAACGTGGCATTGAATCCGGTTCCGGTCGTTACTGGAATGTTGGTATAAGTATCGTCTGTATACCCAGAGCCGCCGACCAAATTAGTAAGCGTCTTGACGCCGCTTGTTGTAATCGCCTCAACCAATGTATCTGCAGGAATATTTGTACTTGACGCAACCAAGTCCACCGTGATGTCTACATCAGATGTATCGGAAAGCAAATAAGCGCTTCCGCTTACTACGTTGTATGACCCATCCGTTACGCTGGTCGATACAGATACTTCGCTACCGGCTTCAATTGGATATGCAAACACCTGCGAGAAGTACCCGGCCGTACGAGACGCGCCCGTCGATAGTCCGGCGTCATACCAGCACTGCTCGCGAATGTTAAAAATAATTGCGTCGTTGCACTCTTCTGAATTGCCGCGAGGATAAAACCACCAGATCTCGCCGTACCGTGGAACCTTGGTTGCCCAGACCTTCTGGCGCTGGGAATAGTTAAGATTGTCAAAGAACCAATTCTGGTTGAATGTGTTGGGGATCTCTTTAACCGTTCCGTTATAGAGCAGGAATCGGTCTACGCCGCACCAATAGTAAATGCCGTCATACTCAATCACAGACTGTGACGATAAAATTGATGACTGGCTTGAAATGATGTCGTACCGCCAGAATGTTGGCGCGGCAAAGTCACCGCTATTTGCAATACCAAGAGACTGGGGCGCGTAGGAAACACGCACAAGGCTGTCAGTGGCCCAGAAAAGGCCGGACGGGCTGTTAGAACCACCGCGAACCGGAAGCCCCCTGACGATCTTTCCTGCGGCCACGTTTACCGCATTTGCATCCGAGGATACCCAGTCATTGGCGTCGCCAGCCGAGCAATTCTGAATCAACCCGTTATTACCGAATACAAACACATAAGGGTGAAGAACAACTACGCCGCCGCTTACTGAGATGTTGTTGTTAAACGTTGCCGTAACTGTTCCGTCTGCTGTTGCATTCTGGGACATCGTAATCGTTGTTCCGATGACCGACACAATAGTTGTATCTGCGGGAATGCCAGTGCCGGTAATCGTTTGTCCGGCGCCAACTCGCACGTTAATTGCGGATAGTTCCACATCTGGCGATCCGTTAACCGTGGTCACCGAGTCAGTGAATACCCCAATCTGACTCATCGATGATCCGGATATATCGCCAATTAGCACCGGGCTATCAATCGTGGAGTCCACGGCCTCAAGGTTCTTTCCGGGGTGAGCAACAAGCGTTGATAGGCCAGCCCCGGCAACATCAAAGAACCCATCAAATTGCCAAAGGTTTAGATCGGACGCCGTAAAGTTAGAGAGACTTATATCGATATACCCAGATCCAACGCCGGCATCATCGATCTGAAACCTCTGTAATCCGTCGTTATATCCGCTGAATACATAGTTCGTATTGTTAAGAGCGTTTACCCATATGCCTCGTGATGGGCCGGTGAGCTTATCTGAGGCGACGCGATAGCCACCGATCTTACGCGGGCGGCCACGCTGAAAACGCATCCATCGACCATCGTTGTAATAAGACCTATCAAGAACGGTTCCATCACGCTGTACACCCGGAAGGGTATCAATAGAAAAGACGCGCTCGGTCATTAGAACGTACCACCGCTAATGCCATCTACAAATGTTCCCATGCCTTGGTACGTCATGCCAGTCTGCTCCATTAATAAGCGTTGGGTTCCAACAATTGTGAATCCAATCTCTTCGGCCCCGGGGCGATACATACCCGTCGTAATCTCAGCGGCAAAGTTCAGTGATGGAACGCTCTCGCTACCACTTAAAAGGGATATGGTTGAGGCTCCAGATGCAATTGTCGAGGCGTTATACAGGTTTGCCGAGTCGCACAACAAGATCACTTGGTTTCCAGCGGGGACCGTTGCGACGGTTGCCCCAGCAACGCCCGTATTAAATGTGATCGTATAACCTGCGCCGGTACCGTCTGTTTGGTTGGTTATGTAGTAAACCTGAACCGTTTGCGGGAGCGTTACAGTGACATTCCCCGTAAGAGTGCCGGTGAACTTCTGGATAACGTTGGATGCCTCACTAGCGGTCAGCGTTACCGCTCCGCTTGTGACGGCCTTTGTTAACTGAGTAAAGTTGAATTGGCTCGTCTGGCCAAGGCCAACGGTGTAAAACGCCGTTCCAGAACAGCAAATAAAGCATGAATCTGAAGGCTGTAGTAACTGCGATGACGACCCATTGATTAAATCTACCCCGGACGGGGTGACCGCCAAGCTACCCGTTCCGTTGTTGCGAACAATTAAAAACCAATCATCACCAAGAGTGGCCGCTGAAGTAAGGGTAAGTATCCCGGCCCCGGCTGTCCATACATAGGTAGAGGCCCTATCCGATGCCAGCGCCGTGTAATTTGTTGAGAATGTCGTTACATTGAATGCAGTGTTTAATGTAGTGCTAATGGCCTTAAGGCCGTACCCAGCAAGCGTTGCGGCGTCAGCGCTGGATGAGCCAACTCCAAATGCTATGTTGCCCCATGACCCAGCTTCTGTTGAGTTGTCGGTAATGTACACATACTTAGATTCACCGGCGGCAATTGAAATGATCGTATTGCCATCGTAATCAGCCAATGTAAAGGTATTGGCCCCAACATTACGAACCAGCAAGTCCTCGCCAACCGACACCTGATTAGCTGGCGGCATACGAAGAACCAAAGAGCCAGATGATGCCGAAACATCCATAATTCTGGCGGCATAATTGTCATTGGCATTGCCATTGATCGGCCAGTCTAATGTTGTGTTAGCTGAGAGCGTTAATTCCCGATAACTGACATCGGTCGGCTGTATTACGTCTCCGGTAAATGGGGATACAAAACTCATGCATCTCTCACTATAGTTTGACGATCAGCAATTCTGGTCAAATCCTCAGTTTTTAATGTCTCAATAATGGCTTGATACTGAGCCTGCCACATTTGAATGCGCTCATCGTTCTTTAAGAATGGCATTGCCTGCAAAAGCGAACCATAAAGCAATGCTTGAGGTGCATATTGGGTAAACCAATTTGTTTGGTTGGAGCTATCAAGCGGCTCTAGACGCTCGTAATAAAGCACCTCATAGCTATATGCGCTTGTTGGTGTTGGCGCCACCAACCAGTGGGTATAGTCGTAATCGCAGTAAAACTTGGGCACACTGGTTTCCGTTGCGTCTGGCCAGTATTCCCTAAGGTACTCGTACTTTCTAAGAAGAACTGGTTGTCGGTCCCCGTTAACGGTCACATTAATTGAGACCGTCTTTCTCCATCTTGCGGGCTTTTCAATGACGGGCTGGCCCGCAACCATTGTGCTTTCCGCCACGGTGAGGTTGCCAAGAAACTTAAGTTCTGCGGCAATCACCTGCTCAGCGAGCATGATGAAGGTAGGAATCTTGTCGAGAGTAGCCTGATCGGTTCTCTCTAGGTAGCTGGATATATCACTGACCAGACTATCGTAGGTCATCACTTCTGCGACGGCCATCACCAAACCTTTTTCTTAATAGACTCCGGCTGGGGCACAAACTGTTTGCCTTGCCGCGTTCCTTCGCGTTTGGCGCGTGTCGTTGCCGCGTATTCAGAAGGGGTGAGCTTCTCTCGTGCCGCTTTCGGCAAGTACCGCTCGCCGGTTGCTTTAGGGCCCTGCGTAGACGGCTTTCCAGACCGGGTTCCCCAGTCCTCCTTCGTCCACTTTGATAATGAATTATCCGCCTTTTTGGGACCTTTGTAACCTCCCCCGGCGGCTTTGTACTTCTGGGTAGCTAGTTGGGCTTTCCTTGCCGACCACTGGCCCGGATCACCCCCCTTTCCGGAGGCTTTGACCGCGCTTTTAATGCGCTCCCACTTGGCCGGATCTGACTTGGTTGCAGAGCTCACTTGTCCACCTTCTGGTCTAACCGGTCAAAAATCTTGCTGAGCATGGACTTTATGTCCGCAATGTCGGTCTTATAGTCTTCCTTAGCGACATATTTGCTCGGGATCTCGTTAAGACGCTCCTCGATCTTGTCCACCGAGTTGGTCATGCGATTGATGATCCACATTCCAAAGGCGCCAGCGGCCGTGAACGCGATATTAATAAGCAACTGTGTATCCATTTTAAGCCACCAAGCCCTGCAGATACACCGTTTTACCGTCCTGCTTCGTAGCGGTCAAGACCTGTTTTTTGAGGTCCTCAGGGACATACGAGACGTGTACCCAACCGGAATCCGGGACCCCCGGAGTGTAGAACTCTAAAATTAATTGAGTAAAATCAAGGTGTTCCGCGATCCACTCGGCTAATTCGGCGTTGGGAATGCCGGGTATCTCGATGTCGGCGGCCATCCCTCTTACATGGTGACTGGAGTCTCCGGAGCCGATCGCACGGTTGACCGGTAGCGTCCTTAGTGCGCTGTTTACCTTTACACCCATGTTGAAATAGTCGCGGACAGGTTGAAGAACCTTCTCGCAGAGCGTTGTGAGGGCCGCAAGCTGTTGCTCGTCGGGTTGGTTATCCAACCCAAGGCGAAGCGCCGTGTCGGATTTGGTCATCTCATGTAGCGAAAAGTTTTTAGTCAGGTTCATTTTTTGAGCGCCTTTATTTCGTCAGATTTATCTTTTGAGCCTTGGCTCGACCCGAAGTAATAGGAGAGTATCTGTGTCACTGCGGCAGACAGCACTCCAAGCACATAAATTAAAATGTCTTTGCCCTCAGGGGTCACCTCTACAAAAATCAAGATTCCAAACAGAATAAAGGATAAGGCAGTCACGCCAAGCGCTAAAACCGGCGTCACAATTTTGTTGATGTAGGGCACCTTGTCATTGGTCGCCAGTTGGATCTCGCGATTACGGGCGTCCTGCCTGTCTTTGAGTTCCATCTCTAACTTCTTGACATCAATCTCAGCCAGCTTTTCCGCGTCCATAGGGTTGGCTTGGAGGTGCTTGGTAACAGCCTCAACCGATTCTTCCACGCCCAGCTTCCCTGAGATAGCCTTGAGCGCTATTGGCCCCAAAGGACCGCCAACGGCAGTAGCTAAAGCAGGGGCCGCCGTCTTCAACAGCCCTGTCAAAACATCCATCATTTCTCGTCATCCTTTTTAATAGCGTTGGCGGCCGCATAAGCTCCCTTTCTTCCGACGATGCCTCCGACCGCGCCAATGCACAACAACATTATGTCGCGCAGGATGGCTAAGAAATGCTCGTCAATCGGCGCAATCGCATTCATGTCGTGCTCAACAAACATAACGCCCATAATGATGCCAAAGGTCGAAAGAAGAAGAATAAGCGTGAGCGACAAAACAATCGCCGCCCAAACCCGGACCTCAATTTCTTCGGTTGTAAGCTCTCTAAACACTGTTCTTGCTCTCCATTCTCAAACACGTTGTGCTCACCCCGGGGTAATCAATCCTTACCTCTTCCCGTCGTATCTCGCACTCTGCTCGCGTTGCATACGACTCAATCATGACCGCATCATGCAAGGTAATGACGAGCAAGAAGTAAATCATTTGGAATACTTAAAAACAAAATCAATTGCCACATACATAAGAAGCAGGCCAACAACAATAATCGCGCTACCACCACCAAAAAGCTGGACCTTCGCCCAAAACTCCGCCTGCATATTTTGTTGATCCTGCTTCATGCGGATACGATCAGCGCGAATCTTTCTCCTCATCTCGCAGAATTTTTTGTACCCATCCATACCGCCGTAATGCGCTGGAGTCATGTCGGCAAGCTCACCATAGAGGAACATATGTTTTATATCCGCCTCCATCTGAGCTAATTTTTGCTCTGCCTCAAAAACATCAAAGGCTTCTTGCGTGTCGCTTCCAAACTCCAACTTGCCAAACAGTTTTGGCTTTTGCGGCTTATTCTTCGCCGTCGTAATGTGTTGCTCTAACTGATCTGCAAGGCCAGCGTACTTACTTAATTGACTCCAAACGCCTTCGGCCTCCTGAGCGAACTCGGAAGCCTTTTTGATCCCGCTCCAAACCGCTGAGCAGGCCGCAAGTATCGTTATTGGGTCCACTGTTCATCCTAGTCACTGTTGCCAGATACTTCGGCCACAACCTCCCAAGAAGTGGTTTCTTCGTTCCATGAGTACATTTGACCGTCATCTGGCATAGCGGTCGGCGCTTCCCATTGTGCCGTTTCGTTATTAAGCGTCCATGACGCAAACGGCTGGGGCGGTACAAACGCATCAATGTCGGCGTTGTAAGTAAATCCGATGCCAGCGTAGTTTTTACGAACATTGCCGTTGTAAGAGGTCTGCTTCCATGTGCCGCCAAACAGTTTTTCGCAGAAGGCCGCACCGATATGCTCCTTCTCAACGCCAGAGGCATCTGAGGTATCGGAATTGGCAACCACAATCACTTGGGTTACCACATTGTTTTCATCAAGTTTTGCAAAGTGTGCCACTTCAATCTCCTTACAGATTAAGACCTGTTAACGATGACGAATCACCAAAGTTACCAACAGGAAAGGTGTTAAACGAAAGACTAATGCGCTGATCTTTACCCTGCACCGTCTCAACCATGTGCGTTAGATGCGAGGGAAAGATAAACATTCGACCCGTGTAGGCTTCCATCCACCATGATTCTGAGTTGTACGGGTTAAATTCTTCTGTCGGCGTTTTAAGTTGTTGCCAACCGTCTTTGTAAAAGTAAATTTTGTCTGTCTCCGCATCGGCCTGTGGGTACAAAACGCCAGAGATAAACGAATTGGGGTGAGCGTGTTTGTGGTGGAACTGACCCGGCTCGGTGTAATTGCACCACGACTGCGTGATTCTCAGCGTTGTGTTTTGTTTGGGCGCATAAACTGCTTTGAAGTATTCAGCCAGCGCACCGTCAACAAACTTACGCAAGTCTTTGAGTTCCTTGCGGTCAAGAATGTTGTTATCCACGCTCGTGGTGTTACCCATATTGCTACGGGTTTCTTGGCCCTTGATGAACTTTATTTCCTTTTCGGTGAAATCACGGTCAAGGTCGTAAAGGCCAAGGGCAGTTGGAAAGAGGTTAAAGATATTCAAGCGGCCTCCAAGGGTTGTCCCGTTAGTTGTGCAAATTGATCGGGCAACCAGATTGTATTGATCGACTCTTCAAAGGCTTTAATCTTTTCCATCGTTGCATCAATCTCTTCCCATGTCGGGCATGGGCGTGGGTCATCCCACCGGGTAATCATTCGGTTGGATATTTCCCATTTGGCTCCGGGCCGCAACATCTCCATTGCGGTATTGATTCCGTAAAGCCTGTAGATTTTTGCTTCGCTCATTTCCTCTCCTATAAATTACCAGCGAATAATTACGATACCAGAGCCACCTGAACCGCCATCAGCACTAAAAACATTGGGGCTTGAGTAACCACCGCCACCTCCACCGCCGCCAGTATTGGCCGTTCCAGATACTCCAGTAACGGTGCTTACTGCGCTCCCATTGCCACCGCCGCCTGAACCGCCTGTTCCAGCACCGCCACCTCCAGCAGTTGCAACGCCACCTCCACCACCACCGCCTGAATAAGTAGTAGAAATTCCACTAATCGTAGAAGATGAGCCATCGCCGCCGTTAGCACCCCTAAAGTTAGTGGTTACCGGCGATCCAGCCGCAGAAGCGCCACCACCTCCTCCTCCACCATAGTAACCGCCGTTGCCACCATTGTTTCCTTGAGATGGCGAGGCGCTTGGGGTGTTCCCTGTTCCACCGCTTTGGCCCGTACCAGTAGAGTGTGAGCCGCCGCCACCCGAACCACCACTCAGCCCGACTGAAGAAGGTGCTGGAGAACTGCCACCAGCACCGCCTCCACCAGCAGATGTTATGGTGCTAAAGGTTGAATCTGCTCCAGACGAACCTTGTTGAGATGGGCTATTAGTTCCACCCGCTCCACCAGCACCAACTGTGACTGTGTAAGTTGTCCCAGCGGATACTGAGAGATTTGTACCTGTTCTGAAGCCGCCAGCGCCACCACCACCTCCTTCACCTTTTCCACCGCCACCACCACCTCCAACCACTAGGTAGTCAACAGAGGTCACGCCTGTAGGACAAGTCCATGAACCCGAGGATTGGAAGATTTGATAATTGGGTTTTGCCGTGTATTTAAGAAGGATGATTCCTGAGCCGCCAACGCCGCCACTACCGTAACTCGGTGCGGAATAACCACCACCACCTGCTCCACCACCAGTATTGACTGTGCCATTTTCAGCAGTTGCTCCGCTATTTGTGCCATCTCCACCGCCACCAGCACCGCCCGTTCCAGCGGTACCGCCTTGGGAACCGCCACCTCCACCGCCAGCATAGGTTACTGACGACCCAGAAATTGATGACGCAGTTCCATCTCCACCGTTACCGCCTGTAGTAGAGGTTCCATTGGCTCCAGATGCAGTAGCACCACCACCCCCACCAGCCCCATAATTAGGTGCGGAAGTACTATTGTTACCGCCATCGTTTCCTTGTGAGGGGGAAACAACAGGGGTGTTGCCTGTGCCTCCACTTAATGATGTTCCAGCACTTGCGCCACCGCCACCAGAACCGCCATTATTTGCGCTACCACCAGGAGGGTGGTTGCCACCACGACCACCACCAGCAGAAGTGATTGTGCTAAATGTCGATGAAGTTCCAGGGCCAGAGTTGGGGCTCTGATTGAAAACGCCAGCCTGACCGCCAGCACCAACAGTAATAGTGTAGTCAGTCCCTTCTGTTACAGATAAACCTGTTCCTGTGCGGAATCCACCCGCACCGCCACCGCCACCCAAAAAGCCGCCACCACCACCGCCAGCAACAACCAGATACTCGACCTCTGTTACACCAGCAGGGCAAGTCCAAGTACCAGAAGCGGTAAAGGTTTGGATGACTGTGAAGTTACCAGCGGCTCCGTAGCCAGCTAGTATTGCTTGAAGTATGCCCGTCATGCTGCGGTCACTCCTACGCCTGAAATTAACCAGCTTGTTGAGGTTACTTTTATAGCAGTTGCGATACCGTTTGCCGCAATTTCCATAGAACCCGTATCTGTACTGTTCGCTAGTGTAAGCGTATCAGTTGTGATCGCAATGGTTAAGGTGTTTATCCCGTTGATAAATGTCACCGCAGTTCCTACAGGAAACGCAACACTTGAGTTGGCAGGGATTGTAAAAGTCCTTGCATTGTCATCAGAAGAAGGATGATAAATATGCTTGCCTGAGTCGGTCAGAACCAAAGTATAGTCCTCAGACTTAGAAATCTGCGGAACCTCTTTGAATCCTGCTTCAGTCCCAGAGGAAAGAATCACAGAGGAGTTAAATGTCGCAGTCCCAGTTACATCAGCACCAGAAAGAATTGTGGCGGTAGTCGCAACAATCTTAGCGGTCGTAATCGTGTCGCCAGAAGATCCGTCTATAAACTCTTTTAGTTGGGCCATCTGCTCCCGCAAGGCATTGTTAACATCAGAAGGAGCCATGCCCTCCGCAATGTTAATCCCACCTATGTCGGTGTTGTCCGCAGCGGTACTGCTGTAGTCTGATAGCTTGTCCTTGCTCATTTGTTACTCCTGTGCAAATTGTGGGGCCACTATGGGTGCGGTTGACCGCAATCCTGGGGCTAATTGACTTAAACCTCTAATCGTTGCTTGTCCTGGCCTCGTATAAGCCCCTAAAGCACCTAAACCAAGCAAACCTGGG
>Ga0070749_10003089_pt1 | contig 11180 bp, 14 predicted proteins | sample VirMetDEL_Nov_18_FD_75180 | JGI IMG/M metagenome (GOLD analysis project Ga0070749, IMG submission 75180) | Aqueous microbial communities from the Delaware River and Bay under freshwater to marine salinity gradient to study organic matter... | ecosystem: Environmental > Aquatic > Marine >...
ACAAACAAGATTGCCGCAAATGCAAAACGTGAAGCAGAAAGTAATTTTTTACGAGAGCTAAACGTAGACAGCATTGACAGCGTAAAAAGTGTTGTAAAGACACTACAGGAAACAACGCAGAGTGAAGAAGGTAGTTCGCTTAATGTAAACGCACTACGTGACGCAGTCAAAAAGCGTGAAGCAACTGTAGAAGAATTACAAGCACAGGTTAAAAGCCTCAAGACTGATTTGTTATTGAAAGACCATATGAGTCAATTACAAAACGCTATGCCAAGTGCATGGAGTGCAGACCAAAAGTCAGCAGTAATTGATTTGATGAAAGCCAGAAACATGTTGGCTGTAGAAGGTGACACATTTGCTATTCGCAATGGTGACAACTTCTTAACCACAGATGGTGAGACACCAGATTATAACACTGCTGTCGAACTTGTTGGCAAATCATTAGGTCTTAACTTTGGCAAAAAAGGTGTTGATTTACAGTTCGGAGATACTTCTACTGACGTGGATAGTCGAAAGGTTAAACCACTTGATGAAGGTAGATTGGTATCCGATGCTGAATACAGAGCGGCGTACATGCAAATACGCCAATACCAGCCTCACTTGGCCCGTACTGAAATAACCGATAATATGGTTAAGAATGCAGTACAAAAGAGAAAGGCTCAATTTGTTTAATTGTAAAATATAAATCAACAAGGAGAATACAATGGCTACATCAAGTAGTGGAATTCAACAGTTGTACGAATCAGTAATTGCAGACTTAGTACCATACTACATGGACTCAGTGCTTTTACCTAACCAAGCAATTATATTGAATTCAGTAAACATTTCCGGCAACGCCGGCGACACAGTTCGTTTTCCTTTAACGAACTCTTATACAAACGGTGCAGACGTAGCAGAAGGTGGTTCAATTTCCGCAGCCGCTACATCAGACTTTGTACCAACAAGCGCAAACATCACAGTTCAGAAGCGTGGTGTTGCAACAGACGTTTATGAAGAAGCACTCGAAGACGGCGGTCTTGCTCTCGTTCAAAATGCAGTACTTGCACGTTTAAGTGGCGGTCTTGCACAAGCAACAGACATCGCTGGTTTCGCATTAGCAAACACATCTTTCACTGTTCACACTGATACAGGTGAAGGTTCTGCTAACGCATCAACTCACAGCGTTAACTTCGTAATGTCACCAGAAGCTATGGCATTCGCTACCAAGCGTGAGCCAACAGTTAAAATGTGGTTCGATCCTAACACAGATACTCACCAAATGCGTGGTACAGTTAGAAACGGTTTTGCCGCATTAAGAACTAACTTCGCACAAAGAATCACTGCAAACAAAACAATTGGTTCAGCAACAGCTAACCTTGTTTCTGTTGCAAAAGGTGTTTCTAACCTAAGAAGTGTTAACGCACCTACAATGGCCGGCGGTCAGTATGTAGCTGTGATTTCACCAGCAATGGAATACGCAATTCAGGAGCAAATCGCTCTTGCAGGTGGTACAACTATTGGTTCATTAAGTGATATCGGTAACAGAGCATTACTTGACGGATTAATTGGTCAGGCCGCAGGTTGCTTGTTCTTTAGAAGCAATAACTTACCTAACGCTTAAGGATTGATATTATGGCATTTATAACGGTTGGAGGCAGTGTAACAAGTTACGCTGAATATACAGATCTACTACAGAAGGATCAACGATTGCTGGAAGCAAATGAATTGGTAGTGCCTGCAGAAAGTGGTTTCACTGATGTTACGGACTTTATCGAAGATTTGCTTACCAAGTCTACCAGCCGTATCAATACCAAGATCAAAGCCAGCAGTTGGTGGATGGGATATTTAAATTATACTGGTACAAATGTAACTAACCCTGCACTTGTACCAGATTTTAATCCTAATAGAATTAAAACAAGAAAACAAGACTTCACAGATGCCTGTGTGTTTTATTGCTTGTATTATTATCTATTACCACTGATTGCAGACTTTAGCACTGAAGAATCACCTGAAGTGCAAAAGATCAAATACTATGAAGCCAAATTCAATCAGATCTTTAATGAACTTATTGCAATGGCGGATTGGTATGATGCGGACGGAGATGGAACAGTCGAAGATGGTGAAAAGGCTTATACCTATACACCAGTTCGTAGAAGTAGACGTAGAAGCAGTGTGGTGAGGATTGGTTAATGAGTATTGTTAGTGATATTCGTACACAAATAACTACTAATTTAGCCAGTTACACAGCATTTAAAGTAAGCAGTGAGTTGCCGTTTGATTCAAGCGGCATTCCACTCTACGTTAAAAATATGAAGACCGTTTATGTCGATGATGCACTTGAAAGCAAAGTACAACTGTATCGCACACTTGACCAAGGTGAAGTGTATCAAACCGATACAGTGGTAAATGCGTTCTTGTGTGTTGATGCTAAAAATCAACCCAATAACATTGATACAGTTATAGCAAATATCCTCAATGCTCGTACTGCTATAACAGGCACTCAGGTAAATGAGAGCTCAGTAGAAAGCGAAATTGAGGATGACGTAATAACATATACTTTCGAGTATAATATAACTAAAATATCATAGGAGAAATAAATGGCAGCAGTTATAAATGTAACAGACGGTAGTCAGGCCATTATTGCGATAGGTAACAGCAGTGTTACTGGTAGTATCGGCGGAGCAGGATCACTTGAGATTCCATTCGTTCAAGATATTACTGTTAATGCTTCAACAGGTGTAACAAGATACAAAGTACTTGATTCCAGCAGTGAAAAAGCGTTTACTACTCCATCAACTAACCAAATTACTTTAAATTGTTTAGTAGATGAAGCAACGTTCTTTGGAAATGCAGGTGGTACTGCTAACAAAGTAACTAATGATGGATTGTTTGGCGTAAGCAATGACAAAACATTGTTATACTTTGAAGTATCATTCAATGGTGACACAGGCGGTACAAGTAAGACAATTAGCGGACAAGGTTATTTGTCAGGCTTAGCACCAAGTGTTAGCATGGATCAAGCAGTATGGATTACACCAGTAACTATCGAAGTAGATGGTGACTTAACAGCCGGAACTGTTTAAAACAATCGGAATGCCCCTTCGGGGGCATTCACTTTTGAGGACACAACATGAAAGAATTACCTAACAAATGGAAACCATATCTCAAAGATGGTGTTTGGACTGGTCCAGCACAAATCAGAGACAATGGTGTGTGGGTTGATGTTGCAAATTACTTGCAAAAACCCAAAAAACCAAAACCGCAGGTAAATACACATATAGTAACGGACGAAGATTATGCAGATTTGGAACAACCACTCGATTCAGGAGATACTGAAGTCGATGGAGATGGAGATAGCGAAATCTCAGAATGAGATCCGCTGTGCAGAAGCTGATATCAGCAAAGCACAAAAACGTATTGCATTTTGTTTAAGTGCATTACACAATTTAAAACATAGAGATATAAAGGAAACAAAGATATGAAATTGAAAGACCTCGCAAGCAAACCCCAACTTATTGAAATTGTAATTGATGAACCAGCACTTGTTGAAAAGTATGGTGAAGAATTATCTTTTCATGTTCACGATAAATTACCAATTGCAACTTATACCAAAATGGCCAGTCTAAATCAAAAAGACACTGCCGCCATATATGATATAATGAAAGAATTGATTCTGGATGAAGCAGGACAACCTGTTATCAGTGGTGAAATGACATTGCCACTGGATTTGATCAATGCCGCAGTTGTAAAGGTCACTGAACGCCTGGGAAAGTAAGCGAAGTAAATCTATTAGATAAACGAGAAAGCAATCTCATATATCTAATAGACACTATGGCAGAAAAGTACAGTATGTTGCCCAGTGAGATTATCGACAGAGGTAGTACACTGGACATACAAATACATGTTCATGCAGAAAAATACAAAGAGCGTGAAAGTAAAAAAGCCAGAGGTGACCAAATACACGATACATACACGCAAGCAGAAATTAATGAGGTGTATAGCAAATGGAAGCATACAAAGTAGATGATAGACGTTTTAAAAGGGATATGAAAAAAGCCGAACAATGGCTTAAAAAACAATTCCCAAAACGTGTATATGAAAAATTTAAAAGTGTAACACCAAAAGGTGATGCTAAAAAAGGCTATACTCCTGGTAATGCAAAAAGAAATACAAAATTAAAAAGAACAGATGTAGGTCACGAAATAATAGGCAACTATCCATATAGTGGTGTTCTTGATTATGGCGGTTATCCAAATCCACCAAAGGGCGGAGAAGGTAAAACGTCAGGAGGATTCAGCAAGAAAGCACCAAAGGGCATGAGTGAGCCAACTGTGAAATATGCAGAAAAAATAGTCGATGACTTCTTGAGGAGATTATAATGGCGGCGCCCATAGTATCGAGATTAATATTAAACACAAAAGGGTTTACACAAGCCGCACGTGGTGCCGCGAATGCATTAAAGCCAATTGGCGCAGGTCTTAGTGCAATAGGTGGCCTTGCTACCAAAGCCGCAGTTGCTTTTACAGCATTAACTGCCGCTACCAGTGCAATCATTATTAGACAAACAGGCTTCATTGCACGACTACAAGATACATCAGACAAATTAGGCATAGGCGTTGAGTTCTTACAGAAATTCCGTTATGCCGCAGAACAAAGTGGTGTCAGTATTGAAACAGCAGACATGGCACTACAACGTTTCACTCGAAGGGTTGCTGAAGCCGCAAGAGGCACTGGTGAAGCACGTGGTGCTATTGCACAACTTGGCATCAAAATCAAAGACACAAATGGCAATCTGCGTCCAATGGAAGAAATTCTGTTTGATGTTGCAGATGGCATTGCCAGCACAACAGACGAAGCAGAACGTGTAAGACTTGCGTTTAAGTTCTTTGACTCAGAGGGTGTTGCGTTAGTTAACACTCTTAATAAAGGTGGTGATGCACTGGAAGGCATGTTCAACAGAGCACAATTACTTGGTGGCGTATTAAATGCAGAAGCCACACAAGGTGCAAAACAATTTGATAATGCATTAACAGATTTATCAACACTTATAAGTGGATTAACAAACACACTTGTTGCCGCACTTGCTCCAGCACTCGAAGATATAACATTAAAATTTGTTGCATTTGTTCAAGCACTTGTGCAAGAACAAGGTGGTTTTGAGAACTTTGGCAATTACCTCAAAGATGAATTTATAACAATCATACAAAAAGTCATTGGTGCATTTGTTAATATGTACAATGTGTTTGTTAATGTTTTCAATGGCATGGTACGAGCACTTGATTTCCTTGGTTTAGGCAGTGATATTGCAAACGTTAAAAAGAACTTGGATGAATTCAAAGAGCTTGAAGGCAACAGCTTCCTTGAGAACTTCTTTGATTTAGGTAATTGGCAAGCAACAACAGGTAAAGCAAAAGAAATACTTGAAAAAGAATTTGGCAGTGCTAATTTCTTGTTAACGCCTGAAATCGTACAAAGAGCAATCAGTGCGTTAGAAAGAGGACTAAGTGATTTACAAGCAAGTGGTGCAACAGATTGGATGTTACAGCCTATTGCAGAATCAACATTTATGAAATGGTTCGAGTTCCTCGAGCAATATAAAACAGCAACACAAGAAGCCAATGCAGAAGTAATAGAAGAAATTATTGTTACCGGCAAGCGAATGGGAATGACGCTTGAGAAATTACTTGATGATATTTTTGGCATAGAACGCATGACCAAGTTCTGGGATACTTGGGATAATGAAACAAGTGGTGCTATGGATAAGATCAAAGCAATTGGTGAATTGTTATTTGATACTGTAAGCGATTTTATCAAAGGCATAGCAGACAAGCTCGAAGCCGCTGGTATTGGCGATTATATGAAAACACTGGAAGATGGATTTGTAAAAGCCGCAGGCATGTTTGAAGATGCACTTGCTGATGCTATTGTTAAAGGTAAAGCAGACTTTAGTGCATTAGGAGATCACATCAAACAAGTACTTGCAAAAGCAATGATACAGAAATTTATCACAGGACCAATTATGGGCTTGTTTGGACTTGCAGAAGGTGGACCAGCAAAAGCAGGACAACCATACATTGTGGGTGAAGAAGGACCAGAATTGTTTGTGCCTAAGAACAGCGGAACAGTTATATCAAATGATGAAACAATGGACATGCTTAGTGGCGGACCAGGTGTTGGTAATCTCGGTGGCACAAACGTAACATACAATATCAATGCAGTAGATGCAATGAGCTTTAAACAAATGGTTGCAAGAGATCCTGAATTTATATTTTCAGTAACACAAGCAGGTAGAAGGAGGTTGCCAATTTAATGAGCATTCAAACAGTTATAGATAATGCACAAAGCATCACAATCGATCGCCGCAAATTGGCAGGTCAAACAGTGAGCCGCAGTGGACAAGTTAAAATTAGCAGTGTGGCAAGCAATGTGCCATGGATGTTCACAGTAAAAATGCATCCTGCTACACAGTGGAGTACCAACAGATCATTATTCGAAGAAATAGATCGATTGGATAGAATCTTCGAAGAAGAAATTGACATTGGTACTACTAATACAAATTTAAGTTACATCACAGCATACCAAGGTGACTTTACCCCAACACAGTTAAACCAAGTTAAAATTGACAGTGGTAGTGCTCTAAATGTTGTTGCAAACGTCAGCACAGTTGCTGGTACAACAAGTGGTGATTATGTGTTTAAAAAAGGTGACTTGTTTAAATTATCGGGCACATATAGATATCCATACACAGTAACAGCAGATGTAACCAGAGGTGTAGGTAACACAATAAATGTACCTATCAATAGACCATTTATTAATCAAGCAGGTTACACAGAAGCAGGTGCAGGCATAGTTGTAGGATCAGCAGTAACATGGCGTGTGGTAATGACCAAAAAGCCAAGTTATACTATTGTGCCATACGATAGAGCAGTATTTGACGGATCATTTGAATTAGTAGAGGTTATAGAAGACTAATGGGTACTACAATAAGCAAAGTACAAGGTACCAGAATAAGTCATGCAGTGTTCATTGATTTAACGCTGGGCAATGTAACATATTACTTGAGTAGTGCATATCAACCTATTACCATTGGCAGTAACACATACACCGAACTTGGTGCATTCTTAACAATGGGTAATATACAAGAAGATTTCAAAACCACAAATGGTGATCTTGCTATTACATTAAGCGGTATTCCAAGTGATGCTAATTATTTAAGTATCATAATGGGCACACAAATCAAAGGTGGTAACGTTGTTGTTAAACGTGGCTTCTTTGATGTAGATGATTTAAGTCTCAACAGCGGTGATGTATATGAAAGATACAGAGGCATTATAACCAACTTCAGTATTGGCGAAGATACCTCTTTCATAAGTGGTGAATTAGTTAACAGTGTAACTATTACTTGTGCAAGTATAAATGCATTGTTGGAAAACAAAGTAACAGGTCAACGCACCAATGGCACAGACAGAAAGAAATTTTATCCTGGTGATATTTCTTTTGACAGAGTAAAAGATTTGATGAACACAGACTTTGACTTTGGTAAAGAATACACAGGTGGCCGCGGCTACGGAGGTGGCGGTGGTGGTGGTGGCAATCCGTATGATAGTTACCGTAATTATATGAATCAACGCTAAACAGGTATAAACATGATAAGACATGCAGATTTGAAGGACTTTGATAGAATAATGGATATGATGATCAACTTTGCTAACCATGCACCAGTTGAAGCATTACATAATCCAGAATATGAATACAGAAGAATACAACACTTTCTTGCACAAGTATTAAATAATGGTTGTATTATAGTTGCAACAGATGCAGATGATGTACCACAAGGCATGATCATAGGCATTATATTTGAGGATATGTGGCTGCCACATATCAAAACACTCAAAGAAGTTGCATGGTGGGTTGAAGAAGAATATAGAAATACCAGCATGGGCTACAAGTTATTGCTGGAATATGTAAAATTTGGAAAACAATTAAAACAAAACGGCAGTGTAGACAATTTTACGCTCACAAACATGAGCATATCACCAGATTTCGATTTGGAAAAAAGAGGTTGGCGAGCAATTGAAACCAACTATGTGTACGAAGGATAACATATGGCAGTCTTTACAGCAATAGCAACAGCAATTCTCGGTGCAGTAGGTGTCGCAGGTACTATATTTGGCAGTGTAGCACTGTTTAATGTTGCAGTAGGTGTTATTGCGGCAGGTCTTGCTATTGGTACTGCTAAGTTATTCGGCATATATGATATGCCTAAGATGGGTGACCAACGTGACCCAGGTGTTAAAATACAATTACCACCAGCAACAGACAACAAAGTACCGAAATTATACGGTAAGAACTTTACTGGTAGTATCATCATTGACGCAGAAATCAAGAATCAAAACAAAACCATGGCTTATGCTATGGTTATTTCAGAATATTCATCAAACGACACATGGACAATAAGCAACATATTCAGAGGAGATGCAAGACTTAACTTTGGTGCAGGAGCAAGTGCTCACGTTGTGCAAAGCATTACGGATCCAAATGCCACAGCAAGTACCAAAGTCCAAGGCAAAATGCGTTGTAGAGTATATGCAGGCGGTAGCGAAGCAGTTAATCAAATATTTCCTACTACAAACAAAGTTGCCGCCTACAGCATGTTTAACAATTGGACATCCAGTAACTCCATGGATGATCTTGTGTTTGCAATTTTCGAAATGGATTATGATGCTGAAGAGGGTCTGACAGGATTAGGTGCAATCACGTACGAAATCAATAATGCACTTAATGAACCAAGCAATGTGTTACTTGATTATCTGCAAAATACAAGATATGGCGCAGGTATTGATAGCGCAATGATTGATACTACCTCCTTCGATGATTGGTATACCTTTGCACAACAACCAGTTGATTATATCGACCAAGCAAACGCAACACTACAACATGTTAGATATCAAATAGATGGTGCACTTAGCACGTTTGACACTGCAAGAAGAAACATCGACAAAATATGTCAAAGTGGTGGTGCATTTTTTACATATAATGCTAAACAAGGCAAGTTCGGTGTTGTGCCAAACAGAAAAGCAACACCTGCAGAACAAGCAAGTGCATTTGTGTTCGATGATGATAATATAATTAGTGCTATTAATATTACATCAACAGAATTGTACAGCTTGTATAATGCTATTGAAGTTGAATATCCTTCTGTGAATCAAAAAGACCAAACAGATGTATACTTTGCTAATGTTGATGTTTCATTACTTAATCCCAATGAGCCAGACAACACATTAAAGTATAGACTTGAAATGTGTAATGACAGGGCTCGTGTTAGTAACCTTGCAAACGTTGATTTAAACCAAAACAGATTAAACACTATATTGGAATTTGATGCTGACTTTAGTGCAATGCAAGTTGATGTAGGTGATGTTGTTAAAGTAACAAGTGACTTATATGGTTATAACCAAAAGTTATTCCGTTGTATGCGTTTGATTGAAAAAGAAAATGCCGAAGGTGCATTGACTGTGAACGTTATATTGCTTGAATATGATGATGACGTATATGGTGATTTGTTAACGCAAGAAGATTTACCAGTAGCAAACACAGGTATTACTAACTGGTGGATTGCTAACAGTAATGCTGAAATCAGTCTTGGTAATATTTTAATATTCAGAGATCCACTTGCTAATTTGCATTATGAATATAGTCCTGTAACTGGTAATGCTGTGGACAGTCTTACTTTTGCAGAAGTAAAAGATCAATATGGTAGTATCTATTTTGGTAATGCTGAATTCACAGATAGAACATTCATTAACATTCCAATTAATATACCAGGAGACACCACATTTAACACTGCAAAAGTCACAGCAATAAATGCTGACCAAGGTGCTAATTCAAGACCAGTTGTGTTTACACAATCACCAAGCACAATGGCAAGTGCAAATGCAAACAGTTATTTTGATCCTAACACAGTGTATGATTTTTCAATTAGCACATGGGATTTCAGTAATTATGCTAATGTTAAATTCAAAGTTGGACTTGAAGACAGTATAAGTGGTAGTGCAAGCCGTGTTTATGAAACAGCAACATTAACATCTAATCATATGCCTAAAGCAAACGTGGTTGGACCATATGAAATACAAGATGGCGCTTATGGTTTCCACTGGATTGAAACGCCGCCAGATACAGGTTACATCAGTGCTAATACAGTGCTTGATTTTTATGGCCCGGTTGCTTTTTCAGGATACAGTACATTAGTTGGTAATGTAAGTTATGGAATGCAATGTACCTTCTCTGGGACTGGTAGTGGTGTATCATCTGTTTATACACATGTAGCAAATTTAGAACTTAAATTTTGGTATCATACATCTGATTATCTTGCTAATAATGCCGCTAATGTTGTTGTGGATGATTATGCCTATGCTAACTGGTGGGCACCGGAAGGCTGGATGTTTGTTAATGGCACAGCAGGACCATTAACAGAATCTGTAGAAGTGTTTACAGCAAGAATTTATGGTAGGAATGGACACCCATTATCATTAGGTGTAATGAGAGAAGTTCAAGACATGAGAGTGGAAATGATCAAGATAGGTAGGATTGAACAATGATGCGAAAAAGTACATTATCAGAAAGACAAAATTATATTTTCTATGATAAAAATACTGGCAGAGTTATGTTTAGCAAATCTATGCATTCCGGTGAAATAGCAAAAATATTAAAGTTAAATCCTACATTTGCATACATTCAAAATGATACTAATATTAAGAGAGGTGGGTGGCGTGTGGATGTAGATACACAACAATTAGAGCCCATTGTGTATGTTCCTACCACAGAAGAAATATTATTTAAAATACGATTAGACAGAAATGTATTGTTGGAAAAATCAGATTGGACACAAGGTTCTGATTCACCATTAACTGCTGAACAAAAAGCACAATGGTCAACATATAGACAAGCATTAAGAGATTTACCAGCACAATACATAGACATTACCAATATCGATGATGTTGTGTGGCCTCAGAGACCAAGTTAACCAACTGGTACCAACCGGTCCTATTGAGCCAAATTAATAATTTTCTGTGGCCTCAAAAACCTTAAAATTTTAATATATAGATAAATATAAAAATAACAACTTCAATACACCTTAGTGTGTTGATTTTATCCCTTAGGAGAGAATAATGTCCGGTAGATTATTATCGTTTAAGGAATAC
>Ga0070749_10003094_pt1 | contig 11171 bp, 17 predicted proteins | sample VirMetDEL_Nov_18_FD_75180 | JGI IMG/M metagenome (GOLD analysis project Ga0070749, IMG submission 75180) | Aqueous microbial communities from the Delaware River and Bay under freshwater to marine salinity gradient to study organic matter... | ecosystem: Environmental > Aquatic > Marine >...
AAAACGCATAGTAAATAATGAATTATCACTCCAAATATATATTGCATTTCTACCGAGTTTAGCACCCACGATCCGTGATCCGGCGGCCAGTCTTTGTGAACCAGCACTATTTTCAGATGTTACGGTATAATCTGTAATATCTTCTTGAGAAGAAAATCTTATAAACATATCGTCTTGTGTAGTCTTGTCACCAATAGTTGTTTCTGTTCCAAAGAAAACTAAGTGACGATCTGGTGTGGACACTAACATATCACGTGACGCTGTTGGTGCACCACTAATAATAGTTGCACGAGTTGCAGTTGCGTTACTTAAATCACCGTTCCATTGAAAACACTCACCATTGTGTATTAAAGCAATTAGTGTACTTCCTAAATTATCCAGGGACCACAGACCAGGATCTAATACTGAATCAGTATTGACCGCAGCAGAACCCCATCCTGTAAAACTAGATGTGTTGGTTACAACATCTCCACTTGAGTGAGACGCGTTTGTAGTTCCTCTAACATTTCTAATAATACCTGTTAAATTATTTCCGGCCACACCTGTGTAAGAAATTTCTTCTGTGCCAACTTGTATAAAGTTTGTTCCGGTAGTTGGAAAACCTACTGTACTTGTTAATGTAATATTTGTTCCTGATCCACCAGTACCAAATGCGTTAGCACTCAATGATCCATTCAAAGTAGTTGTTATTGCTCCAGTAACATTTCCACCCCATAAAGATATACCCCAACCATAAGCACCTGCTTGTTCTGCAGGTCCTACATGATAATATCTAAAATAAGTTATACCTCCAGAAGTACTAGCTCCACTTCCTGTTTCATTACTAGGCATTGTAATTGTAAAATTGTTACCATCTATAATAGATGTAACCATAAATTTTTTATCAGCAAAATCTGTAGCTGTAAAATTAGAATTAGTAATAGCACTAAAAGTTGTTGTATCACCAAATAAAATTATATCTCCTGCTATAAAACCATTTGTGTTTGCTGTTATAGTTACTGTAGGTGATCCGTTGGTAGTGCTGAATGCATTTGTAATACCTGTGCCTGATGGATTAACTAAAGGATGTATATCATAATACACACCACCAGAATAAACATATAGAATTTTGTTTGTACCAATAGCAGCGTATTTAATAGACTCTTTATTTACAAAATGATGTAAACCTCTTGCAACACCTGTTAGTTTACTACTTCCTAATTGAGACCAGCCACCTATTTTTTCAGGTGTGCCGTATCTAAAACGTACATTTTCTCCATCTGTCCACTGTGACTCAGCTCCGGTAGATGTAACTTGTTTATTGAATCCTGGTAAAAACCCTAATTTCTGTAACATAATAACCTTTGAAATATTTAAATTATAGTATATATCAAATATATAGAGAATGAAAGTCGGAAAAATAGCATAAAACCATGTTAATAAAAGAACAAGATTTAGACGATATAAAAGAAAACAAAGTAACTTTAGTAAAAAATTTTGTTTCACTAGAAAGAAATTATGATTTTAATTTATTAAGTAAATTAATGGAAGAAAATGAACTTATTGTTTTAAAAAAAACAAATGCAGATGAATTTTCAGGTACTTTAAAAGATGCTTATCAGATGTTAAAAATTAATAATTTTTTACCAGAATTTAATGTTTTTTTTGATTTCATTACTAAACTTTTTAAATATGAAAGACATGCAGAAGATGCAGTAGATTTATTTTTTAGTTTTGTATCTAAAGTAGGAGCAGCCCACAGAGATACCGAAGATGTTTTTATAATAGGGTTAAAAGGCAAAGTTATTTATAGGGTTTTTGATACAGAAACTGTTGATTATAAAATAAATAAAGGAGATATGATTTTTATACCAAAAGGTTTAAAGCATAAGGTACTAGCAATTACTCCTAGAATTATTGCATCTATTGGATTTTTTGGTAAAAAAAATAATGATTGATACAGATAAAACAATAAATTACAATTTTTTTCATTGGGGACCTTTTCTTTATAAAACTTCATTAAATAAAGAAGAAATAAAAAATATAAAAAAACTTTGTAATAAAAATTTAAAAAAGTATACAGAAAAATTAGCTGGTTTAATAAAACATGTATATGAATTAGATGAAAAAAAAATTTTTTCAATAATTAAGCCTTATATAATTAGTTATTCACAAGCTTATTTAAATTACGGTTTCGAACCTTTGGGAAATAAAATAGAATTAACGGAAGCGTGGGTTAATTACATGACTAAATTTGAATCTAATCCATTGCATCGACATACCGGTGATTTATCTTTTGTTATTTATACAGATGTTCCAAAAGAATTAAAAAAAGAATCTAAAAACTGTAATGCGACTACAAAACCAGGTAATATTTATTTTATAAATAAGTTGTCAAAAGAAAAATATTGTATTAACCAACATGTATTTATGCCAGAGGTAGGAGATTTTTTTATTTTTCCAAGTTCTCTTCATCACGGTGTCAATCATTTTAAAAGCAAAGGAGAAAGAATATCTGTTTCAGGTAATCTTACAATAACAAAAATCTAAACTATGGATCATTTAGAAGCAATTGTAGAATTAAAAAATATAGTTAATCCTATTTTTATTAAAAAATTAATACCTTTTATAGAAGATAAAGCTAAAGATAAACTAACTATTAGATCAGGGTTAAACACAGAGGTACGAAACGTTAATGGTTATAATTTAAAATTTAAAAATCCTACTGATTTATTTTATTGGAATTATATAAAAACAGAAATTGAAAGAATATATATTCACTACAAAATTAAATTTCCTTTAATGTCTAGTAACGAAATAAATCAAATAGATCTTTTACAATATGGAGAAGGAGGTAAATATGAAATACATACAGATCATTTTTCAACTTCTCCTAGACATTTAAGTGTTATTATTAATTTAAATAATACATATGAAGGAGGGGATTTAATTTTTACAGATCAAAAAGAAAAAGAAATTAAAAAATTAAAATTAGATATTGGATCAGTTGTTTTTTTCCCAAGTAATTTTATGTATCCTCATTGTATTGAGCCGATTACAAAAGGAAAAAGATATAGTATAGTGGCTTGGTTACAGTAATGAATAAAATAATTAAAAATTTTATTATTAAAAAAGAATTAGATATTATTCAAAAATATTGTTACAATAAATTAGATTCTAACAAAGATTATAAACTAGACGACCAATCTTTTTCACCTGCCTGGTATAGTGATCCTTTAATGACAGCTTTATTGGATACTAAATTACCTGTAGTAGAAAAAAAATCTAATTTAAAATTATTTCCTACTTATGCATATTGGAGATATTATGTGTATGGAGGAACTCTAGCTAAACACAAAGACAGACCTTCTTGTGAAATTAGTGTTACTGTTTGTATAAAAAAATATGATAATTGGCCTATTATTATTGAAGGTAAAAAATTTGAACTAGAAGAAGGAGATGGAGTGTTATATGAAGGATGCGCTCAAAAACATTGGCGTCCTGGTACATACGAAGGTAAAGGTATGGCTCAAGTATTTTTACACTATGTAAATAAAAATGGACCATTTACTCATCACGCTTATGATAATTACTTTAAACAAACAGGTGAAAAATTTTCTAAAAAGGATAAAAATGAATTTTAGACTATTTGAAATAGTTGAAACAGAAAAATTTCAATACGTTCGAATCCATAAAAATGGAAACAGCAGCGTTCATAAATGTATTAAAAATAACTTTAAACCCGAAGAAATACAATACACTAATCATCTGTCTAAAAAAACTAGATTTTGTATTATTAGAGATCCATACAAAAGATTTTTATCTGGTTTAAAATGGGATCTATATTTAAATGATGTAGATGTAAAAGATGTGGATTTTAAAAAATTATTTACTTCAAATGAAAACCATATAAGAAATAGTATGGTAGGTCATATTAATCACAGTATTTCACAAATCCCTTATTTAATGAATTGTCAAATAAGTCATTATGTAGATATAGAAGATTTAAATATATTTTTAAAAATGCATTTTAAAAAATCTGAACACGAAAATAAATGTGTAAATAATAATTCTTATGACATTGAAAAATACATAGATAAAGATGAGGTTATGAAATATTTACATTTAGATTATTATGTATATGATAGTATTAAGAAATCGCCATTTTTGTGGGAATGGCAACATGGAAAGATATTTTAAAAATGTTTAAAAAAATAAAAAAAGCTTGTCAAAAAAATAAATATCTTTTGATAAAAAATGCCATAACATTAAAATCATTTGGGCTTGACTTTAGTTTTGATGACATGTTTTCTATTTTTGGAAAACATAATAATTTAGCATTTGAAAATAAAACCACACCTTTTTTAAATCAAATAATTAAATTAAATGAGTTATTTATTTTTAAAACTTACTTAGATTTTGTTAATACAAATTTAAAAGATATTTTTACAATAGGAAATCTAGATTTTTTTTATTCAATAAGAGGTGAAGTAGGTCCAACACACGAAGATTCAGAACATGTTTTAATATTAGGTATTAAAAACACAACGTACTATCACATAGATAATATAGATTTACAAATAAATCCAGGTGATGTATTATACATTCCGAAAGGTTATTACCATCATGCCTTTTCTTCAAGAGAAAGAATTATTTTGAGTTTATCTTTATGGAAAAAATAATAAAAGAAAAAACAGTTAACATAACCAATTTTATTGGGGTGTATGACAACTATATTACTGAACAAGAATGTAATAAAGCTATTAAATTATTTGAAGAAGAAAATAAATTTAATAATACTTTAAATAGAATATCTTTTGAAAATACATCCACACTAATTAAACAAGATCAACAATTTTTTGCAGCACCCGACAATATAAATGTGTGGTGGGAAAAATTAAAACCAATGATAATAAATTTCGATTTAGCTTGGAATCATTACATCAAAAACACAGGAGCTGATCATGCTTATTCTAATGATCCTTTTTATTTTACAAATTTAAAAATACAAAAAACTTTACCTACAGAAGGTTACCATGTTTGGCATATTGATCATGGAAAAGGATTTGATAATGAAGCTAGAGCTTTTGTTTTTTCTATATATTTAAATGATATAGAAGAAGGTGGGGAAACAGAATTTTTAAATTTTTCAAAAAGAGTTAAACCTAAAACTGGAAGAATAGTTATTTGGCCTGCGGGTTTTCCATATGTGCACAGAGGTAATCCACCACTGGCGGGTGAAAAATATATCTTAACTTCTTGGATGATGTTGAGAAAGTGATCAAAATTATTGATAATTTTTTTGAAGATATACTATTTAAAAATATAAAAAATCATGTAACAACTAAATTGTTTTTTACTCCTAGGTATTTTGAAGGAAGAGAACATACCGTAAAAAATTATTATGGAAGTAGGTTTTTATTTTCAAATGATAAAAATTTATTAGATACTTTTATTAAACAAACTGAAACTAAATTCAAAATTAAAATAAATAAAGTTAATCACGACTGTGGTATTGATATAAGAAATCTAGAAAATTTTATACCTCACGATGATGTAGAATCAGCAAAGATAAATATATTAGTGATGTTAAAAGGACCTACCGCAGTTACAAACGGCACTGTTTTTTATACAGATGGTGAATTAGATATACATGTAGGATTTAAAGAAAATAGAGCAATAATGTTTCCTTCAAATAAAGTTCATTCGAATCATGCAAGTAATATACCTAATCTTAAAAGATACACAGCTACTTTATTTATAGAAGATTATGAAGAGTAAGAAGTAGGTCTTTCACCTAGTCTAGTAATTTTTTCAGCTTCTGTTTCATCTCTTAGTACCGGAGGATTTTGTCCTTCTGGGTCCTCAATACTTAAATTATTGTTATCCCAATCGGATTGTAGTTGAGCTAAATGAGCTGAGTCCCATCTGTTGCTGAATTGACTAATGTCTCCTAAGTTTGCATCTACATAACTACAATGAGGAGTTTCATTTCTATGTTCTACTTCATCAGAAGAATTAGATGTTCCGTATTGAATAGCCCAGATATTTGAAAATTTAGAATCATTCCAAAAAGCATCATCATCAATTTTGTAGCCAGTACCTGATTCAGCACCTGTATTTTTTATAATACACTTGTCTTCGAATATTATTGTCCAATTTGAGTTTGTTGCCATAATTTCTCCTAAGTCTTAATAATATAAATAATTGTTAAATAAGGTTGTAAAACTGAAGTAGCATCACCAGAAAAAGTTGCACTCATGTTGTGAGAGTGGCCACTACCAGAACCTTCATTTCCAGTACTTCCTGGTCCGCCACCTTGAAAATATGTAGGCGAACTAAATGTGCTTTTACGTATAGCAGCACTATTACCTCTACCTTGAGGATGACTATGAGAAGCAAGTTGCGCTGTTGATATAGTAGCATTGGCTGTAGATCCACCAACATTTCCAGTCGAAGTTACAGTGTTTGCTCCTGCTGTTGATCCTAAAGCTTTGTTATTAGATTTTCCAACAGCTACGTTGTCTTGTAAATCAGGTACTAGAAAAGTAGATGAACCATCTCCAGCTCCGTAAGTTGTACCTACGATTGCAAATAATGCAGAGTAAGTTGATCTTGAAACTGCTTGACCATTACACTCTAAGAAACCTGTTGGCACTGATGCAGAAGACCACGGCACAATAGTTGCTGTAGGAATTCCTTCTATACCTGTAAGATCAGATCCATTAAAATTATATTTAGTTGCTTCGTAATTTGCCATATTATTTCTCCGTGTATGTCCATCCTACATTTGAACCAGAATAAACTAATCCAAAAGATGCACCTTCAGTATTAACGACTAAGTCTGCGCTCGTGTTTGCTATTTTAGAACTATTTCTACCTACAGTCAATGCGTTAGTATCAAAAGTAAATCTTGAATCTGCAAAATGCACTTCATCACCAACAGCAGGTGATGCAGGAAGCGTGACTGTGTATGCTGATCCATTTGTATCTATAAATAATTTTGCTCCCGCTTGAACTGTTTCAGCTGCAGTTAACGTTCTCCATTTTCTAAATTCATGATCTTTAATAATGTTAGTTCCGTTTGAGTGACAAATGTAACTATTGCCTTCACATAATAAAAAACCAGCAGCACTTGTAACTTTAAAAGTTAAAGTATATCCGGCGTGATTAGTTGAATCAATTACGTTAAACATTTTTTCTATACTTGCAGGAAAGTTCACAACTCTATTTCCAGCTAAAGTTCCTGTAAATTCTAATGTCATATTTCTTGCATTAGAAATAGTTGCATCAGTCATAGCAAGAGTCACGTCTCCAGATGCCACATCAATAGCTTGATAACCAGCAACTGATTGTTGGATTAAGTTTAGATTAGCGTTAGTTTTTGTTCCCCATGTACCGGCATTCTCACCGGTAGCCATTAATTCTAGTTTAAGATCAGATGAATATGTTGATGCCATTATTTATATCCTTATTTTGGTTATTTTATATTATCTATTCATTATAAAGTCAATTATAATTATGCAGGTGTTTTTATTGTATAACCTGAGCTGACTTTAGGTGTTAATGTTCTGTAATATTGAAGAATTAATCCAGAATCACCGACACTTGCTGTTGCTTGTACTCCTGTTAATCCCATAACATCTGTAGGTGTAATAGACCCTGTGCTTGCTGTTAATGAGACTCCTGTTAATGGAACTCCTATTTCTAGTGTAAGAGATCCTACACCACTTGTTAAAGATTGTCCTGTAAGAATTATAATTTCCTCTCTTGTTATTTCTACATTTCCTACAGAAGATGTTGCAGACACTCCTGTTAATCCCACAACATCTGCAGGTAAAATAGATCCAACGGTAGAAGTTGCTTGTACTCCTGTTAATCCCATAACATCGGCTGGAGCGATACTTCCTACACTAGCAGTTGTGGTAACACCTGTTATGACAGGTGTAGAATCTATAACAAAACCTAGAGAACCAATATTAGATGTAGCTGATACTCCCGTTATAGGGATAAAATTTTCTATGGCAGCTGTTAATGATCCAACACTAGATGTTATACTTAATCCTGCTGGTTGCTCTAATTTATTAAATGAATCTCCATAAGGTTCTTCACCCCAACCATTTCTACCCCAACCAACTAAAGTTCCTGCATTATCAAAACTTCCAAGTTCTGTTGTTGAGCTAACTCCTGTTGGAGACACTACGGATGTTAAATCTAAAGTTAATGATCCTAATGAAGAAGTAGCACTTACACCTGTTAATTCTGCAGTGATTAATTGAGCTGCTATAACACTTCCAACACTGGAAGTTGCACTTACGCCGGTTGGTGTAAATACTATAGGGCCTTGATCACCCCATTCGTTTTGTCCCCAGACGCCTGTGCTCCAAGTATTAGACATAAGGAGTTACTCCCTATGCTATTCGAAGTATAGCGTTAGATGCGTCTGCTGTTGGAAATTGAATTGTGAAAGTTCCACTTGATACAGTTTTGTCTCCACCAAATGCGATTGCACAAACTGCTCTATCAGCGTTTGTATCATTATAAATTAAACATCCGTTTGCTGTGAATGAAGCAGAAGTAAAACTAACATCTGCAAAATCACAACATGCAGTATCAGTTGATAAAGCTGGAGTTACACTTGTAAGTGTTGCACCACCTGCAGAATAAGCTGAACCTGATGTGTTTGATATTTCATTTGTTGCTGAATAAGCTGTTGTTGATTTATTTAAAGTAGCACTACTTGTGTATAAAGCTATTTTAAATGTATTTCCGGATGACGCTGTAAAATTATGTAATGCTTGTAAAACTTCTGTTTTAAAACTGTTACATACTGCTGATGTTATTGCCATAATATTTTTCTCCTAATTACTGAGGCGGTGACTCGATTGGAATTCTTAATGTACCATCCGTGTAATCGTCTCTTCTTCTTCTTCCAATTTGCATTGCTGCAAACTTTTGTAACTCTGTTTTATATCTATTTTCATATAGTGTCAACATATCTGTTGGACCTTTTAAAAACATAAAAGCTTCTATTAAAGAAGCATATAATAACCCTTGTGGAAAGTAATTACTAACATACGTACCACCTGTATTAGTTTCTAAACCAGTGGGTTGAGCATTATAATGGATAATATATTGATAATTTTGATCAGGTGTTGGAGCTACAAATATAGCTCCAGAAGTAGCTGTATCTACTCCTGTAGTAGCACCACCAAACATAGAATAATATTTAGGTAGTCCTTTAACATTTTGTCCTGTAGATCCTCCTGAAGGACCTGTTGCTTCTCCTACATATTCAGTAATAAAAGTTTGATCACGTCTTTCTAACCAAAAACCTTGTTCGGTAGTAGCGGATGTTGAATTAAATGCTTGTACACCTCTAACAAATAAAGTTTTTGTTGGTACGGTAATACTATTAAAGTTTTGTGCAAATTGTCCTTGTGCCATGATTCTATCAGAATCCATAGGCACATCTAAATTAATTCTATTTTCTGCATTTTCTATAAATCTATTTATAATAGAAGCAGTAAATACATTTGCATCTACTTCTGTGTAGCTTCTGATATCATCAGTTAAAGTTGCGTAAGTATATCCTGCCATTATGCTTCTAAGGTTACCGGTCCAACTGAGACTGGATATCCTCCTCCTCCGTTTACAACACTTGTTGCGTTTGTGTCAGCACTAAAATGAAACCAATCTGTTCCGTTTGTTCCAGTGGTATTTGTAGCACCGTTAATATATTTTCCTACAGTTATAGTGTATCCAACAGCTTTTGCAATCGTAGATCCTGTTATTCCTCCGACTCCATTTGGAGTGCTAAAAGTACCTGCTGTTCCTGGTGAACCTCTAAATCTTCTTACATCACCTGTCGTGTAACCATGACCAGGTAATGAAACGTTAACAATAGGTGAACCTATTTGATATGTTTGAAAAGGATTTTCAGGTAAATATCTGTTACAGGAAACTCAACTCTTGCAGGTCTTGCATGTAATAATCCTTGTGGATCAGCTCCTACGGGATGTGGTTCTAATTGTGGTTGTTTAGGTTCAAACTCAGAAACATGTACCCATGCACCTGTCCATTCTTTAACCATTTCTCTATATGGAAAAGCTGCACCTGACCTATCGGATATTGCTAATGCTCTACTACCTTTTGCAAATCTAGCCATTATATATTTGGATAGTATGTCTTTGGAGTAATAAATGTGCTAGCTGCAGAACCATCTTCAGATAATGCTCTAGCAAGTTCATCCTCGTATAACAACTTCATCTCCTGTGTTCTTTGTGGTGCAAACTTCATAGATAAATAATAAGACAGTCCTGAAACCATACATGGTACAAATCTAAAAGGTGTGTCACTCGCGTTAGTATAAGCCCCTACATCTTGAATTCTTCTTACATAATAAACACTTAAAAAATTATCTGCAGCAGTTGAGTTAGGTAAAGGATAAATAGTTAATGTAACTTTATCTATAAATCTTTGTACCCAAAATTGTGACGGTGTTCCATTAGATGCTTTGTTTGCGGTTGCAGCATATGAATCTCTAGCAACTTTAGTTAATCCTATATCAGATTGATTTGTTGTATTATAGTTTTGTCTGTAGGACACATTTAAGATATCTGAAATACCATAAACATTTGTTGTTGGAACAGTTGTAGCTTGTGGTGGTTCACCACCTCCCGGTACATCTGTAGAATTTCTATAAAAAGTATAAGTACCAGATCCTTCAGCAGTAGCATCAACATTAGTTGTTGAACCTGCAACTAAATTAATATTAGTATTTCCTACTTCCCAAAAATGTATTCCTCTATTACCCCATTCTTGAAAAAGAATGTTTAAAGATCTTCTAGCAGTTTTTATTTGATGTCCTGCAGTCCCAACTAAACCAAGACGTTCATACGCATCTGAAATAATTTCATCTATCGAGAAATCCTGATCAAATGAATATGATGAGGAAGTAGTATTTGCCATTGGCTAACTCCTTAAAATGTTCCGATTACGTAACAAAAATCACAGTTAGTAAGATCTACGTAAGCTCCATCATTACAATAAATACCTGCTCCCGGCATTTTAAATTCTTGAACAGCGTTATCGGCTGCTGCCCATTTACCATGAAAAACTAAATTTTTTGCTGTTGCACTTCCAGTTTCATTATAAATTTTTATTTCAGCATCTCCTCCCGTGGCCATTCC
>Ga0070749_10003096_pt1 | contig 11165 bp, 10 predicted proteins | sample VirMetDEL_Nov_18_FD_75180 | JGI IMG/M metagenome (GOLD analysis project Ga0070749, IMG submission 75180) | Aqueous microbial communities from the Delaware River and Bay under freshwater to marine salinity gradient to study organic matter... | ecosystem: Environmental > Aquatic > Marine >...
CACGCCGCGCTTTGGTGGGCCACGCTGAACCGAAGGGGGACAAGCCGAGGGATGCGGTACTGACCCTTGCCCAAGACCGCCGTGTCCAAGACCGGCTGCGGGGTGGAGTCAGGGGACTGCGCGGTGTAGGTCTGCTCCACCAAGGGCTCCAAAGAGAAGTCCTTGTAGTGGCGCATGGTCACCTTCGGCTCACCCGTGGTGAGCATCCACAAGACGACGTAGCTGACCTGCTTCTGCAACTGCGGGTCGCCGTAGCTGTTCCACGCGGAACGGTAGATGGACTTCGGCGGGTTGTTGGGGACCAATACGTCCCCGGCGTAGTCTGAACCCAAGGACCGCTTGCCGCTGATGACAAACAGGCCCCTTTGCGAGTCATTCCCGCCCGCCTGCGCGCCGACGTTGTGCCCGAAGACAATGGTTCCGTCATAGAGCGTGGTGACGGCCCCTACGGGGAAGCCTTCGCGGGTGGACCAAGCCGAAAGCCCCTGCTCAGCGGAGGCCAAGCGGTCAACGTGAAGGACCATGCCGAGGTTGGGGCGGTCATTCCCGTCAACCGGGACGTACAGGTGGTACTCCCGCGTCAACTCGGAGAAGCAGGCCACCGCCCTCGCATGGCAATCGGGCGTGATGCGGCTGATAACCGCGTCTTGCTGGACGGTGAGGTTGACCACTTCGCTGATGGCGCCGCCCTGCAAGCCGCCAAGGACCGCGTACACCCCGTCAACGGCCAAGAACACCACGCCAAGGCCGGGAACGGTGGCGATGGAGTGCGGAGCCTTGCACGTCACGTTGGAGGTCAAGGGCGTGACGGTGAACCCGCTGGTGTAGTCGCCCTGAACCACGTCAATGCCACGCTCGCGGAAGATGAGAAGCGACGTGTAGTGGGCGTAGAGCGCGGTGATGCCCCCGCCGGTAGACGAAAGCTCAATGAAAGAGTCCGCCGGGAACTGCTCAATGAGCCCTGCGACTGAGAAGTAGAGCGTAGTCGGCTGGTCAATGCCGCCGTCAAGGAACAGGCACCCGTTGTAGAGCGCGCTGAACCTCGCCTTCGGGGCCGGAAGCGGGCCGGTAGGAATCTCAGGGGCCGGTTGGCCGAGGTTTGCGGTCAGAACGGCGTCGAAGAACTGGTCTTCCACGTTGTTCCGCACAAGGTCAATGAAGTAGAGCGTGGTGTCGCCGGGAGAAACGTAGTCATCGCCGTAGTTGGTGGTCCTGTAGACCTTGCGGGCCACGGTTCCGGGCGGGCCGGTGGGAATGGTGATGGCGCAAGCGTGCCTCATGCCTTCCGCACCTGCGAGCAAGTCCCACCGGATGCTCGAAAGAGTGGAAATGGGGCCTTCGGAGCCGGTGTCGGTGATGTAGCTCACGCTCCATCCGAAGATGGCTTCCTTGTCGCCGTCTTGCCCGCCCACGTTGTTGGGGAAGCCGAGGCCCCACCTGCCCCCGTCAGGGATGGCATTGCCCGCCGAGGGGCACCAAAGGGTAACGGCGCCGTTGCCGCTTGCCTTCGGCTCAGCGCCCGAAGCAGGCGTCGGGAAGGGCTTGACGTGCCGGGGGTCAGCGGGCGTGGGCAAGCCGTCGAAGCCGAAGGGGCGGACACACTGAGAAGCCGTGTTGACCGCTTCGGTGTAGCTGCCGAGGGGCCAAGGGCGTACAAGGATGGGCCGGTCAACGCCGTTGGTGATGATGGTCCCGTAAGACGTAGTGGTGTACCAAGACCCCGCCTCAGAAGCAGAAGGCACGTTGCGGTTGCTCGCCAAGGTCAGAACTTGGTCTGCGCCTGCGGCCTCATAGACCAAGTACAGGTTGCCATCGGCCTCGAAGAACAGGTGTTGACGCGCCCCTCCCGAAAGCTCTTGGGCACAATGAATGGAAGTCACCTGCCCGATGGAGCCGAAGGGTGCCCATGAAGTCGGGGAGGCCACAAACGGCTCATAGCCAAGGCGGGTACTCCACCCGCCCGTCGCCTTGTCAATCATCAAGTTCTGCGCGACACCCGCGTTGCTGGGAGACTGCGGGAGCTTGGTTTCAAGGCCACCCGCAAGCGGAGCCTGAGTCACGTTCTGCTTCATGGCGGCTCCATCAAGGGATGAAGGTGAGCTTCCCATACGGGTTGGTCATAAACTTGTAGCCCGCCGTGGGAGTGCCCTTGATGATGCGGCGAGGAACGGCCTGCAAGAACCGCTGTTCCATGCCCTTGTAGAGCGTGTCCTTCTTCCGCTGGTAGACCGCGCTCAGGGCGGGGTTGTCCACCTTCAAGGTCAGGTTCTCCAAGGCCGCATACGCAATCACTTGCGCGTAGGAAGAAGGCACAAGCGGGGCGTCTTGGTCTTCCATCATGCGCTGAGGCGTCACCACCATGCGGACGTTCAGCCCTTGGTCCGCCGAAGGGTGCGGGTAAAGCTGAACGGACTGGTAGGCGGCAGACTGGTCATGCCGGTAGCGAATGGACGTAGACTGAAAGTTCTGACTTTCAAGGTGCGAAAGAGCGAGGTTGGGGGCGAGGGTGACGCCGCCTTGCGGGTCAATGGTGTCCACCCCGATGACCGGAGGGCCACCTTGCTCACCAAGCGCGTCTCTCACCCGCACGGGTGCGAGAATGTTTGCTTCGGGGCAGGTGAAGTAGTACCGCCGGTAGAAGCCGGTTGCCGAAGGGATGGCTTCGGGCGTGAACGTGAGGGTCTGGTTGTCGGCAAGGGTGTAGGTCGCCACCTTCGAGAAGGCGCTTTCCCACCCGTCACTGACTTCGGGCCGGTACACGGGGTAGTTGGTGGCGGCGGGGCCGTAGACGTTGACCATGTAGACGTTGATGGTCCTGATGCCCTGCCCGACGCCTGCGACTACCGACACCCCACGGGGGACTTGCGGAGCGGGGGTGCGCTTGCCCTCAGAAGGCAAGTACGCCTCAATGGTGCCGAGAAGGTCAGGGTCAAGGTTGGCGTCTTCCCGCTCCCACTTGGAAAGGAACAGGGCCTTCGCCGGGATGCCGACTTCGGGGTCGCTCACGTTCTGCACGGTCATGCAGTCCGAGGGAAGGTACACGTCCCTGAACTTCAAGGTGACGGTGTAGGTGCCCGTCACGCCCTCGAAGTCCCGGCTGATGAAAAGCTGGTTGACCGACTTGACGTAGGCGACAAGGTACTGAAAGGTCGCGCCGTTGGAGTCGGTGACGGTAAGCTGCCCACGGTCCCACCGGGAACCGGGCTTGATGGCCGAGGGGGAGGACGGGAAGTTGATGCCTGCGACGGTCGCGGAGCCGTTCACAAAGCTCATTTCGTGCGAAACGTCGGTGTAGACCTTCAACGTCCGGTCCCGCATGGAGAAGTCCCACGGGCGGTCAGTCAAAGTGCGCGTCTGCGCGTCATTCAGGATGGCGACAAGCTGCTCACGGTAGGTCGCATTGGTGGGGTCATAGTCGAGAAGGTTCCCGCAGAAGGAAATCAGGTCACCGAGGTTCATGCGTTCTCCCTAAGCGAGAAGCCCCGCCCACCTTTGGGGCGGACGGGGCAAGTGTAGCCCATTGAAGGGGCTACAGCGGGGCTCAGAACTTGCTGTAGACGTAAGCCTCGGAGAAGCCGCCCGCCTCAGCGGTCAGGGCCACGCCGCACGGGCCGGTCCCGGTATGGGTGCCGGTCGCGTAGGTGACGGCGGTGCCGGCGGTCGCGGAAGTGGTCAGGGAGGCGTGCTGGGCCGTGCCCGCCGCCACCTTGGCCGCGCCGACGTAGCCGCCGATAACCACGTCCACCTTGTCGCCCGAAGAAGCGGCGGCGAGGGCCACGCCCGCGACGTTGCCACGGCCGGCGACCGCCGGGGTGGCGATGACGTACAGGGCCTTGTCGGCGCCGGTCTTGCCGGTGTCGAGCGCAACCCAATCGCCGGCCGCGATGGTGCCGCCCGCGATGTACGTCTCCACCTGACGGCGGTTGACGGTCGCGGCGCCCTCACCGGGGCCGAGGAACTGAATGAGGGTAGAGGTAGCCATGAGTATCAAGCCTCCGCGTTGAGAAGAAGGGCGTGCGAGGCGAGGTGGCCGGTCACAAGCTGCATCCGGCAGAACACCATAGACGCCTCAGTGGCCGTTCCCGGCACCGGCATCATATCCCCGACGTTGAACCAGCCGTCCGTATCGGCGTAAAGCTGGAACTGGTCGGAGGAAAGCAGGTAGCCCGACACGGGAGGACGGCCCGCGACAACCGCGTTGTTCACGTTGAAGCCGAGGTTCGGGTCAACGTAGATGCGGGCACCACGGTAGGTGGCGACCATCTCGCTGTTGAGGCCGTTCCGGTCAGCCACGCTGATGTACTGAATCCGCTGGTCCATGAGGGCCAGGAAGGCAGCATAGCAGTTGGGGCTGAGCAGCATGATGTCAGGGGTCTTGCCGCCGGGGTTGTAAATCTGAGCCTGGATGAAAAGCTCATCAATGTGGCTCAGGGCGAGGGTGCCGCCCGCGTCGACAAACTGGTTGAACCAGTTCTGCGACTGGAAGGTGGCCTTGCTCAGACCGCCGACGCTGTTGACCTGCGAAGCGCGGGCGCGGGCTTCGAGCCAGCCATTCGTGTTGGCCGCCAGAATGTCCGTACCGCCGACGCTCAGGCCGTTGCCGTTGAGGGTCTGGAGGGTGGTCAGCTTGCCGCTGGACCCCTGGATGACCTGCTTCGACACCTCCTTCTTCAGCGAAAGCATGACGTTCTTCATCTTGCTTTCGAGAATGTTGACCACCGCGAGGTCGCCCTTGTTGGCCGCCTTCTCAACGGCGTTCAGGATGATGGGCTGAGTGAAGTTGCTCCACTCAAACTTCGCGCTGTAGAAGGGGTCGGTGACGCTCATGTTCACCGCCTCCCAACCAGAGGAGAGTTCCGTAAGCTGGGTCGTCTCACCAAAGATGACGGGCTGCTCCACTCGGGAAGAACCGGAAACCTTGACGAGATTGCCGTGCTCCTCAATGGCACGGATGAGCGGGTGAGCGAGGAAGCTGTTGTCCACGAGCTTGTCGCGGAGAAGCTGGAGCGTAGTGGTGAGAACCGACTGCGGAGCCATAAGGCCCTCCAATGCGAATGAGTGAGACTACGGGTTCGGGGGCGTGTCCATGAAGGGTGCCGCTAAAGCCGTAGGCTCCGCAACGGGGGTGGCCTACGTCATCGGCATTATACTTCATGGTCGCGGAAGCGCAACTACCGACTACGGTGCATGGACTGAGCGAGCGCGAGAATGTCCGCGTTGCTCATCTTCTTGATGGTGGAGCGGTCAGGGGTAGAAGTCACGGCGCCACGGCGGGGAGTAGCGGTGCCGGTCAGGGCGGCTTCCTTGGCCGCCTTGCGCTCAGCGGCCTTGCGGGTTTCGGCCTGCGAGGCGTTGACCTTGGCCTGCTTCCCCTTCGCCGCCCAATAGGCCGTCACAAGGTCAAGGGCCGGGTTGCTTTCGAGAAGGAACTGCACTTCGGAGCGAAGGCCGGTGTCCGTCTCAAACTCGGGGTGCTCGGCCAAGAACGCCTTGTAGTTGTCCTCGGCCTGCATGACTTCGTATTCCTGCTGCATGGGCTCCAAGACTTCGCGCAGCCGCTTGTTCACCTCGGCCTCAATGCGGGCCTTGATGGTGTCCTCATTGAAGGGGTCATACTCGGGAAGCTCACGGTCTTGAAGCGCCTGCGCGCCCTTCTTCAACGCCTCCCGCTCCCGCAGAAAGTCCTTCTTCTGCTCGGCAAGCTCCTGAGTCTTGCGGGTGTAGTCCCCCTGCATTTCGCGCATGAGCTTGGCGATGTCGGGCGGCACCTGCTTCATGGCGTCATTCCATGAGAGGTTGCGCTTGCGGGGAGGCTCGCCGTTGCTGACTTCCTCAATCTCCACTTCGGAGCCGGTGTCATCCTCGCCCGACGCAATCAGTTGCGCTTCGGCAAGAACCTTCTCGGCGGTGGACTGGACGGGTGCGGCGTTGCCTTCGACGGTGAGGCTCGGGGTGGTCATTCAGACTCCCTATGACTTGACAAGGTTGATGGGGGAACCGACGCGCGAGTACCACGCGGGGTTCCACCCTGGGGCATCGACAAACCGGATGGGCTTGCCAAAGAGCTTGGTGCCGAGTTCGAGAACCGACACGTTCTGGATGCGGGGGACAATGAACGTCCGCCAACCGGGAAGGTCGCCGGTCGCGGAAGCGGATTGAGGGTCAACGTACAGGTGCAGGTAGACGGTCCCGTTGGAGCCGCGCCAAACGGCGTGAGGGTTGCCCACCCGCTGCCCGTACTTGCCGGTGACTCCTTCCTCCTGCCACTTGTCATTGTAGAAGAAGGACACCGGCTGCTTGTTCTCAATGGCGTAGGCCAGTTCCTTCATGGCATCGCCGCCGAAGCGCGCCGTGTACTGAGCGCCCCGCGACTTCGGGATGACCGTCTCGGGCTTCCCTCCGAAGCCAAAGAGCTTGGCGATGCTGTTGCGGATTGACTGGAAGGCCATGACCTACCTCCGTTGACGGGAACGCCGTGTTCATCGGCGAAAGTTGGTGGACAGGTGTTTCTGCTATAGAGAGAAACTGAAAGACCTGTCCACCTCTGAATAGCCGATGGCTACGGCGTTCTCACTTCATGCGGGCCGCGAAGTCGAAGCCCTCGGTCATGCCGCCGGGGCCTTCTTCCTCGCCCATGACTTCCTCAGTCACTTCGCTTCCCCGCGTCTCCCCCTCAGCGGGCATGTCAAGGAAGTCCTTGAAGCCCTTGTCCTTCGCCAAGGTGAGCAGGTGGGCGGTGATGGCCGTGAGCGCCTTGTCATCCTTGATGGCGCTGAGGGCCACGGGGAAGGGCGCGCCGTAGTCACTTGCCGCCGCTTCGAGCATGGAAAGGAACCGCACAAGGTCAGGGTCAAGCTCAGTGACGGGCTCGCTGTACTTCTCGGGCATGAGGTCCATGCCCATGACCTTCGCCGCCGCCGCGATGGCCTTGGCGAGCGCGTCCATGACCTTCGGCGCCACGGGCTTCTCAAACGGCGGGACCGTAGCCGCAAGCTCTTGGCCGATGGCGGCATCGGTTTCCTCGGCAGCGGCCATGAGGTCAGGGGGCATACCCTCGGGGGTCTTCATGGTCAGGGGCATCACTGTTCTCCTTCAACGGGGAGCGGGGCGGGTGCCCCTTCGGGGGACGGCTGAGCCGGGGGAGCGGGAGGCGGGGTAGCAAGGTCAGCGGGAAGCTGGAAGACTCGCACCATTTCTTCAAGGATAAGCTGCGGGTTGGCGCCAAGCTGCCCAAGGACGGGAGCAAGACGCTCCAAGACCTGCTGCTTCGCAAGGTCGCTCATGGGCGTAGTCCCGGCATCGGTCGCCCAATACTGAAAGTCGCCGGTCAAGTCATCGGCGCTGAGAATGGTGGGGCCAACGGGGTTTGGCAGGCTCAGGGGCTCGGCTTCGTCGCCCAAGACCACGCTCAGCATGACGTTGTAGGTGAAGGCGAGCGAGGTGATGACGCTATCCCTGATGCGCGCCATGCGGCCAATCTCGCTGGAAGTGTAGGCGGCGAGAAGGTTCTGCTCAGTCGCCGTGCTCTTGGTGACTTCGCCCCGCGTGAACGGCGCGAGCATCCCCGCGTCCTTCAAGTCCGCGTCCACCGTCTGCGCGTAGACCGTGATGTCGGCCGGGATGGGCACTTGCGGGACGGGCATCATGTTCCCTTCAAGGGGAAGACCCGGCTGCAAGTCCACCTCAATGAACTCCCCGTCAAGCCCCTGAGACACCTTCGCGGCACCGTCTTCGGAAAGGAAGCCTGCCCGCACAAGCCATTGACGGGCCATGCGCCTCACGCCCTGGGCTTGGTAGGTCCGCATGAGGTTGAGTTCCCTGAACTGGTCGCGGGACCGGCCGATGAGGCTGTAGCCTCGGAGGGGCGTGTCAGGGTCGCGGGTGAAGTAGAGGGGGAGAATAGGAACCACAGGACGCCCCGACGCCGACTTGAAAGGGATGCCCGTGGTTTCATGGACAAGCTCACCTTCGGGGGTCTTGGCTTCCGCGTCGGCCTCAGCGTCAAGGGCGCCCACCTGAACCGTGACGCCCGTGAACAGGAAGTCCTGACCATCGCTGTAGTCGGGGGACCAGACCAGAAGGCGGTCATCCATGAGGTCATAAAGCTCGACAACTCGAATCCACTTGTCGGTGTCGGGCACTTCTCCGCTGTTGGCGCCAAGGCCCTTCATCACGTCCTTCCCCGCGATGCCCGTAGACTCAATCCACTTGGAGTAGGCACGGGTGCGGAACTGCTCAGGCCCCTTCTTGTAGCGGGCCGTGGCCTCACTCACGGGCATGAGGAAGACGTGCCCGACGTGCCGCTGTTGGTCCCATGAGCAGGCGGTGGCGTCCACAATGACTTCCCACGGGGGAAGGGCCGCGCATGACACCCGCTTCAACGGGTCCACGTTCTGCTCGGGCGCGAGCTTGATGAAGCTGCACGGGTAGATGAGCGCGAGACGGGTGGCGTCTTCAAGCTGCTCCCGCACGGTCAAGAGGTACTGGTTGGCCGTGGCCTGCGCGACTGCGGGGTTGCCGCGTGCCCGAATGTCGGGCTCAACGCGCACCGAAGGGTTCTTGGCGTAGAGCGAGCCCAAGTAGGACTCGACAACGGCGTAAGCCTTGGGGACTTCGGTACGCAGAACACCGTCATTCATGGTGAACCCGTCCTGTTCCCAAAACTGCGTCATGTAGAGCCGCCGGTACTCCCTCATGCGCTCACGGCGGTCATCCCAATAGAGGTCATGCTGACCAAGAATCGCCTGAATGTCTTTCGGTTGAAGCATCGGGGCTCCGCTTAGAAGGGAAGGGAGGAAGAACGAATACGGCGTGCCCGCGAGGCGGCAATAAGGTCATCAACCCTGTTGCGGTTCGAGTGTACCGCATTGGTGCGCCATGCGGAAGGCACGTCCCGAAGGCACCTGTAGGCCAAGGCGCAAGCCATAGCCGCGTCATCATGCCCTCCCTTCGGGGCTTCGGGGCAGACCTTTCCGGGTGGAATGGTGAGGGACCGAAGTTCAAGCCAAGTGGGGCGGTCGAGAATCTGAATGAGTTGCAGGGCTTCCCGCAAGGTGTCGAAGGCGTCAAGTTTACTCTGTAAAGTGGTCACCCACGGCTTGCCGGTCTTGGGGTTGAGCCATTGCTGACGGTAGGCGCAGTTGTTCACTTCAAGAAGGAAGGCGTGGCCGTGGTTGTTGGACTCCGCGAGCATGAGCGCGGAGTTGTAGCGGACGGCCACTTGGATGCAGCGGTGCGCCCATTGAGCCGGGGTGAGGGTGTTGCTCCGCTCAGTGTAGACCACTTGCCGGGTTGCCACGCTGACAACGCACAAGGCGCTGTAGTCCCCGCCGACGCCGCCACCAACGTCAACGCCCATGACGTAGCGGTCATGGTGCTGAGGGGCTTCAATCTCACGGCCTTGGTTGACGCCGTGAAGGGCGTGCTCGACAACGTGGACGGCGCCAAGGTCTTCGTCCCCGAAGTAGCCGCCCTCACGGTCAAGGAAGCAGTCATCCAGGCATGAAGGGTACTCCCTGCGAAACTTGTAGCTTGAACCGATGCGGTTCTCAGTCCTACGGCGCCAGTGAAGCTGCCCAAGGGTCAGGCCGTATTCGTCCCGAAGTCCTTTCTCATAGTCGGTCAAAGTGGCCTCGAAGTCGGCCGGGATGAGGTCAGGGCCGTCTTCGTAAGCGGGATGCTCATGCCACCACATCGTCAGGAGCGTCCACCCGTTCTCAGGGGACGCCTTCACAAGCTGCGAGAAGAAGTCATTGGGGTTGTTGGCCGTGCTTTCAAGGATGAGCAGGCCGTCACCAACCGCCGCGTCAAGCTGGGCGATGACTTCTTCAAGGTCAGGCGCGAAGGCCGCTTCGGAGACTACGGCGGCAGCCGGGGTGAAGGACCGAAGGCCGGTAGCTGAGCGCGACGTGAACGCCTGAACACTTGCGAGGGTGTCACCGTAGACAATGCGCGCCTTGGCGCGGGTCTGAATGGGCCGGCGAAGAAGCTCGGGAGGGTCATCCAACCACCTGCGATTGTCGTCAAGAAGCGCGGTCGCGGAGTCATCCCTCATGCTGATGACCGCGTGCATGGCCGCGAAGGGCGTGGTGTACGCCTTGTGGTGAAGGACCATCTTGCAAGCCGTTGTGGCGTAGACCTGACGGGCCTTGATGATGACAATGCGCTTGGCACCGTTCTCAACGGCCTCGAAAATCTTGGCCTGCATGGGCGCGGTGGACCACGGGATAGGCTTCTTCGAGTCCTTGTCCTGAACCCGGTGAAGCTGAGCGAAGCCGTCCACCCGCGCAATCACTTGCGCGACTTGGCCTTGAAGGTGGACGGGAACGGCGCCGGGGATGAAGGGCAAGGTCAACGCTTCACCAACTGGAGGACGGCGGCAAGCTCGGCCTCAGCGTTCTGCGGCTCCATGCCCCGTGCGGGTTCCACCTTCTTCGGCGGTGCGGCCTGAGCGAAGATGCCATCAAGAACCCATTGCGCCGCCTTCAAGGACGTGGGGTTGCCCTCGCCGTTGACCAGGGTGTCCTGAACTACCCGGATGGAACTGTTGAGCAGGGCGTTGAGCCCTTCCCGCGCACGGGCGGCAAGCTCCTCGGGAGTCGGGGGGATGGTCGCCCGGTAGGAGTCGCACCAAGCCATGATGTTCTCTTTGCGCCAAAGGGCCACGCTCGCCTCACTGACCAGCCCTTCGTTCACGGCATCCCACTGAGACTTGCCGTTGTCCACCATGAACTTGACCACCCGCTGTTGGAGGGGCGTGAGTTCATCGAAGGACTTTGAGCCGTCAATGCGGCGAGGCGGGCGCTTCTGCTTCGAGGGCGTTGTCATTGTGTCTCCGGTGGTCATGGGCCTGGAAGAAGCCCTTGGCCGTGTCGGTGAGAAGGACAAGAAGGTCAGCGAAGGTGACTTCGATGGACTCCCCTCGCCATGAGCAGTCCTTACAGTGGCGGACGCGGTAGCAGACCTGAAAGCGGTGGATGAGCGTAGTTGCGAGCAACCTGCCCGACTTCGGACGTACCCCGGTCTGCCTCACCTTCGTCTGGCCGTCGCATACGGGGCACCTGAGCATGTTCACGCCTCTGAGGTGTAAATGTACACAAGTGGTAGGGGACCGTCAAGCGCGGGTAACGGCGTAGGTTGACCCGGAACCGAGAACGCCGTGTTCA